>Ga0209309_10000813_pt1 | contig 33705 bp, 35 predicted proteins | sample COGITO_mtgs_1204_2_FD_184807 | JGI IMG/M metagenome (GOLD analysis project Ga0209309, IMG submission 184807) | Pelagic marine microbial communities from North Sea - COGITO_mtgs_120412 (SPAdes) (version 2) | ecosystem: Environmental > Aquatic > Marine > Epipelagic ... | reverse complement strand
TGTGAACCACATAAGTCAATTCTTATTTACTTGAAACTCAAAAATCCACAAACGAAACAAACCCAATTAGATTTTAAAACCTGAGCTTATCAAACTGCTTATCTCTTCCTTAAGATACATTGGTGCTGTGCACTCTAATTTTTGGATCTTGCTTGATCGAACAATGGGATACAGTTGGCTTGCAACTGATCTATTCGCAATGTTTTTTACTGTTAATCTGCCAGATTTATTATAACAAACGGGCTGTAACAACTTAAAGATTAGCAACTTAATTATGACGTTCAATTCTATAAAAAATGCCAGCTTCCACGTGATATATGGAAACTGGCATTCTATTAATTTATAAAAATGTTAGAAATTAAGCGTTTAACGCTACTTTTAATTCAATCTTAGCAGTCAATAATTTAGAAACAGGACAAACTTCTTTCGCTTTTTGTGCAATTTGTTGAAATTGTTCTGCATCAATTTTTGGAACATCCCCTTTGAGGTCGAGTATCACTTTGGTAATACTGCCATCTTCAAAAAAGACTTCAGCGTCAACATCTAAACTATTGGGGGTAAAACCTTCTTCTCCCAATAAAAAGCTCAATTGCATGGCATAACAGCCCGCGTGGGCTGCACCTATCAATTCTTCTGGATTGGTGCCTTTGTTGGCATCTTCAAATCGAGTCACGAATGTATAAGGTGCTTTATCCAGGGTTTTGCTATCCGTTGTTAAATGGCCTGTTCCTTCTTTGCCACTTCCCTTCCATTGTGATTTAGCATGTCTTGTAAATTTCATATGTGTTTTATGTTTTAATTATTATGCGTTCTCTTTTTTTGCTTTTGGATAATCGGTATAGCCCTTTTTTCCTGGCGTATAAAATGTATCCTGATCCCATTCTGCGAGCTCTAAATGCTGGTCAAAACGTTCCACCAAATCTGGATTCGAGATATAGAGTTTCCCAAAAGCGACCAAATCGGCATTTCCAGACTCTATTACCTTATTACCAGACTCCTGATCAAAATTAGAGTTGATCATCAACGTGCCATTATAAAGTGGTCTAAAATGTGCTGCTATATTTTGAACAGCAAACTCAACATCAGAAACGTCATTAAAAGGTTCTGATAAATGAATGTAAGCCAGATTGTAATCGTTTAATTTTTTGACAATATATTCAAAAGTAGGAATGGTATCAGTGTCCATGGTCATTCCGAAGATGCCATGTAACGACGGGTTAAACCGTGCGCCAATCTTTTCCTGCGGAATCACTTCTTTAATCGCATCTAGCACTTCAAAAAAGAATCGTGCTTTATTTTCATGCGATCCTCCGTACTCATCCGTTCGGGTGTTGGACGTTCCATTAAAAAATTGGTGAAATAAATAGCCATTTGAGGAGTGAATCTCTACGCCATCAAAACCTGCCTCTACCGCATTTTTTGCAGCATTTTGAAAGTCTTTCACCGTTCGGCTAATATCTTCCTTGGTCATTGCCTTAGGCGTTACGGTATCCTTCATGCCTTGAGGAGTGTACGATTCAGCATTCGGATTAATTGCCGAAGGCGAAACCGGAAGCTCTCCATTGTGAAAATCGGGGTGTGAAATTCTGCCCACATGCCATAATTGGATGAAAATTTTTCCACCCTGATCATGCACGCGACGTGTCACTTTTTTCCAACCCTCAACTTGCGCTTTCGAGTGGATGCCCGGAGTGTTGATATAACCCACAGCTTCCTGAGACACCTGAGCGCCTTCAGTAATGATCAACCCTGCCGATGCACGTTGTTCATAATAAAGACCCTGTAAATCATCTGTAGGCTTGTGAGCTTCATTATCGGCGCGACTACGCGTCATTGGAGCCATAACGACTCTGTTTTTTAAATCTATATTTTTATGATATGGTGTTAATAAGGGTTGTTTACTCATGTTTTTTAGTTTTAAAATTTAATTTTTGGTTTGTGCATTTTAGAATTTGGAACGAGCAAAAGACATCTAAAGCTAAGATGCCTTTTACCAATTCACTAGCTATTAATCTGGGATTTATAATGTTTTGAACGTGCTGTTGCCACAATAGGATTGTTCTTGATATTGCTACTACCTGTGTCCTTCTTGGCATTGAATGAGGCTTTTAATCCGTAGCGTATCATGTCTTCTTCATACGATTATATCCAAATATAGAAGAATGCTTTGCCAATATTCTTGACCTATATCAATTAAGGAAAGTTTAACTTTTAAGCTGTGTTCTAATTCGACTTAAGCTTTCTGCTGAAACCCCTAAGTAATTTGCAACATGATAATTAGGCACTCTCATCTCAATGTTTGGATAAGACTTTTGAAACTCGAGATAGCGCGCCTTGGTGTCCTTTTCCAAAGCCGAAAGAATACGTTTACGTTGTGCTATAAAGGCGTTGGTTACTAAAAGTCTAAAATAGCGTTCAAAAATGGGCGCAACTTTATAGAGTTGTTGTAAATCGTCATAATGGATCGCTAATAATTTTGAATCTTCAATCGCTTCTATGTAAAGCTTTGAAGGGACTTGATTGTAGAAGGCATCAAAATCGCCGATCCACCAATTTTCAATTGCAAACTGGATGACGTTTTTATGGCCTTTATCATCCAAGTAGTAGGCTTTTAAACAACCGTCTACTACAAAATATTCATGCTTGATATGCGTTCCTGGTGATAACAAATATTTACGTTTGGCTACTGAAACCTCTTGAAGCAATGATAAAAATTGTTGTAATTCTTCTGAAGAGGGCTGAACATAATTTAGCACATGGGCTTTGATGGTTTTTAGCATGGACTAAAGATAGGTCTTAGCATTTAAATGTTAGTTTTTCCAAACAATTATTTAGCATTAGTTGACCCTGTTTAAAGGATCACAAACTTTAAAAAAAAGGTTTCGAACTATTGCTCAAATAAAAAGGTCTCAAATAGTTTTGAGACCTCTTAGTGATGGAGATATTATTTTTTAAGATCACCGTGCTCGCCAATGTCCGGTTGGTCGCCAGTGATAGCGCCTACACCCATTTTAAATAAGGTCACCAATTTATTGTGTTTGGGCTCCCAATAATGGGCTTGTGAAGGTTTAACTTGAATGGCAGTTAAATTGGGATCGTCAATACCTTTAAACCAATTATCGTCACTAGAACCATACAATTCCCTTAAAATTGACATATCGGTTGTGATACTGGCACTACCTCGCAATACCATAAAACTCATGTCTGAAGGTTTGCTGTACATAATTTGAACTGCATTGTCCTTTAAAATGTTTTTGTTGTGGTCGCTGTCCCTTCCACTTAAAAACCATATATGACCATTTTGATCCACTTTTTTTGTACTCATCGGGATCACGTGGAAAGCCTGATTTTTGATATTGGTTGAAAACATAGCAAAATCAATGTCTTCTGCCAACTCCTTTATTTTGTCTTTTGCGTCTTGGTTATACAAATCATTCTTACTCATAACTGTAATTTTTTTAAGTTAGTAAATGTGTAGATGCCAATAATTTAAACTATTGAAAACAGGAAAAAGCATCCATTCTTCATGTTTTTTATGATTAATTTAAGCTCATAATGGCTTTGGCGTTGATAAATTCCTTGATGCCAAAACCGCCATGTTCTCTACCATAGCCAGAATTCTTAACACCGCCGAAAGGCATATTGGGTTGAGCCAAGCCGAAGGAGTTTATAAATACCATTCCCGTATCAAAATGGGATTTGGCAAATGCAATGGCTTCTTTTTCGTTTTTGGAGAAAATGCCCCCGCCCAAACCAAACCGACTATCGTTGGCAATACTCATTGCATCTGCATTATCTGTGGCCTTTATCAAAGAAGCTACTGGGCCAAATAACTCATCATCATACGCTGGTTGACCAGGTTTAACATTTTCTAGAACCGTGGAAGGATAATAATAACCCTTTCCTGTGGGCATTTCGCCACCACATAAGATTTTGGCTCCCTTTTTCACGCTTTTCTCAACCTGTTCATGTAAAGTGTCCCGCAAATCCTTTCTGGCCATGGGTCCCATTTTAGAATCCTTATCGGTAGGGTCTCCATGGTTAATTCCTTTCATTCCTTTAACAAATGCTTCCTTAAAGTCATCGTATACTTTTTCGGTTACAATAAAACGCTTGGCTGCTACACAGGTTTCGCCGTTGTTATAGATACGTCCTTGCACACACGTTTTGGCAGCCAAGGCCACATCGGCATCTTCCAATACCAAATACGCATCGTTACTTCCTAATTCCAGAACAGTTTTCTTAAGATTTTCGCCAGCTTTTTTACCTACAATCTTACCAGCTTTGGAACTTCCTGTTAAGGTAACACCTCTTACCAAATCGTGCTCAATAATTTTGTCTGAAGTCTCATGATCTAAAACAAGCACCGTAAATAAATCCTTAGGTAATCCTGCAGCTTCGAAGATGTCCTTAATCATTAATGCGGAACCCGTAACATTATTGGCGTGCTTCAACAACACACCATTACCTGCCATAAGGTTCACGATGGCATAGCGAATCACTTGGTAGGTTGGAAAATTCCAAGGTTGAATACCGTAAATCACACCAATAGGTGCATATTGTATAACGCCTTTTCCTCCATCTGGCAAGGTGCGTTCTTCATCTTTAAGATTTTTTATGCCTTCGGTGGCGGTATATTCACAAATGCCAGCGCAAAGGTCTACTTCTTGATGACCTTGTTTGATCAGCTTACCCATTTCCTTGGTCATTAATTCTGCCAAGGCTTCTTTATTTTTTTTCAGTCCTTTTCCAATGGCTTTAATAATGGATGCCCGATCCTCTAAGGAGGTATGTTTCCAGTCCAAAAATGCCTTATGACAATTTTCGGTGGCGGAAATGGCCTCCTTCTCCGTCATGTAATTATAGGTTTTTATAATAGCTTCTGTTGCGGGATTTATGGTATCGAATGTTTTTGAACTCATGTTTTATTTATCTTTTGATTTTTAACTAAGGTATTATCAAAATACAGTTCTCCTTATCGTAATCGCTTTAAAGCTTAACGCGTATTATTAATATAAAAACCCAAATTATAACTACAGTTCTATTTACTTTTGCAAAATCGTTTTTAAAAATAGTTTCGTATTGAAACGCAATTATTTGGATGAAACCTGTTGTCATAATTTATAAGTCCTCGTAATCAATGAATATCACTTGCGCTTCCCCAAAATGTTCAGCTTTCAATACCGTATCAATGCTCATCATAGGGCTTTTTGTTTTGTCTACCTCTGCACAAGAATTAGCTTCTAGAGATAGCACTGAATTGGGTAACGTTATAAAGAACATGCCTTCTTTCACGATTTATGGGGATAATTATTTTATTACGGGAACCACTTTGGGAGAAACCCCAAATGAAGATAACAGCGATGGTAAATTACAGATCGGTTTTAAGCAGCGTCTTACCAATAAAACCATGCCATTTGACTCGTATTTATTTTTCACCTACCGACAAACTGCTTTTTGGGACATCTATAAAAAATCGCTTCCTTTTCGAGAGACGACTTACAATCCGTCATTGGCTTTAATAAAACCTTTATACAAGGACCATATCTTTAATGGTTATTTACAATTTCAGTTTGAGCATGAGAGCAATGGTCGTGCTGCTGATAGCTCCCGCACTTGGAACCGTTTATCATTAATTTACCAACGTTATCTTTCAGATAATTTTACGGGAACCCTTAAATTATGGCTTCCGGTGGGGTCGAAATCGGGAAACAGTAAGATTACGGATTATAGAGGTTATCAACAACTGGACTTGGCTTATAAGTGGAATAAGGATCTAATTTTTGAAGCTGAAATGCGAAAAGCCTTTAGCTTTGACACCAAAGGAAGTTTGCTTCTGGGTGTTAATTATAGAATTTCAGATGCTTCAGATCAATTTATTTATTTGCAGTACTATTTGGGCTATTCAGAAAATTTAATTACGTATGACCAACATACACAACGCCTTCGGATTGGGGTAGTTTTTAAGGATTTGTTCCTGAAATTTAGGAAATAGTGCTTATTCCCTTTCGGTTTTCAAACTAGAAACTTCACCAGTATATTCAATAGAGTTGCGTTTCGTGCCACTTATGCGCATGCTGCTTCTTCCGTTGGGAAAAAAGGTCAAAAAAACATTAAAGGATTCGTATCTTCCTTTGGCTTTAAACTTAAGCTTATAGTTTTGGCTTTTTTCATTTCGTTCCACCTCATAATCTTCCAATAACGTTTCGAACTGAATCCCACTTCCATCGTTGGAATAACTTAAGGACTGCACTTCTCCAAAATAAGGTAAATCTGCAAACACAGAATCTCCCTTAATTCTTAAATAATTGGGATTTCCCAATAAACTTACACTATTGGCAGAGCTTCCCACAGGAAACAACCCTGCCTTTTGTAAGCTCATCAAAGCATTGGTTGCCATTGGATTTGCCCAGTCTGATTTGATTTCAAACTTACGCGAAGCCACTAACGTTTGCAGTGCTTCTAGTTCCGCAGGCGTGGCTGACTTAGAACTGGTACAACTATAACTTAGGAAACAGATTAACGCTAGCACAAAAATAGATTTCATAACTATTAATTTTTTACTTAAGATACAAAACAGCAGGCATTTGAGTCTTAAACTCCTGCTAAAAATGATGCACATAAACATAAACTTGAAAGCGTGCCCCTCCTGAATTCCCAAAGCTGAAGCACCTATTTATTAGTTGTAAGTGATTGAATTTCATTATAATGACTAAGTGAATTTTAAAATATAAAAACACCCAAATTAGTCGTAAACGGATTTGGGTGCTAATTTAAACACGTTTAGCCAAACGCTATTTAAATATAAGTAAATTCATAAAATCATTTTAGGCCTCTCCTCTGGCAGGATAATCTTTGCTCACTATAAAGTCTATTGCTTGGAGGATATCATCAAACGTAGGTCTCGCAAAAGGCATGGTTTGAATGGAGGCGCAATACAACTCTTGATTTGGTTTGATCAAAAATAAGCCAGGTTCAAAAAAGGTGTCTGGTTCTTTATCGCTAACCGCTTTGGAAACATAAAGCCCCCATTCGCGTGCTTTTTCAATGGGAAATTCATAACCTACAGGAATATCGTCAATGGCCCATTCCTCATAGGTTTCTTTTGCCAATTTTTCGGTATTGGCACTAATGGCAATAACATTCACCCCTTTTTCGGTAAACTCGCCCAGTTTTTCTTGCAACTCCTGTAAATATTTTTTACAAACCGGACAATGTTTTCCCCTGTAAAAAACAATCATGGTGAATTGCTTGGGGTCTTGTTCCGAAAGCGTCCATTTGGTGTCGTTTACGAGATTTATTTTAAGGTCTGGTGTTTTTTCTCTTGGTTTCATAAGTCTTAGATTTATTACAAGAACGCGAAAATAGTCAAGAGTTTTTAACGCATTAGGCAACTAAACGGACGCAAATCACCATAATCAAATCACATGGCCTGTGGAACCAGCTTCGGAAGTTCTGAGCTGAAAATTATGCGCTGCCTTTAGCAGAGGCTCGTGCCTGTGGGATACGTAAATGATCGCGGTTTTGCTTTCTTGTGCCATTTTATTAATTAGAGCCACACATACCTTTATATTATTATCGTCGAGACCTTCTAGGGGTTCATCCAATATGAGCAGCGGTGGCTGTTTGATCATAGCTCGCGCCACAAAGACCAAACGCTGTTGACCATTTGATAACTTACGGAAATGGATGTTTTTATGACCATCCAACTTTAAAATCCTTAACCATTTTTTGGCTGTTTTTAGTTGCAAGTCGGAAGGCTTTTGGTTTAATCCCAAAGTATCAAAAAAACCAGATACCAACAAGTCTACCACCTTTGGATTGCCAGAAAAGGAGGTGAGCATATCTGGCCTAAAATAACCGATTTTCCGTTTTAGATCCCACACACTTTCGCCACTCCCTTTTTTCTTACCAAAAATGTAGAGTTCTTGTCCGTAACCGCTCACATTCTCTCCGGTAATCATGGAGAGTAAGGTAGTTTTACCACTTCCATTTTCACCTGTTAATTGCCAAAAACTTTGTTTTTCTATAGTCCAAGTTATCGAATCAAGAATGGGCGTTTTGTCATAACTTACATTAATATTCTTCATTTCAACCACGATACCTCCTTCAAAATCAATCGTATGCAATGGTTCTGGAAGACGTTCAGTAATTATAAAATCTGTATTGGTGCGGTATGCCCTATGGAACGCTTCAAGGTTTGGAAAATGACGTAATTGGTTATTGTCAAGTGCAGACACCTGTGTAATAAATGGGAGGCGCTCCCCTATTCTACTCGCCAATTGAATCATTGTGGTTTGCTGCGCATAAGTTTGAAGCTGATCTCTTAACAGCAATTGGGAGTTCTCGTCTAAATGATCAAAAGGCTGATCCAATACTAAAACATTTGGCTGTTTTGCCATTAAAAAGTTGAAGAACAACTTTTTTTGCTCACCACTGGATAAGGTGTTCAGATTTCTAGACCCTTGTGGCGTTAAAATTTTTATGTCGTGGCGCTGCTCTTCTTGGATGTAGCGCTGCAATTCCGTTTTTGAAAACAAGGCCATTTTATTAGTCTCATACTCATGAAACTTTCCGGAAATCCTTCCGTTTAACAACTCTGCTAAAAACTGCTGTACATTACTGGCATTATCGATATACACAAACCAATGTGGATCTGCTTCCGTAGTCATCTAAAAAATGGATATTAAAGTAGCACTATGGATTTTTTAAGTTCTATGGCGTTCGCTGTAATGCTATTTCTGAAAAATAATTTTTCACCCAATGAAAGCCTCTTTATTTAACCTTTATGTTTTGAAAAAATTAAATTAGTCTTCTATTGGCGGATGCCCATGAATTTGCTCATAAACTTCGTCGAAATTTGCGCGCAAATAGCTTTTTAGTTTTTGTCTGTAGTCATCACGCAACCATTTCAAGAAGTTAAAGGTACTTTTACTGATGCATTTGGCATACACATCAATGCGGTGATCAATATCATCTTCCAACAACTTTGCCAAAGCCAAGGCATCGTAAACATCCTCACTGTTTTCAATACACATTTTAGCGTGTTGCTCGATAGAACGTTCCAACACAACTTTTGAAGATTCGCCTCCAAAAGTGGCATCTTGATACACTTGTTGAATATCGAAGTAGCATTCTTCCGATTTAGAAAATTCCTTCTTGATTTCTTCAGGTAGTTCGTGTTTAAATTGGCTTTCTATTGATTCATCATCAACCAATTTGTCCATAAAATAATCTGGAGAACTAAAAATGGTATTCCAATCCAAATCGGCACCCCAAGGCCCAAATCGGTAATTATTGTTTCCTAAATCTATAACCGTAAACTTTGATTTGTTATTGAGGATACGAGACCCACGCCCGATCATTTGGTAATATAAAGTCAACGATTTAGTGGCTCTATTTAAGATGATGGTATCAATGGTGGGCTCATCAAAACCTGTGGTTAGAATACTTACCGAAGTCAAAATCGCATTTGGCGTTTCCTTAAACCAATTAAGAATTTGCTTTCGCTGCTTTTTAGTCGCAGTGTTATCTAAATGCATAATGGGCAAACCAGCATCTTTAAAGGTGTGGTACACCAAGATGGAGGTGTTGATTCCATTATTGAAAATCAAGGTTTTTTTACCGGCGGAATGTTTGTTATACGCTTCCAACAGTTTATCCAACATCGCTGGACTAGAATACAAATCTTCCGAAGATTTGACGGTGTAATCGCCATTACTGCCTATTTCCAAAGAGGTGAGGCCCATATCATATTGGTACACTTCAGCCCTGGCCAAGAATTCATTTTCAATTAAAGACTCTATGGATTCGCCTGCGATCAGTTCATCATAATTGCCCTTCATGGGCAAATCTTTATTAGAACTCAACGGGGTTGCGGTAACGCCCAGGATAAAAGAACTCTCGAAAAATTTAAATAATTTAGTAAAACTGTTGTAGTGGGCCTCATCGATTATTACCAATCCAACATCAGAAATATCGAGATGATTGTCATTTAAGCGGTTGTTGAGGGTTTCCACCATGGCGACATAGCAACTAAAATCCTCTTGATCGTCTAGATTAGCTTTGCTATCCACCACTTTATTGGTGACCCCAAAACTCGTAAGCATTTTTGAAGTTTGCTTACACAGTTCAATACGGTGAGTCATCACCAGCACTTTTTTCTGGTGCGTTTTGAGAAATTGACGCACGATTTCGGAAAAGATCACTGTTTTACCACCACCTGTTGGCAGTTGGTACAGCAAATGATAATCGTCTGCTGCAGTTTCGAACTTATCAAATATTTGATCAATCGCCCCTTTTTGGTAGCTATATAACTCTTTATCTGTTTTTTTGTCCTGAATTCCTAAATCTTTATCGGTCATACTCGCTTTTTCCATATTGCAAAAATAAACCTTTGCGGTGGCTAACGAAAAAAAATGTGCTCAATTAAAAAAATTAAGGACCGATTTGTGATAATGCCTGTTTTTGCATGGATTTGTATTGAATTTCAATTTTAAAGTTCCATTGCGTGTGTAAACGCAATTATAATTTAGGCGTGAATGCTAGTCGGGGATTTCGGTTTTTTCAGAAGTACCGCTCAAATTGTATTCATCGGCATACACTTTGGTAAAATGTGCACCATAAAACAAGATCAAACTTGAATAGGATACCCACAGCATTACTAAAATAATAGACCCAGCAGCACCGTAAGTTGAACCAGGCTGCATCTCACTAAAATAGATGGCAAGTAAATATTTACCAATAATAAATAAAATTGCGGTAATGGCTGCCCCTACCCGTACTGCTTTCCAAGGTACCGATTTACTGGGAAGGTATTTAAACATGGCTGCAAAAAGCACATAGATAAATCCTAAGGAAATAATCCCATCAAAAATAAAAATGAATTGAAGTAAATTATCTGGTAAAAGTAATTCCAGTCGGCTGCTGAAGGCACTCAGTAAAGAAGTCAATACAAAACTCACCAGCAATAAAAAGCCCAAGATTAGAATAAAGCCGAAGCTTTTTAATCGGCTCATAATTGTGGCAATAAGTCCATTAGAATATTTGGGTTCACTTTTCCAAATTTGATCAAACGATTCTTGCAATTGAAAAAACACACCCGTTGATCCATAAATAAGTGTCGCAATACCAACGATTGTTGCAAATAACGAAGTGGATTTATCCCCTTGATCTACAATCATCATGCGTATGGATTCGGCAGTTTCAGAACCCATGGCTTTAGATATTTCGTCTAAAAGTTGGCCTTGTACAATTTCCTTGCCCCAAAAACCACCAACGACGTTGAGAATAATGATGATTAATGCTGGTAGCGATAAAATGGCATAATAGGCAATAATGGCGCTTAGACGGAAGGGTTCATCATTAAACCAAACCTTTCCGGTCTTCACCATTAATTTTGGAACATTTTTTATGCGGAGCGATTTTGTGGCCATGATTAAACTTAACTGTTGGTTTTAAACGATTGGTACAAGCGAATGCTATTGGTTTAACGACTAAAATATCTGAACCTTAGCACTCGGTTAATCCTTTGAGAAATAAAATTACTTTTTTACAAGGTCTCTAAAAATCATTTCAAAATTAAGGAATAGATATCAAATAAAACGGATTGCTTCAGTTGAAACAATCCGTTTTTATAAAATTAAAATTCTAAACTACCATTAATTCAAAGATTCCATATCAATAACGAAACGGTATTTTACATCAGAATCTTTAACACGTTGAAAAGCGGTATTGATGTTATCCATATCAATGAGTTCAATATCACTCACGATATTATGTTCACCACAGAAATCAAGCATTTCTTGAGTTTCCTTAATACCACCAATTAATGAACCGGCTACGCGCTTACGACCCATAATAATGTTACCACCGTGCATGGGTTCTAAGGGCTCAATTGCACCAACCAACACCATTGTGGAATCACGTCTCAGCAATTGTAAATAAGGGTTCATGTCATGTTTTACAGGCACCGTATTCAACAAAAAGTCAAAGCTACTGGCGTGTTTTTTCATGTCATCTTCATCTTTAGAAATCAACACCTCATCTGCACCTAGAGATTTTGCATCATCGGCTTTATCAGGAGATGTCGTGATCATTACCACATGTGCGCCCATAGCGTGAGCGAATTTAATTCCCATGTGACCTAAACCACCAAGGCCTATAACACCTACTTTATCACCTTTTTTGATTTTCCAATGTGCCAAAGGCGAGTAAGTTGTGATTCCTGCGCACAATAAAGGCGCTACAGCTTTTTCATCTAAATTTTTTGGGACGCTCAAGACAAAATCTTCTTTTACGATGATCATTTCAGAGTAACCTCCAAAAGTGTGTCCTCCCAAATCCTTGTCTTTTCCATTATAAGTTGCAGTCATTCCATTTTCGCAGAATTGCTCCAGATCTTCGTCACAAGCGCTACAATCTTGGCAAGAATCGACCATGCAACCAACGCCCACCACATCATCTTTTTTATAATTTTTAACGTCCTTTCCCACTTCTACCACGCGACCTACGATCTCGTGACCCGGAACTACTGGATATTTTGAATTGCCCCAGTCATTTTCTACTTGGTGAATATCACTGTGGCAAACGCCACAATACGTAATTTTAATTTTGACGTCGTTAGGTTTCAAATCCCGACGCTCAATAGTCATTCCTTTTAATTTGGCGCCATTTTTTTGGGCACCGTATGCTTTTATCTTTGTCATATGTCTGTATTAATTAAGATTTTGCAGATTTATTCTGCATCATTTTTTTAGTTGTCACGAAGATATCGGTTTGTATGGTCTCTAATTGACTTGACTCCTTACAATACTAACGTAAATGCCAAATTTTTTTATCCACCTTTCATTTGAAGTAGTATTTATTGGTATCCGGTTAAGAACATTATCATTCTAATGATATATTGTTTCACATTAAATTGATACTTGGTAGAATGGTAGAAAAGTCAATGACGCTTACGGAGTCTTTTAATCATTTCATAAATAATTTGATGGTTCAAATTCCTAAAATAGGCTTGGGCATTCTGATAATTATTCTTGGCGTTTTAATTGCCTCGTCGATAGGAGGCTTTGCACGCAGACGCATTTCTGCTAAAACCCAAGACCCCTTAATGAGTAAATTTTTGGGCCAATCCACCAAATACATCCTCATTATCATTACCGTTATGATCGCCTTAAGAGCTGCAGGTTTAGGCTCAATTGCTGCAGGTATTTTAACCGCAGCAGGTGCGAGTGCATTGGTATTGGGTTTTGCTTTTAAGGATATAGGCGAAAATTTTATCGCGGGCATTATTTTGGCGTTCAACCGTCCTTTTAATGTTGACGACACGGTAGAAATTGGTGAAAACTTCGGAAAAGTGAAAACCATGGAATTTCGTTATACCAAACTTAAAACCTTTGATGGTAAAGATGTTTACATTCCCAACAGTGATGTACTCACAAAACCGGTAACCAATTATACTGAGGACGGATTTTTTCGCTGGGATTTTATTATAGGGATTGCCTATGAAGACAATATTGAAGGTGCCAAGCAAACCGTCATGGACGCTTTAAGAAAAGAGCCCACCGTAATAGAAGATGCCGAACATGAAAATTTTGTGATAGAAGATAAACTTGATACGAGTACGGTAAACTTAAAAGTATTTTTTTGGGTAGATACCAAAGACTTTAGGCGTATGGCATTAATTACCAAAGGTAATGTGGTGAGAAACGTTAAGGAAGCCTTGGAAGATGCAGGATATTACATGCCTGCCGATATTCAGGAAATTAAATTATACGGGGGTCAGAAGGATTTTCCGGTGCGTTTGGCCAAGGATCTTGAAGAGAAACCTTCTAATAAATCAAAAACAAGTAACTAATTTTAAAATCAATATATATGTCTATTTTAACAATTATTCTCAATATTTTATTGCCGCCCTTGGCAGTATTCTTAAACCATGGAATTGGTAAACATTTTCTTATAAGTTTACTCCTTACTTTGGTAGGATGGCTGCCTGGCGTGATCTATGCATTTTACGTGAATTCGTAATTATTATTAACTTTAAAAATCTATATGATGAAAAAAGATAAGAATTCTAAAAAAACAGAAAGCTATAATCCTGAAATTACTGAAGCTGATAAAAAAGTTTTGGGCGATAAATCAGGGAATCTTCATACCGATTCTGGCGACGATGAATTATTAAAAAATCGAAAGAAATCCATTGATTTTGCAGGAGGTGATCTTGATGTTCCCGGAAGAACCTTGCCGAAAAACAAATCAGAAGGCAAATTAAAAGACGAGGAAAACCAAATGTACAGTCAAGGTGGCCCTGGAAATGAAGATTTGGAAAGCACTACCGATCACGTGAAATGATGGGTTGGTATTTTCTGTATACACACAAAAAAAAGACTGCATTTTGCAGTCTTTTTTTTGCGCTGTAGGCATCCATTATTTTATTAAATTTTCCAATTCTTGTCGTCCTACCGATTGACCGTACAATTTTTGATCAGGATCCATTTGTTTAGTGCTGGTTAGATCACCAACATAAACCGAATCAAATCCAATATCTTCAATTAACTGTTGTGTTTTGGCTCTTGAATCGGCATCTTGTGCAGCAAAGGGAATCGCTATTTTATCAGTCGATCGCCATGCACGGTCCTTTAAATGTTCGGCCTTAATGGTATTAAACGCTTTGGCGGTCTTGGCGGTGTTAAATTTCATGGCAGTATATTCCGAAGCATTGCGATTGCTATCTCTCACGTCTTTGGCCATTGCACCGTCTCGTTCTGGATAAGGATTGGTAGCATCAATGATCACGCGATCTCCATATTCACCTGCGTATAATTCTGCAAGTTCATCAATAGCTTTGTATGGTGTTGCCAATAAATACACATCGGCTTTGGCTTCAAAAGCTTCGGCGACACTCACAACTCGAGAATTGCCTTCCGATGTTCTTACCAAATCACCCAATTGCTCAGGATGTCGCGAACTAAACAAGACCTCATGTCCTGCTTTTGCCCAGTGTTTTCCGAGATTGCCACCTATATTTCCACTTCCTATAATTCCTATTTTCATGATATTATAATTTAAATTAAACTTCTACGAATTATAAATATCATCAAAAGGAAGGATTCTTCTCAACCGAAACGCAACAGGTTTTAACGCAATCAAAATTTGCAGGCAAGATACCTCAAATAGAACTTGAAATTGAATCGCAGATTTAAATGCTATAAGGTTATCTGCTTAAACTTAATATCCAGATCTTTTTGTAATTTTTGCACCTCTTGTTCTTCTCCTGAAATAATAAGCGCGATGGATTCGCCCGTTTTCCCAGCTCTGGCGGTTCTCCCGCTTCGGTGCGTGTAATATTCTTGCTGGTCTGGGAGTTGGTGATGGATAATGAAGGCCAAATTGTTCACATCAATCCCTCTTGCCGAAACATCCGTAGAAATTAAATACTGTAAAGATTCATTTTTAAAGGCGCGCATCACCTTGTCACGTTCCTTCTGTTGCATATCCCCTTGAAGGGCATCGACCGAAAAGCCTTCCGCCTTTAATTTCTCGGTAAGCTGCATGGCACCTGCTTTGGTTCTTGTAAAAATGATACCGCGATCTTCATTGTATTTATCCAACAAACGCGATATGATATTTACTTTTTCCTTTACCGATGTCACAATATAATGATGCGAAATATTGGCATTTACTAAACTATTCTTATTAATTTCAACAGTGACTGCATCTTTGTGCATGTAGGTGTTAATCATACTTGCAATGTCTTCTGGAAACGTAGCAGAAAACAACCACGTGTGTCGGGTACCAGTTGTAAATTTTAAAATCTTGTTTAAATCTTGCTTAAAGCCCATGCTCAACATTTCGTCGGCTTCGTCAAGTACCAAGGTGTTGATGTTCTTTATATTAATCTCGCCACGTTCTATAAAATCCAGCAATCGGCCTGGAGTTGCTACAATAATATGGGTGGTGCGTTGGATGCGCTTGAGCTGTATGTCCATTTTTTCACCGCCATAAATGCCTTCGGAAAATATTTTAGCCTCACCATATTTAGTGAACTTAAACAATTGCTTCTGAATTTGTTGAACCAACTCGCGTGTGGGTGCCAAAATTAACGCTTGAACCTCGTCGCGTTTCGGATCGATATTTTGAAGGATTGGCAAACCATAAGCTGCAGTTTTTCCGGTACCCGTTTGTGCAAGTCCGATGAAATCAGTGTTGTTTTTTAGAAGCGTAGGAATGGCCTGCTCTTGAATATCGGTAGGTATTTTGATGTTCAATTCTTTCAATCCTTTAATGAATTGATTCTTGATGCCCAAATCGGAAAATGTTTTTGCCATAATCTTAAAATAAGCCACAAAGGTAATGGTAAAGTGGACGATTTGGGAAATAAAGTCCAAAAGATATTTGTAATTTCCAATTTGAAATCGATATGAAAGACCCCACCCATTTACAAGCCCTTTATGCTGGTTTCTGTGACACGCCTTTGTTATGGAAAAACGCAGCAGTGCATAACCTAGAGCAACTCCATGTGACCGCATACGCACCTCAATTTCTCCGGAATGTAGAACGACGGTTGCGATTGGGGCAACTGGCAGAACGATTTGTGTTTAACCAATTGGACACAGATCCCCATTTTAAAATTCTTGCTGAAAATGTCCAAATCCAAGATCAAAAGCGAACCGTTGGCGAGTTGGATGCCTTAATTTTAGAACAATCGCAAGCAACGCATTTAGAATTGGTGTATAAGTTTTATTTATATGATGAACGCTTGGGCAACAGCGAAACGCAACGGTGGATTGGCCCCAACCGACGTGATAGTTTGGAAGAAAAATTGAATAAACTGGAACTGAAGCAACTGCCACTGCTCTATTCAGCGCACTGCAGGCCCATTTTAGAGGCCTTGCAATTAAATTTGGAACACATCAAGCAGAAGGTGTTGTTTAAGGCGCAGTTATTTACACCTTATCAAAACGAAGTTCCGTTTGAGAATCTCAATCGGCATTGCGTTAGCGGATTTTATATGCGTCCTAACCAACTACAGCCATTTTTAAATGCCAAATTTTACATTCCCAAGAAAATGGATTGGTTTTTAAAACCACATTCTTTTGTAGAATGGCAAAATTTTGAAGCATTTTCAAAAGCAGTGCCATCATTTTTAGCGCAGCAAAAATCACCCTTGTTTTGGCTTAAAAAGCGCAATGGGGAATTGCTGAAATGTTTTTTGGTATGGTGGTAGTTTTTTTGTTTTCAGTATTAAGTATTTGAAGAATTTACGAGTTTTGTTTCTAAATTTCTGAGAACTTTCAAAACGGTTTTTTAATGAAAATTAATTTTTTTTTAAAACTAAGGTTCTGCAAAAAGTGGAACCTATAAGACTCACCAAAAAATATCATTAGAAGAAGTCAGAATAGAATATGATTTTTCTTTCAAATTTATCAAAATCCCTTTTTAAGATGATTAATTCCGACAGGTCACAAAATGTCTTAGAACTTAACATTTTATTATATTTGGCTTCAAGCTGAAAGGTTCCTCTCCTTCCTCTTGCTGAGTTTTATATATAAAAATGGTTTTGGCAAAATAAAAAAAATAGAATGAATAGAATTGAACACATTGAAAATGAGCTTTCTGAATTGAGACATCAATTGAAGCACCATAAACTCTATCAAAATTTAAATACCATTGATGACATAAAAATCTTTATGGAACATCACGTCTTTGCGGTATGGGATTTTATGTCACTCTTAAAAAACCTTCAAATAAATCTAACAAAAGTACAAACCCCCTGGACCCCGCCAACAAATCCAACCCTATCGAGATTTATAAATGAAATCGTTCATGGCGAAGAAAGCGATATTAATGAATTGGGAGAGCCCAAAAGTCATTTTGAAATGTATTTGGATACCATGGCACAGATAAACGCAAATACCGAAGCGATTAATGATTTTATAAAACTTATAGAACGGGGCAATTCCGTAGAAGAGGCGTTGCATCACATTAATAAAGATCAAAGCGTCGCTAATTTTGTGAAATTTTCATTTTCAGTTATTGAAACCAATAAACCGCACCTTGTCGCTTCAGCATTTACATTTGGAAGAGAAGATGTTATCCCAGATATGTTTATCGAAATCCTTACCAATTCCGATTCTGAAAATAAGTCCTACAACAAACTTACTTACTATTTAGAACGCCATATTGAACTGGATGGCGATGAACACGGTCCGCTATCTCTTAAGATGATTTCGGAACTGTGTAAGGACGACGACCAAAAATGGAACGAAACATTAGCCATTGCCAAGCAAGCATTGGAGCAAAGAATCGGGCTTTGGAATGGGATTACCGATAAGATTCAAAACTCAAATACTGCTCATAAAAAAGTTTTTAGCTTATAATAAATACGGTGATTTGCAATAAAATAGCCTGGCTATCACCTATATTATCTGCAGGCAAATCGATAACACTTTATGAGAATCAAGTGCTTTTATCTATTAATTTTTAGTCTGAGCTTTCTGTGCTGCAAAACGGACAAAAGGTTAAACCGTGATGTTCTAGCAAAATCAAAAATTGAAACGATAGATAGTTTTGCAAATCGGTAACTTGAACTCAACCGATTTAGTGGCGTTATTTTGATCACTAAAGCCGATGCAGTACTCTACAACAAGCGTTTTGGATTTTCCGATTATGAACATCAAGAACTTTTTACAAACGATACTGCTTTTAAGATTGGCCTAACTTCGCAATTGGTTACTGCCAACATCATTACAGAAATGGCGAAAAGGAACCAATTCCAACTTACAGATACCATTTCTAAATTTATCCCAGCAATCAATTCCGACGCCACCATTAATGATTTGCTCCATCATAAAACCAGTTTTCCAAGCATAAAGATAATTCAAGCACAACATCCAGAATTACAATATACCACCATTGCTTTTAGCAACGAAGCGGTGCGCTCTCCTAAAGTATACGGTCACAGCGACTTGAACTATAATATTTTGGGCTTGCTCATTGAAACTATAGGCAGAAAAAGCTACCAAGAACAAATTGAAGACTACTCTCAAAAATTAGGACTGGAAAATACCTATTTCCAAAAAGCAAATGCAACTGCTGCTGTAGGGTATCTCTACAACAATGCTCAGGGCAACGGACTTGAATTAGAAAAAGCAACTGCTTCTAATTTGGACATCACATTTAGTAGCAACGGACTTAAATCGAGCGCCAGAGATCTAGCAAAAATTATAAGATTTAATTCTGAAAAAAAACTAAATATAGAAGGCTATTTGGAAAATGATGGTTTTAGCTATGCGTTGCTAACTCTCCCTCAAAAGGAAACAGCGGTAATTGTGCTTTCCAATCGCAGACATCCAGTTGCTAAAGAAATTTCTTATAGTATAGAAGCCATTATGAAAGACCAACCATACCATCTGCCTCTAGCAAGAAAAGCTGTTACTATTGATGCAGCTCTTTTAAAAGACTATGCAGGTACTTACGCCCTTAATTCAGAAATGAACTTAAGGGTTGTAAATGAAAACGATAGTCTATTTATCATGATGGGGCCCAATAAAATACATTTAATTCCACAATCTTCCAACCAGTTTTATATGGAGCAAATGGATGCTGGGATGCGGTTTATTAGAGATTCATCCAATACGGTCAATGACGTTTTGTTAATGGATGGTTTTTTAGATGGCACTCAGATCAAACGAGTGCAAAAATGAGTTTTTACAACTTCGAGAATCTTGAGTTCTTAAATAATATTCTCTTTCACTTTTTATAACAACAATTAGGATTTAAGTTTAAAGAAAAATAGAAGAGGATACTCCTATATCTCATGAGAATTATTACCGTTTTCGAACCTGAAGAATTAAAGGAATTTATTGAAATATTGCCTCTGCACCACTTTTTACGGGTATATACTTACTGATGCCTTCTTCACATCTTTCAAGATCCTATTATTTATGTTGCCCTGAGTTGGTTTACTCACTCATTGCACTCTGTTACCAACCAAAACGAGGGGTTAGCTAAATATAGATTGTTGTTACATGATTTGATATATAAGTTTGAACTATAACTTAAATATCAATATGATGAAAAATCAATTCAGCTTAAAAATCAAAACGCCATGTCATGAGAATTTTGATGGCTTTTCCCCAACTCCAAACGGTGGCTTTTGTGATGCTTGTGAAAAAGAGGTTATTGACTTCACCGCAATGAATTCCGCAGCGATCCTCGACTACTTTAAATCTGATGCAACCGAAAACACTTGCGGACGATTTAATAGTAGTCAATTAAAAACATACGATACCAATACTCAACAACGAAAACACCTAAATATCTTAAGCGGAATGGGATTTGCTTTCCTATCATTAGTATCGCTTTGTGAGGTACAGGCACAAAATGCAAACCCTCAAACAGAAGGCCTTGACGCCGATCCTTCAAAATTACAAGTGAATCTTAATCAAACGTCCAACATTGTAAAAGGCAATGTGAATGAAAATGGCATTCCGCTACCTGGAGCAACAGTACTTTTAGAAGGCACCACGGTTGGGGTATCTACCGATTTTGATGGGAATTTTGAATTTCCTCAAAAGCTTAAAACGGGTGATGTCTTAGTGTTTAGCTATATCGGGATGAACTCTAAAAAAGTAGTCATTCAGAATGATAATGCCCTATTAAAAATCTCCTTAGATGTCAATTTACAAATGGATAGCTGCATCCTTTTAGGTAAAGTGGCAGTGGAAGCGGTTTATAACTCAAAGCAAAAGTAATTTAATAATCACTCTATGAGGACTTCGGTGTATCTGCTATGCATTTGTTTGTGCTGTCATCTATTGACAGCGCAACATACTGATTTTGAATTTGTAGATTTCACAAGAGCCGATAATATTGCCAAATTAAATTTGGAGGCCGAATTAGACAATCTTCCGTTATTGGCCCATAAGCTCACCTATAAATTGCCAAGCCAAGTAGAACAGTTTCGAGCCATCTACACTTGGGTTTGCCTGTCTATTAAAGGGGACATGTCCTTACAGCGCAAAGTAGATGAACATCGTCTAAAATTTAAAAATGACAGTACTGCATTTTTGAAATGGAACTATGAATTTAAGAAATTGGCATTTAAAAAGTTGCTGAAACAAAAAAAGACCATGTGTACAGGTTATGCCTATTTAATTAAGGAACTTTGCTATTTAGCTCAGATAGAATGTGTAATTGTAGATGGCTACGGAAGATCGGTCCGTTCAAATATTAAGGAGCTGGAAATGGCAAACCACTCTTGGAATGCAGTTAAATTAAACACTAAGTGGTACCTATGCGATGCCACTTGGTCCAGTGGCTACATGAATGCCTACAGCATTTTTATTCAAGATTATAACGAGGGCTATTTTTTGACGACTCCCAGTTTATTCGGCAAAAATCATTTTCCCCTAGAAAAAAAATGGTGTTTTTATGGAAAGCCTAAAATGTTATAAACAGAAGTTGAATGCGCTGATCAATATTTTGAAGTCCACTGAAAACGGAACTGCAGGTATTAAGCAATACTTCTACGATTTTATTGAATTTACCAAGGAAACAGAATTCGGAAAAGGTTGCTTGGTCACCAATACAGCCAACGAATTGAGAGCAGACAGTGACGAAAAAATTACCGAAGTTTTATCACAATTTACTGAAGACGTTAAACACGTATTCGCAAATGCGCTAAAACAAGATGCCACGAAAGACCAAGTCACTATTGAACGACAGGCAGATTTTCTAATTATCGCCATGTTCGGATTGTCTTCCGCCACCAGAATTTTCAGCAGAACACAGCTCGACAATTATATAGAAAACATATTTAAAAACGTATAATATTTTTTTAACCCATAACTAAACGATTGTTTAGTTATTATTAATTTATAAAACCATCAATTTATGACCACATTAAAAATTCACAACCTTGAATCTGCTCCAGAAAAGAGTAAAACACTTTTAGAAAAATCTCAAAAAGCCTATGGCATGATCCCAGGTTTACACGGTGTATTGGCTGAATCGCCAGAACTTTTTGAAGCATACCAAACCTTACATGAACTGTTTTCAAACTCCTCGTTCAATAATGAAGAATTAACGGTAGTATGGCAAACCATAAACGTAGAACACGCTTGCCATTACTGTGTCCCGGCACATACGGGGATCGCAAAAATGATGAAAGTTGATGATGCCATAACGGAAGCCTTACGCAACGTAACGCCTCTTGAAAACGCAAAATTGGAAGCATTGCGCACAATGACCTTATCCATTGTTCGTAACCGTGGAAATGTGACACAAGAGGAACTAGCTGCTTTCTATGCTGCTGGTTACGGAGAAAAACAAGTTTTAGAAATCATTTTGGGACTCTCTCAAAAAGTAATTAGCAACTATACCAATCATATTGCGAATACACCTGTAGACGAAGGCTTTAAAAAGTTTGCTTGGTCTAAAGCTAATGTGAACGCTTAAACAGAGTTATAACTTGAAACCTTCCGTTCATTCGGAAGGTTTAATAAAAAAAAGTAATGCAATGAAAGATAAATTAAAAATAGACATTGTTTCTGATGTGGTTTGTCCTTGGTGCACCATCGGTTACAAACGATTGGAACAAGCGATTTCAGAATTGGGTCTTGCAGATCGAATAGAAATTGAGTGGCAACCTTTTGAACTCAACCCGAATATGCCTGCTGAAGGTCAAAACGTACAAGAACATATTGCAGAAAAATATGGCTCTACTTTAGAGCAGCAAAAAGCATCCCAAAAACAAATGACGGAAGCTGGCGCAGCGTTAGGATTTACATTCGATTATTTTGACGAAATGCGCATGGCAAATACCTTTGAAGCTCATATTTTGTTGGAGTATGCCAAAAATTTCGGAAAACAGACCGAATTAAAAATGACATTTACCAAAGCGTTTTTTAGTGAACGAAAGGATGTGTCAAAAAGAGAGGTCTTAAAACAAGCTTTGTTGGATGTGGGACTTAATGCTGATGAAGCTTTGGCAACATTGGAGAGTGATGCAGCCCGTAAAGCAGTAAGGAGTACACAGGAATACTGGAAAAATTTAGGCGTAAATTCAGTGCCTACCATCGTATTCAATAGAAAAAGTGCTGTTACTGGCGCCCAACCGGTAGAAGTATTTAAGCAGATGCTAACTGAATTGATTTCAGAATCAAAAACCGCATAAAAACTAGTGTAAGATGATAAATATACCACTCCTAAAAAAGCGACCCAAAGTGTTGTTCTTTGATGTCAACGAAACACTTTTGGACCTCACCCCCTTGCAACAGCAAGTTGCAATAGCTCTTGGCGGACAAGAAGATTTGGTCCCGCTTTGGTTTACTACTATGTTGCACTATTCTTTAGTGACTTCAGCAAGTGGAAAATACCAGCATTTCGGCACCTTAGGGGCTGCAGCTCTCCAAATGGTGGGCTCCAATAATGAGTTGCACATTTCAAAGCAAGAAGCAGAAAAAACCATCGCAGAAGGTTTAGGGGATTTATCCGCACATCCTGAAGTTAAAAAGGCTTTGGCCCAATTAAAAAATGAGGGTTACAAATTGGTATCCTTTACAAATTCTTCGAATGAAGGCGTTACTAAGCAATTCGAAAGTTCGGGGTTAACCCCCTACTTTGAAGAACGATTAAGTATTGAAGACGTGGGGAAATTTAAGCCCTTTAAAGAAACCTATGACTGGGCAGCGCATAAAATGGATGCCAAACCAGAAGAATGCATGCTAATTGCTGCACACGGTTGGGACGTTGCAGGTGCTCTATGGGCAGGTTGGCGCGCTGCATTTATTAGCAGGCCCGGGCAACAACCATTCCCCTTGGCACCAGAAACTGAAATTGTAGCGTCAAATTTACAGAAGGTAGCCGATATTTTAGCGGGCTATAAGTATTGAATAAAGGCAACTTAAATTCATAATGTTATAATTTCTTCTGAAGCTTTGGCGCGCATCAACCTTATATATGCCTTTTAAAAGTTTTTTTGTTAATTTAGAGATACCTATTAAATCCTTCATTTATGAAAAACATATTTATAATAGTGTGTATTGCCATTTTAAGTTTCAATTGTAAAAACAAGTCAGCAAACAAACATTCCTCGGAAAATTCAGCAGAACAGTCCATTGAAAAGTCTGCAACCACTTTATTAGAATTGGGATGTTACGTTTACAATGACGGAAAGAATAAAATCAATTTCGAAATTACCCAAACTGGTAACCATATAAAAGGCAACTTAAATTATGAGTTGTACGAAAAAGACGCCAACACTGGTGTTTTTAAAGGTAGGTTGACAAATGATACTTTATTGGGCATTTATACATTTAATTCCGAAGGTGTTGAAAGTTCACGGGAAGTGGCTTTTAAAGTGCAAAACAAGGCACTTATTGAGGGTTATGGAGAACTCAATGAAGCGGGGAATGCCTTTAAAAATAAAAAAGCAATACATTACAACTCTAAAATGCCTTTAAAAGAAACAGATTGTAACTTATAAGTCCAAACTTTTTAAGAGTCCAAAATATAAAGACTATGCTTACCGCCATTGTTCCTAAAATTCCTATGAGGAATAAACAAATCACCAAGACGTATTATATTGATCAATTAGGATTTCAAAATGTGGGCAGTACTGATTTCGATGGCTATCTCATGTTGAAAAAAGACGGTATCGAAATTCATTTTTTCGAATTTAAAGACCTCAATCCCTTAAAGAATTACGGACAAGTTTACATTAGAACCGAAAATATCAAACAATTTTATCAGGAATTAACCAGTAAGAACGTCACTATTCACCCCAACGGAGCATTACAACTTAAACCCTGAGGACAAAGGGAATTTTCGCTTTTAGATCCAGATGCCAATCTGCTAACCTTCGGCGAAGCCCTGTAAATTATGTCGTTTAGTAAAAATCACTTATCATTTCTGTACGATTTTTTATTCTAATTGCAATCTGTGCCTTTAGTTTTGTTGACCATTGTCAACAAACTTAAAACAAGCAATATTTTAAAAAACAGCGCTAGTACCAATAAAAAAATTATAGTTTCCTAAGATGGCGAACAACTAGTAATTAAGTTGGAATACCAGCTAAAACTGTTTTAATAACGGTTAATAACTCCATGCCAAACCCTTTCCCAAAACAACTTCATTTCCTTAATTTGCACTCCTGTTAAAACCCCAAAAAAATACGTTAAATGAAGGTCTGCATTGCCGAAAAGCCGAGCGTGGCTCGTGAAATTGCCCAAGTACTTGGCGCTAAAACCAAGCACGATGGTTATTTTGAAGGCAATGGTTATGCAGTTACCTATACCTTTGGGCACTTGTGCACCCTCATGGAACCAAATGATTATAAACCGTACTGGAAAAGTTGGGATCTTAATAATCTCCCCATGTTACCCGAGAAATTCAAGACCAAGGTGGTGGCCAATTCTGGTATCACCAAGCAATTCAATATTGTAAAAAAATTGTTCGATCAAGCAGAGGTAGTTATAAATTGTGGTGATGCGGGCCAAGAAGGGGAACTCATTCAGCGCTGGGTAATGGATCAAGCCAACTATAAGGGCAAAGTACAACGCCTTTGGATTTCCTCTTTAACTACGGAAGCCATTAAGGAAGGTTTTCAAAATTTAAAAAATTCCGAAGCCTACGACAATTTGTATTATGCTGGTTTTTCTCGTGCCATTGGCGATTGGCTTCTTGGCATGAATGCCACGCGCTTATACACTGTAAAACATGGGGGCTACAAGCAAGTGCTTTCCGTAGGTCGCGTGCAAACACCAACTTTGGCCATGGTGGTAAATCGGTTTAAGGAAATTGAAAATTTTTTGCCACAACCCTATTGGGAGTTGCAAACCCTATACCGAGACACGTTATTTGCCTATGAGGAAGGACGCTTTCTTAAAATGGAAGATGGCGAGATTTTGGCCAATAAGGTAAAACAAGATGAGTTTGAAATCGTTTCGATTACCAAAAAGAAAGGCAAGGATTATGCACCTAAACTCTTTGATCTTACCGGCCTGCAAGTGTATTGCAATACCAAATTTGGATTTTCAGCAGATGAAACGCTCAAAATAGTGCAAAAACTTTACGAGCAGAAGGTGGTAACTTACCCACGAGTCGATACCACGTTTTTACCTAACGATGTATATCCCAAAATATCCGGTATTCTTAAGAATCTGAGCAGATACGCAGCACTCACAGCACCGCTCTTGACCAAGAAAATTAAGAAATCCTCAAAAGTTTTCAACGATAAAAAAGTGACCGATCACCATGCCATTATTCCAACGGGTGTTGAAATTAATCTGCAATACAATCAGCAACAAGTATATGACATTATTGTTAAGCGTTTTATTGCAGTATTTTATCCCGATTGTGATGTTTCCAACACCACGGTAATCGGCAAGGCTGCGGAAGTGAACTTCAAAACTACGGGTAAAGAAATTCTTAAAGAGGGATGGAAAGTGGTTTTCAACTTCGGAAAGCAGCAACATTCCAAAGAAGCACCCAAACAAGATAAAGACATGTTGCCGAGTTTTAGTAAAGGCGAAAAAGGACCACACGCCCCCTCCTTTTTAGAAAAACAGACCAAACCCCCCAATCAATTTACCGAAGCTTCCCTCCTACGTGCCATGGAAACTGCCGGGAAACAAGTCGATGACGATGAGCTCCGTGACCTTATGAAAGAAAATGGCATTGGCAGACCCTCTACCCGAGCCAATATTATTGAGACCCTTTTTAAGCGTCAGTATATCAAACGGAATAAAAAACAATTGTTGCCAACTGTTACCGGCGTTGCTTTGATAGACGTGATTCAAAATGAATTGCTCAAATCGGCAGAATTGACGGGGCGATGGGAAAAACAGCTTAAAGACATTGAAAAAGGTGAGTATAGTGCCAGCTTATTTATAAATAACATGAAGCAAATGGTCGATGCTTTGGTGTATGAAGTTCGCAGTGAAACCACTAGGGCCAATATTTCGCAAGCGAGTGTGTTGGAGAAACGCCAAGCAAAATCAAAGGCTAAAGTAACAGTAGGCATTGCTGCCCTAAGCTGTCCCAAATGCAATAAAGGCAATATTATAAAAGGGAATTCGGCGTATGGTTGTAGCGCTTTTAAAGAAGGGTGTCATTTTGTGATGCCTTTTGAAAACTTCGGAAAAAAGATTTCTGAAAAACAATTTATTCGATTGCTTACAAAGGGGTCAACAGTAAATCTTAAGGGTTTTATTTCGGAAGCAGGCACTGTGGAAGGGCTCTTGCGTTTTGATGAGCACTTCAAACTCGTATTGGAACCTAAAAAGAGCATAACTCATACCTCGGAAACTAAAAGTCCTAAGGCACAACAAATCGCCAGTCAAGAACCCATGCCCCAATGTCCTAAATGCAACAATGGGAACATTATTAAAGGAAAAACTGCGTATGGGTGTAGTGCTTATAAAACAGGCTGTGATTTTAAAATGACTTTTGAGGCCATTCGCTCTAAAGCCAAGGATCAAAAACTCACAAAGGCGTTGGTTTATTCAATTTTGAAGCAGCACCTCCACATTAACCCTTAGGTTTTCATTTCTCGCTGATGCACCATCATTTTAAACTATTTAAGCCCTACGGATTTTTAAGTCAATTCCAAACCAATGCCAATCATGAGCGCAATAAGCAATTCTTGGGAAAGTTGCATGAGTTCCCTAAAGGTACCATGGCGATTGGTAGGTTAGATAAAGATTCAGAAGGATTATTACTTCTTACCACAGATGGGAAGGTGAGTTATGCGATTTGTAATTCCGGAGTTGAAAAAGAGTACCATGTCTTGGTAGATGGCGTGCCTTCCGAAGCGAGCCTACTTCAGCTGGAACAAGGCGTAAGGTTAAGTCATAAAGGTGAGAGCTATACTACAAAAGCCTACAAGGTTCAATTGTTGAAAACCCCACCCAACTTTCCTGAACGTGTTAAGAATATACGAGATGAACGCCATGGCAAAAGTACGTGGATAGCTATCACGATTACTGAAGGCAAATTTCGTCAAGTTCGAAAAATGACCGCAAAAGTAGGGTTGCCAACGCTGCGATTGGTGAGAGTGCGTGTAGGAACTGAGACTTTAGAAGGGTTAGGCATGGGAGATGTAGTGCAATTAAAGCATGCTCCAGCTCTATAAGCCTTCGTTAAATACAAAAAGCCAATGCAAGAGAATTTCTCACATTGGCTTACTTATGTATAAATGAACTGCGTTTAAATCAATTTTACTCGAACTGCGTTTAAACCTCTTGGGCCTTTCTCCAATTCAAACTGTACCTTGTCATTTTCTTCAATAGCATCAATCAAGTTGCTCACATGGCAAAAATACTTTTCTTGGTCTTCAATATCGATAATGAAACCGAAACCTTTGGAGTTGTCATAAAAAGATACTTTACCTTTTCTGATTGGATCGAATTCTTCTTCATCCATATCCTCTTTTTTAGGTACACCCAACACAATATTTTTGGCTTTCACCTTAATTTTATCTGCTGGATCTGGAGGGGTATCGGTAAGATTTCCAAATTGGTCTACGTAAGCAAAAGGAATGCTTTCAGAACCATCGTTCTGTTCCTTTTCAGTCTTACGTGCTTCCATTTTCTTGCGCTTCTCTTCGCGCTTCTTTAAACGTTTTTTTTCTTTTTCACTTTTGTTGAATGTCTGTTGCGACTTAGCCATTATTTAATATAGGGTGTTTTAATGATGCGGTAAATCGTTTACCACTTGCTGTAAAGATACATTTTATACCTGACATTATCAAAATCAAGATTTTAAAATGATCCTCTAGATTAGTATTTTGATAAAAAATTTCGAAAACAGCAAAAATAAAAGCATAAAAGCGCAGAAAATGCCAACTTAAAACTGAAAAACTTAAGACGTAGAGGATTTAATTATCGTCCTTTTTACTTTCTTCCTCGGTTTTTTCTTGAATGGGATTGGCGTCTTTGATCACAATTATAGTGGCCTTTACACCAGTAAGTAAATTCCATTTTTTTGAAGACACTAGGCGCTGTAGATCATCATAAACTACAAACTCGGCAGTATTGGGACCAGATTCACCTTGGTTGAGCGCTAGGAACACGATTTTATTTATACCAACTTCCAAGGGGATGTCAAAGCCTTGAAAGCCCGAAACCAATGTTAATCTTGGAATAATAACCATATCATTTAAAATCACTTGCACCATGTCCCCATCGGGATACTCGTGATCGCGACACATAATCTTTACAAACGCGCCATTATTTCTAATTTCACCAAGAAACACATCTTCCATGGTTTCAATCATGATCCCCTGTTCTACAGCTACTTTTTTATAGCGTTTCTCATAAAGCTCGCCCGGTTGTCGCAGTGGATTATCATCAATCATAGAAAACTCCTTTTCAGGATTTTTGATTGTTATTTGTCCTTCCGTAGAAAGACCACTTTTATTTTTTTCGGGAAGACTTAAACTGAATTTTTCGTTCGGTTTAATTTCTAAATTTGAAGGGATGGTATCCTTTTTATCGGTTTCAATAGCAGGAATTTTCAATACTTTTTTCTCATTATTATCTGGCTGCTGCGCAAAAGTTTGCCACGTCACACCTAAAATAAACAATAAGAATTTTAATGCTTTCATTTGCGATTCGGTTTTAGCTTAAAAATCAAAAACCATTCCAACATCAAAAGTAAGGTGTTTTGGTAGGAACTATTTTAAAACTACGTTAAAACTTTCCGTTGAAACTAAGGCGTAACTTACGGGTATATTCTTCTAACAGCCACTCTTTGTAGTTCTTTGTGCTGTTCATGATACAATAACAATATTGTTTGATACGGTAACCTATGTCCTCATGAAGAAGTTTGGCCAACTCGCGGGCTTCAAAAACATCCTCGCTGTTGGCTATGACCAACTGCGAATGCTGGGCAATACTGTTCTCAATAGCTTGCATGCTCTTTTTACCCTCACGAATCACATTTTTATATTCTTCCTGAATATCAAAATCGTCGTTGGGATTCTTCTTAAACCGTTTTTTTAGGGAGTCGGGCATTTCATAAACAAATTCGCGCTCAATATCATCGTCATTCCGAAGATTTTCCAGGTAATAATCTGGATTTTTAAAGATGTGCTGCCAATCAACCGGTTGGCTCCAAGGGCCAAAACGCACGGAATTGTTGCCTAAATCAATAACATCAAAAGTTGATTTTTCACCATTAATACGTGAACCTCGACCAATCATTTGAAAATAAAGGGTAAGCGATCTTGTGGCGCGATTTAAAATAATGGACTCCACTGAAGGTTCATCAAACCCTGTAGTTAGAATACTTACAGAACTCAAGATGCCATCTGGTGTGTTTTTAAACCATTTTAAAATATCCTTGCGCTCTTGCTTTCCGCAGGTGTTGTCTAGGTGTCTAACGTTATAACCTGCACGTTTAAAAGTGTAATATACATCTCGCGAGGTATTGATCCCGTTATTGAAAATAAGGGTTTTTTTGCCTTTGCTCAGCTCTTCATATGAGAAAAGCAACTTCCCCAACATGTTGGAATTAGAGTATAAGGCTTCGGATGATTTTACAGTATAATCCCCATTAATCCCAATTTTTAGAGCAGAAAGGGAGACATCATAATTATACATTTCGGCCGATGCCAAAAAACCATTTTCTATAAGTGTTGAAATATTGTCGCCAACAATCAATTCCTTATAGTTGTCTTTCATGGGCAACTTGATATTGCTGCTCAAAGGCGTGGCGGTAACCCCTAGAATGAAACAATTTTCAAAGAATTTAAATAACTTTCTGAAAGAGTTATAGTGCGCCTCATCAATAATGACCAATCCAATATCTTCCAACCGTAATTTACCATCGTTGAGCCTGTTGTTCAGGGTTTCTACCATGGCCACAAAGCATTGGTATTGATCTTGGTCTGGCAGCTCCTTTACTTTGCTATTAATGATCTTGTTGTTAACCCCAAAGCCCTTTAGCACTTTAGACGTTTGTTTGCAAAGCTCAATGCGATGGGTAAGGATGACGACCTTTTTCTTTTTGTTATTAATATAGCGCCTAACAATTTCAGAAAAAATAACCGTTTTACCCCCACCCGTTGGGAGTTGGTACAGCAAATTGTAATTATCTGGCGTCTGCTCCATCACGTCAAAAATGCGTTTAAGATCGGCGATTTGATAATCGTACAATTGCTTTTTGGTTGCTTTTTTTGAATTTATCTCTAAGGTATTTGCCATATAATGTGTTACTTCTGAAAAAAAAAGTCCTACAAAATTAAGATTTTATGGAGTTATCAAAGCATAATATTTAAAACAATTGAGAAAAATTTTCAACTGGATAAAAAACGTTCAACTACTTTGTTTAACATAGTACTGTAACAAAATTATAGTTTGCTCGTCTATAAAGTATAAAGTCAAATAACATCAATTAAAATCGAAACATTATGAGAACCTTAAACAACAATCAATTATCAACAACATCAACACAAACGAAATCTAACACTTGGAACAGTAAAAGACGGTACAGATCTCAATTTTAAACGAAATTTTTTTACCAACCCTTAAAAAAATCACCAATCATGAAAGCGTTAATTAAAATTATTAAGACCTCACATACGGTCAATGCAGATCTCAATAACTTAAAGGTTAAGCAGTAAATTGCACTTCATCAATCAAAATCACGAACCTTAAAACCAATAGCTATGCTGTTGGTTTTTTGCATTGAGAACGCTAGGGTTTAAGTATGATATGAGAATAGGAATATCCTTTTTGTTAGATGCACTAGCTGCAAGCCATTGTTTTGGTATCGTTTTTGATTCTCTTAAAAAAATCTTAAAAATGTTACATATGAAAACTTCTAGACGCTATTCCGTTCAAGTTAATGCAGGTTCTATGGCCGACATTGCTTTTTTATTGTTGATCTTCTTTTTAGTGACCGCCATGATCCCAAAAGATCAAGGCATTAAGAGAACTCTGTCTGGGGATTGCCCGCCAAATGTGAACTGTAATGCTGATATTTCAGTGCGAAACGTGATGAAAATTTATATCAATTCCGAAGATGAATTGCTGGTTGAGAATTCAAGGGTATCCGTTGATGAATTAAAGGAATTGGCGAAAGCTTTTTTAGACAATAATGGGGATGCGAGCTGCAATTATTGTAATGGTGACCAATTAAAATCTTCATCAGATAATCCTTCCAAAGCAGTAATTTCGCTTCGAAATGACAAATTAACCTCTTACGATTTTTATATTGACGTACAAGATGAGCTCACCAAGGCTTATTATGAATTAAGAACCTTATATGCTAAAGTGCAATTTAATAAAAATCCAGATGAGCTTACAGAAGGGGAACTAAAATCATTGCGTGAAGCCTATCCTTTTTTACTTTCTGAAGCCGAACTAAATTGATTAATCTTGTAGGGAATCTGTTTTGATTTTCACCCGGTAACTGATGTTCACTTTTTTTCTGCCCCAAGCTCTGGCAGCTTTAACATCGGTACCCATGTACACGTCAATTTTGTTTTTCCAGCGGTAATGCATTTTGTCCTTGACCAAATAAGTGCCTTCCAAGCCCTCAATGTTTACGGGCGTATTGTGCTTTAAGCCTTGGCGAATTAGATTTCTTGATACCGCGATGTAACGCAAACCTGGTTTTAGACTATCACCAAAAGCAGTGATGTGAGGATTGTTGTTGGTTTGATAGTTTAAGGAGTTATAGGCTGTAGCGGTAACTTTTATCGTTTTCCATTCATATTCTGCCGGTTTTTCTTTTTTGCAATTGAAAAAAAACAGACACATACCAATGAACATCGCATACTTCATAAATCAATAGGCTAATAAGTTTTTTAAGGCCTCTTCAAATTTGCCCTTTGCCAAATATTGAGCTTCTAATTGGTTGATAAAAGGAATCGGGGTTTCCATACTCGCCACGCGTTTTACAGGAGCATCCAAATATTCAAAGCATTCTTCCATAAGCATTGCGGAAATATCACTGGCAATACCTCCAAATAAGGAATCTTCTTGGAGAATTATGGCTCGACCTGTTTTTTTTACCGAATTGAAAATAGCTTCCGTATCCAAAGGCTGCAAACTACGAAGGTCTAAAAGATCTGCAGCAATGGTTGGGTTGTTCTCCAATGTTTCCAAAGCCCAATGCACACCGGCACCATAGGTAATAATTGATACTGCATTGCCTTCTTTAATTTTTGAAGCTTTACCGAAAGGTAAATTATAATATCCGGAAGGAACTTCTTGACGAATACTTCTGTACAAGGCTTTATGTTCAAAAAACAATACGGGATTTGGATCTTCAATGGCGGTGGCCAATAAGCCTTTGGCATCATAAGGAAACGCAGGATAAATTACTTTGAGACCTGGTGTTTTTGTAAACCAAGCTTCATTGGTTTGCGAATGGAATGGCCCCGCCCCAACCCCTGCGCCACAAGGCATTCTTATTACCACATCGGCGTTTTGCCCCCAACGGTAGTGTGATTTTGCCAAATAATTCACAATAGGATTAAAGCCTGAAGATACGAAATCGGCAAATTGCATTTCCACAACTGCTTTCATGCCAGCAATGGAGAGCCCCATGGCAGCTTCAACAATGGCCGATTCACAAATAGGCGTATTTCTAACGCGTGCTTTTCCAAATTGCTCTACAAATCCTTCGGTAATTTTAAAGACCCCTCCATATTCCGCAACATCCTGACCCATAATCACAAGATCATCATGA
>Ga0209309_10000811_pt1 | contig 33730 bp, 31 predicted proteins | sample COGITO_mtgs_1204_2_FD_184807 | JGI IMG/M metagenome (GOLD analysis project Ga0209309, IMG submission 184807) | Pelagic marine microbial communities from North Sea - COGITO_mtgs_120412 (SPAdes) (version 2) | ecosystem: Environmental > Aquatic > Marine > Epipelagic ... | reverse complement strand
GATCCGTTAATAGATAATAAAGATTCCAAAAAAAGATACAGAGCAGACGTCTTAATTGAAGATTACTGTGCTAAAATTGAAGGAAAAATTAATAAAGAAGTAGCTAAAGCTTCAAAACGCTTTGGAGATGCTTTTAATAAAGAGGAGTTTTTATCTACCAACGGAAGAGTTCTTGGGTATCAAGAAAAAATAAAAACAATCCTCTCAAGAATGGGTGCTTCTCTAGAAAAAGAAGATCTAAAAGATGTAAAAGCTCTTATAGAGGAATTAGAAATATCAGATCCTTTAACAGGGTCTAAAAATTGGACAGATGTAAAACAATTTAACTTAATGTTTGGTACTCAATTGGGTGCATCTGCAGAGAGTTCTATGAAAGTATATTTACGTCCAGAAACAGCTCAAGGAATTTTTGTTAATTTCTTAAATGTTCAAAAAACAGGTAGAATGAAAATTCCATTCGGAATTGCTCAAACTGGAAAAGCATTTAGAAATGAAATTGTTGCAAGACAATTTATTTTTAGAATGCGTGAGTTTGAACAAATGGAAATGCAGTTTTTTGTAAAACCAGGCACACAAAAAGAGTGGTACGAGCATTGGAAAGAAACCCGTTTAAAATGGCATAAATCATTAGGAATGGGTGATGATAATTATCGATTTCATGATCATGATAAATTAGCTCATTATGCAGATGCAGCCTCAGATATTGAGTTTAACTTCCCATTTGGATTTAAAGAATTGGAAGGAATTCACTCAAGAACAGATTTTGATCTAAAAGCTCATGAAGAATTTTCTGGAAAAAAATTACAATATTTTGATCATGAAGATAATACAAGTTATACCCCATATGTGGTAGAAACTTCTATTGGATTAGATAGAATGTTTTTAGCAGTATTTTCTAATTCATTGGTTGAAGAAGAGTTAGACAACAATACAACTAGAACTGTATTAAAGCTTCCTGCTGTGTTAGCACCTACCAAAGCTGCTGTATTTCCTTTATTAAAAAAAGATGGATTACCGGAGGTGGCTCGTCAAATCATTGAAGATTTAAAATGGGATTTTAATGTTTTCTATGATGAGAAGGATGCCGTTGGTAAACGCTACAGAAGACAAGATGCTGCTGGAACACCTTTTTGTATTACTGTAGATCACGAGACTTTAGATAATAATACGGTGACTATTCGTCACAGAGATACAATGGAGCAACAGCGTGTTAACATTTCTGAATTAAAAGCGATTATAAATAAAGAAGTTGATGCAAAAAATTGGTTAACAACCATGTAATAGATTTATAATTAGATATATCAAAAGAGCCTCATCATCTAGATGAGGCTCTTTTGGTAAAAGAAAAGAGGTTCGTAAAACTAGTTATTATCAGCTAATGCACTGTATACGATCTTTTCTAGTTTAGCATTAATATCATTATTAAATGGAGAGGATAATACTTGTCTTAATTGAATAACGATTAAATCATTTACTGGATCTATCCAAAATACAGTACTGAATGCGCCACCCCAGCTGTAGGTTCCTTTTGGTCGTGAAGGATGGCTTTTGGCAACATCAAATCCGAAACCAAAAGTCATTGGCCCCCAAGGGTAAGGGATAGAATCAAGTTGATCTTGATGCATAGATTTTGCAGTTTCTTTTTTCAAGATTTGAACATCGTTTAATTCACCGTCATTTAACATTGCCTGACAAAATAAAAGATAATCTCTTGCAGTACCAGTCATTCCACTTCCCCCTGATAAATATGTTTTGGCACCATCAGTGGGATAATCTGCGATATACATTTTGCCCATTTGATTCACTTGCATATTCGTGCTGTCTTTCATGGGTATATAGACTTTAGTTAAATTCTTTTTTTCTGAAGCATCAAAATAAAAATCCAATCTTTCTATTCCTAGAGGGTTTGTAATATTAGTTCGGATATAATCGTCGAGCCTTTCACCAGAAGCTACCTCAACAACACGACCTAGCACGTCTGTATTTAAACCATACATCCATTTTTTACCAGGTTGATGCATTAGTGGTAAATTTCCCAGTTTAGAGGCTACATCTTTAATGTCCATGTTAAGGTTGGTGCTCAAGTCTGGGATATCGTTTTTATCATAAATAGCTCCGTTTACAGCAGGGTTCATAAAACCGTATGGTACTCCAGCTGTATGTGTTAATAATTGACGAATTGTTGGAGTAGATTCTGAAGGCTTGGAAGTATATGTACTATCAGCTGGATTAAAATTAGTCAAAATTTCAGTTTCATTGAAAGATGTAATGTATTTTCCAACAGGGTCATCTAAGTTCAATTTTCCTTGCTCAATCAATTGCATAGCAGCTACAGAAACAATAGGTTTTGTCATGGAGGCCATTCTAAACAAATGATCTTTTCTGTAGGGCTCAGTTCTTAATGAATCAGACCAGCCAACCTCAGATTCGTAAATAATTTTACCGTCCTTAGCAATTAAAGTAACAGCGCCAGGGTATTTTTTTGCATCTACAAAATCCATAACCATTTTTTCTATTTTAACGAGGCTATCAGAAATCATACCCACTTCTTTGGGTGTTGCAAATTGAAATTTATTAGATGTTTTATTTTGTTGTTGTTCTGAACAAGAACTTAATAAAAAACCAACAGTAAGGGATAAGATGAGCGTAATTCTATTCATTTTAATTCATTTTGATTTATGGTTAATTTATTGAAGAGTTAATAATCTTTGCTAAAGGCTTAGCAATATATGTTTTTAATTTCTTACAAATATCAACAATTATGCCTAATTAAAAAATGGCTTTTAAATTAATTGATCCCGTATGAATAGTTTTAGAATTCAAACTCTTTCTCCCTTTATAATTTAGATTTAAGTTTAAGTAAGAATTTAGTTTTTTACTCCATAAAAAAGTCCAAGTGTAATTGGTGCCTTCTTGAAGACCCTCTAACATTTGATATCCAACAGGTGAGTTAGGGTTTCCGTCAAAGTCATTAAAAAAAGTTGTAAAATTAGCATTAAATTGTGTTGTTGTCTTTTTTAGGTAAAAATATTCAATTCCAATTTTTTGCTGTTTTAATTTTTCAAATTCTGAGAGGTTATTCTTTTTATCTTTTACATGATAAAATGCTGAAAACCGGTTATCATTATCTAAAACATAACTTATTTTTGGTTGGAAAGCATAAGTGTTTATCTTGTAATTTCGATTGTTGAAATTTTCAGTTTCTAAATTATTTTCTGAAAGTTTTCCTTGTAAATCAACCAGCCAAAATTTGCCAACCTTGTGTTGAAAATCTATTTGTTGATACTTAATGTCTGTATCTTGGCTTCCGATACTATATTGTTGTTTATTTTCGGTTCTTGCAAATGTATAAGTAGTACTATATTTTTGAAGCCCTCTATTAAAATACAGACTATTTTTAATTGCATAATTAATACGTATCTGATTATTTGTATCTGAAATAAAAGGATTTAAACTAAACTTATTTGAGGTGCGTTCCACTTCATTACTGCTGCTTAAAAAAAACTGATGGTAGAATTTTGAAAGTATTTTTTTAATCCCTGTTTTGTTGGCCCATTGACTAGCATTTAACGTAATAGATTGGTTTATTTTGGCACTTTGGGTAGGAATAAATTGTAAGTTAGGTAATGGAACTCGTAAGAAATTTGCCTGATCTTGAAATTCTGCAATTTCGAATTCATCAAACTCTTGAATTCCATTATCATTGTAATCTATCCAAGTATAAAAACCCTGTCCTGCTTCAACTTCTACATAGATAAAATCTTGTTGTGCCACATTACCTGAGGAGGTTTCGTATCTAGTACCAAGAGTAATAAAATTTTTAAAAAAGCGTTGGTTGTAAATAATCCTTGAATTTAATGACTTTTGATTGTCTGAAAAGGTGTTTTTTGTTTCTCTATAATTTGCATATAAAGAAAGGTTTGTTTGTTCAGTTTTAATAATTTTAGCGTCTAAGTAGTAGGTTTTTCTGTTATTTATTTCTGTAAACGTATTATTTCTTATACTGTCATTATCTCTATAACTATACCCAAGTTTTGCATATACATTTGTGCTATCTCCTACACCTAAATACGCCTCATATTCTTTAAATCTATGATTAGTAAGAATAGATTCTTGTGATGGTTTTACTTTTCCATCATTAGTCTCTAGATTTAAAAATCCACCAATCCAAGAGCCAGATAAGCTCTGCTCTAACCCTGCTTTTACCCTTAGAAAATTATTATTTTGTAGCGAAGAGTTATTTGATAAAAAACTACTATTTGTATAAAAAGAAGTAGTATTAAATTGCATTTTAGACTTGATTAAGTGCTTGTTTCCATCAAAATTATCTGAAAATTTAAGTTGCTGAAATGAATAGGTTAAGAAATTTTCTTCCCCGTTTTTTAAGCTAATATCAACACCTATTTGTTGCTGGTTACCTGATGGATTAACTAAATTCCAATCTCTGTTAAACTCTACTGATTGAAATCGTTGAATGGTTTTAAAATTCTTGTGTATAAATAGATAGTTTACATTACTAGTGAGTTTCCATTTTTTATCTAACAATAGTTGTTTCCATTGTAGCTTTGTAGCAGCCCCTTTATTTAAATTATTATCTATGGAAGAGAACAAATTTTGATCATTATTACTAAATGCTAATTCTGATGAAATTACAGACTTACTAGTTGGTTTAAAGGTAGAATTCAGAACTGCTATTTGTAATTTTGTTGGAGCTATTAATTGTGTAATTGGGCGATAGTTTCCTAGATTAGTTCCAACATATAAAAATACATTTCCATTGGCAAATGTGTTACCTAATATATAATCTCCCTCATTAGATCCAACATTTTTAAACGTTACGGTAAATAAATCATCATTTTGGTTGGTAGAATATTCATAATATTCTGTTGTTCCGGTTTGTACTTTTTTATATAGAATTCTGTTTGCATCATATACATCTGGATAGGCACTTTCTCCCACCATTAAATCAGTATTGTTACCAGCGTTTGCTAAAATTCCTTTTTGGATATCTGTTAAATTTGATTGTATTGGTTGATTTTTGACATCATTTTCGTTGTAAAAATATCCAGAGAGTTCAATTTTATCATCTATGTACTCTGCTTTTTCATAACTTACAAATCTATTGTAATTTCTATTTGAGTATTGAAACTCTACACGAATACGCATGTCATTAGTGATGGGAAAAGTAGTGTTAAAACGAATTTCACCAATGTTATAATCTATCAGATAATCATCATTTATTCCTTTGGTAATAGCAGAACCATTTACAAACACTTTTTCACTACCGGCAATGATTACAAAGTTAGGTTCATTATTGGGACCAAATATTTTATAGGGCCCTTGATTCCCCTCATTTCCAATAAAATTATATGAACTAAACTGCCCTCTAACAATAGCGCCTGATGCAGCTGCATTTGTTTTTTTAGTAATGTTAGCGGCAACTTCTAAACCAGACACCTGTTTTTCAAAAGCTAAAAAGTAGCTTTTTTTGTTCTTTAAACTAATATCTCCAGCTTTCACTCGCCAATCTTTGCTATATAATTCTAGAAATATTCTATCAAACTCTGTAATGCTTTGTGAATATCCATTTTCTTGTAGAGGAATATTTGTGTCAAAAATATTAGCACGAATAGATACTTTGTCAGAAAGTTTTCCTTCTATATTGATATCCATTGAAGAATTTGTTACTGTGCTTTGATTATTCCCTGAAGTAACTCCTCTGTTTATATATCCACTTGTTTTTAAACCCTCAAATAATGTTACCTCAGATGGTTTCTTATTAGTTGTTAAGCTATAAAGCAAGTTTGTATTGCTATTGTTTGGTACAATAAAACGTTTATCAAAAGGACTGTATGTTTTTGTTATAAATTTTGGATATTTAAAATACTCAATGGTAATTTCCTTGTATGTTGTGGCATCAATAATTAGAAGAGCTTTGTTGTATAAAACTCTATATTCAGTTGGATACAGTATTTTTTTTTGACGATCTAAAACTCTAAAATTTTGAGGATTTATAGGAATGGTATCAAACTTAATGGTGTCTTTAGTAACCATAATTTTCTTAGATCTAAAATCTGATGAATTATTTTGACCATTGGCAAAAAAGCCAACAAAAAAAAGCAATAAAAACCAGACTTTTTTTATCATATACTAGTAACGTAGTAATCCTAGAATTAGTCTAAAATAGCGATTGTTGTTTTAGAGGGTTTTCATGATCTAATAACCATTTCTTTCTCCATACACCTGCAGCATAACCTGATAATGAACCGTCTGAACCAATAACTCTATGACAAGGTATTACAATACAAATTGGGTTTTTCCCATTGGCAGAAGCTACAGCTCTGATAGCTTTTGGCTTCCCAAGACTATTGCTTTGACTAAGGTAAGATGTAGTTTTTCCAAAAGGAATTGTTATTAATTCTTTCCAAACAGATTTTTGAAATGGAGTACCCATAGGATTTAAAAGAATACTAAACTTTATGCGTTTTCCATTAAAATATTCTCTCAATTGATCTACACATTCCTTCAAACATACTGGCACATCAAAAGGAGATTTTACATTTTTAAGTTGTTCTAATTTATTAATATCCTCTATAAAAATAATAGAACTAATTCCGTGGTTGTTACCGCTTATTTTTAAAAAACCAATAGGAGTTTTATAATATGTAAATTTATATTCCAAAAACTTCTTTTGAATTTTCAGTTGTAATTTTAGCAATATCGTTAAAGGAAACCTCATAAATAGCAGCTAATTTTTCAACAACATAGGTAATGTAACTGCTTTCATTTCTCTTTCCTCTGAAAGGAACAGGAGATAGATAAGGTGCATCGGTTTCAAGAACAATATTCTGTAAAGGAATTTGAGAAAGAAATGTATCTATTTTTCCGTTCTTAAATGTGGCTACTCCGCCGACACCAAGTTTCATATTGTAAGAAATTGCTTTTTTGGCTTGTTCTAAAGTTCCAGTAAAACAATGAAAAATACCACGTAAATTTGTTGCTTTTTCTAGTTCTAATATCTCAAAAATTTCATCAAAAGCATCTCTACAATGAATCACAATTGGAAGATTTTTTTGTTTTGCCCATTGTATTTGTAACTTGAAAGCTTCTTGTTGTTCGGCTAGAAATGACTTATCCCAATACAAATCAATTCCTATTTCACCAATGGCTACAAATGATTTTTTATCTATCCAATCTTTCACATGTTGTAATTCACTTTTAAAGTTTTCTTTTACTGAGGTAGGATGCAATCCCATCATTAAAAATACATCACTTGGATAATTTTCTTTTAGAGAAAACATTCTTTCTGTATAACTACTATCAATTGCAGGAATAAAAAATTGCCGAACTCCAGCATCTTTGGCTCTTTGAATCATTGCGTCTCTATCCTGATCAAATTGCTCTGAATATAAGTGTGTGTGTGTATCTGTTATCATTTTATGATGCCTAATACTTGTTTTTCAAAACAAAAAGTGTTGTCAGAAAAATCAATTTATTTAAATGTATTTTTGACACATCAAAAATACATTTAAATGAGTGGTTTAAAAAAACTATTGTACAAAAAGAAATACATAAAAATATCTCTAAAGAAAATGGTTACAAATCACATGGAACTAAACGCGAAAATTAATGGGGTAGCGGGTAGATTTATTTTAGATACCGGGGCTTCAAATTCTTGTGTAGGAATTGGCATGATTGATTTTTTTAAAATTCAAGCAGAAAAAAGTGAAACTAAGGCTGCGGGAGCAGGTGCAATTGATATGGAAACCCAACAATCTGAAAATAATTTTTTAGAGATTGGAAAATGGAAGAATAAAAATTTTAGTTTGGTGTTATTTGATTTGGTTCATGTAAATAAAGCGTTAACTCTTCATGAAGCTGAGGAAGTTCATGGAATTATAGGAGCTGATATTTTACAAAAAGGGAAAGCTATAATCGATTACAATAAAAATGTATTATATCTAAAAAAAATAAAAAAACAGGATTAGAATTGTATCTTTGATTCGCTAAAATAATATACCTATGAGCTTGCAAAAACAAATAATGGAAGAATTAAAAACGGCAATGAAATCGAAAGATACTGTTGCTCTTCAGGCATTAAGAGCAGTTAAATCTGCTTTTTTATTAGCAAAAACCGAAACAGGGGCAGGAGATGATTTAACAGAAGATCAAGAAATGAAGATTATTCAAAAGCAAGTGAAACAGCGTAAGGATAGCGCTGCAATTTTTATTGATCAAGGTAGGCAAGATTTAGCAGATCCAGAATTGGCTGAAATTGCAGTTCTTGAGAAGTTTTTGCCAGAAGCATTGTCTGAAGAAGCTATTGAAAAAGTAGTATTGGAAACTATTGCAAAAACTGGAGCAGAAGGTATGAAAGACATGGGTAAAGTAATGGGGATGGTTTCAAAACAATTGGCAGGTCAAGCAGATGGAAAGACCATATCCGGAATTGTTAGAAAAATTTTAGCATAAATATATTTTAAGGCCTCGTGGCGCAACTGAATAGCGCACTGGATTTCGGCTCCAGCGGTTATAGGTTTGAATCCTATCGGGGTCACTTGATAATGAGAGAGTTAGATTGATTTCTAGCTCTTTTTTTATTTAATAGGGTGCACTAAGGGGTGCGAAATGAAAAAATGATTGAATTTTTAATATATTTGAGAATAAATTAAAAAATAAATTAAAATGAAACCAATAAAAGGATTTGAGTTTGTAAAAACAGACAGAGATGTTTATTATTTTAACTATCTATCTAAAGCTAATCAAATTTATGAAATTACAGTTTGTGAAGAGTGTGAATCTCAACCACTAACACCTATTGAGGAAGGAGAGGATTGTCCTAGCTGTGGAACGGAGTTCATTCCTTACGACAAAGGAACTTATGACTTTTTTGATACTGGACAGAATGATGATGCAGTTGCTGGATTTGCCTTTGGGTTTCATAATATTAATGGACAGAGGGCTGTTATTTCGATTCAGGGCATCATAGACTTTGATAACGAAACAATACAAGTAGTTAAATACACTAATGGTGAACCTACTTTACAAGGTGTTAAAGATTTTACCTCTTATGAAATTCAAGGGTGGGAGGATATTGATGAAGTAAAACAAAGGCTAGACTTGTTTACCGACGAATGGAGTATTGATTGGGAAATAAATCAAATTCTGGATAATGAATTAAATGAAGTCAATTAAAAATTAAATCAATACCAATCAATTTTATTTCATATTTGTACATTTTGCAAATCGTTCAGGTAAAGTTTACTCAAACGACCTTTTTCTGTATTTTCTGAGGTGGGATATTGATTTTTAAGTAAAAGAGTTTAAACTATTTGGGTATTTATATCGGCTCACTAATGAAATCACTTAATTGAAGAACTACGTATCCACAACCTTTACTTTACCGTTAAACCCCTGCATTTTAGTAAGTTGTGTTTTAAGCTATGCCTTATTTAATTCTTTATAATTCTTTCTGTAGTTAGTTTAACACCATCAGAAAGTTGTAGTATGTAAACTCCTTTTTCTAGTTGGCTAATATCTATGCTGTTTGTAATAGACTTATTTATTACTTGTTTACCAAGAATATCATAAACAACTACTTTTAATTGAAAATAATTACCATCAATGTATACCATATCCGATGTAGGATTTGGATAAATTGAAATGTCTGATTGGTTTTGGTCGTCTACACTAGCAGTTGAACAATCTAAACCAGCATCAGCAATTGTCCATCCGTAAGTATCTATTAAACTTTGTCTTGCATCTGCACCATTACAATAAGTAATTCCTTCTGCGCCAAATTCAATACCAGACGGAACTTGTTGTTGAGACCAACTATTTAATACACCATCATAATTATCTGTAGAAAGACCGGAATTGTCAAACATACCACTCCTCGAATACGTACTTGTAACATTACTAACATCCCAAGAGTTTAAAGGCTGATTATAAGATGTTGCTTCATAAAACATAGAATTCATTTCTGTAACATTACTAACATCCCAAGAGTTTAAAGGCTGATTAAAAGATGTTGCTCTAGAAAACATATTATTCATAATAGTTACACTACCCACATCCCAAGAACTTACATCTTGGTTAAAAGCAGTTGCATTATAAAACATATCACTTGTAAGAGTAACATTACTCACATCCCAACTCCCTATATCTTGATTGAACAATGATGCACCACTAAACATACTTGACATATCAGTAACATTACTAACATCCCAACCTCCTATATCTTGATTGAACGATGATGCACCACTAAACATACCTCTGGTAAGAGTAACATTACTCACATCCCAATTATTTAAAGGCTGGTTGAAATCTGATGCCCTTTTAAACATCGCATCCATATTAGTCACATTACTCACATCCCAAGAACTAATATCTTGATTGAAAGGTGTTCTGCTAAACATACTTGCCATATCAGTAACATTACTAACGTCCCAATCACTTATATCTTGATTGAAAAGCGTATAATTAAACATAGAACTCATATTAGTGACACTACTCACATTCCAAGAATTTAAGGACTGATTGAAAGCAGATGCATAAATAAACATACTCTCCGAATTAGTGACACTACTCACATCCCAATTATTTAGAGGCTGGTTAAAATCTGATGCATTATTAAACATCCCAACCATATTAGTCACATTACTCACATCCCAATTACTTATATCTTGATTGAAAGGTGTTCTGCTAAACATTCTTGCCATATTAGTAACATTGCTCACATCCCAAGAACTAATATCTTGATTGAAAGGCGTACTATTAAACATATCACTCATATTAGTGACACTACTCACATTCCAAGAATTTAAAGGTTGGTTGAAAGCAGATGCCCCGTCAAATATCTGACCCATGTCAGTCAGACTACTCACATCCCAAGAACTTATATCTTGGTTAAAAGCAGTTGCATTATAAAACATTCGATACATCCTGGTAACACTACTAACATCCCATCCCGCTATATCCTGATTGAAAGAAGTTGCATTAGAAAACATATAACTCATATTAGTAACATTACTCACAACCCATTCACTAATATCTACATTGAATTCTGATAAATTATTAAAACGAAAAGGTCCATCCATATTAGTAACATTACTTACATCCCAATCTGGCATTACACCATATTCACTATCTGAGCATAGACCATCTACTGGATTAGTAGATAAACATTCGTTTATAGCATCTTGAAAATTAGCATCTGTAATAGGGGTTTGCGAATATGATAAAGTAGTTAGGGTCATCATAAATAGTATGATAATCTTTTTCATAGGAGGTTTTTATTCAAAAATAATAAAAATTAAATAAAATGTCTAATAACAAGCTTTATAATTATGTGTCTGTTTGCGCAATTGCATTACTATTAATAGAAAGAACTATTCGTAAAGTTTTTGATGTTGACTTTATGCCTAGATACGTAAAAATATTTTTGATAATTATAACCCTGATGTTTGGATCTATCTACTTGTATAAGAAAGATAAAAACGTATCCTAATAAGATGGATATAGGTTGGTTCCATAGAATAGTCTTTCTATATAGCTAGTTGTATTATACAATACCAGAAACCACCTATCAATTAAATAGATACTTTATAATCTATTTATCCAATATTTAAAAGTAACAAGAAACTTAATGATAAGGATAGGATTAAAAAATCATTTAAATTAAACCAAGATATAGTTTTTAAGAAATTTGTTTTTGAATTTGATTGTTATCCTCATTTATAGGGAGTTTAAATTTTAATCTTAATTGGGTATTGTGCATATGATATTTTTTTTTGTAAAAATTAAACCCCTAAATCTATGAAAACCCTATTAATTTCGATAGTGGCACTACTTGTTACTAGCAATGCAAATTCCCAAACTAAACTATTAAATGATACCAAAACAGTAAAAGTTTCTACTGTTAGAGAAAAGTCAAATTTTAAAGCTGGTCTTAGTAAAATAGACTCAGATTTTTAATTACCTACAGAGATGTGAAATATGAAACAATGTCTAGCAATGAAATAATTAAAATTGGAGGGATAGATAAGTTAAAAGAGTTCAAACAATCTATTGTTAAAGTCATTAAGAGTATTGAGTTATCTGCGTTTAAATTAGATGGAAAAACTCTAAGTCTTGTTCCACACAAGTCAAAGGGTGCCTACATTAATATTTTAGACAAATACATGAAGTTTGAGATGGGCTACTGGTCATTAAAGAAATTAGAAAAATTGATTCCGGGGTCTGAATTAGACTAACTATTTTTATTTACAATTGATTTCTTTGTTAAATAAGACCTTAAGATTCGTTGAACATCTCTGTTGTCTTGCTGAGGTTGAAGATACAGTTGATAATCATCTGTATCTTCAATTTTGATTTTCTTATCTACGTAACCAAAACCTTGGTAAATACCATTTAAAATTAAAACAAACCCAATTTCTTTGGTATTCCTACCTTTTTCTTTGATGACTAGGTTTTCTGTTTGAAGTCCTAGAGAATTTATAGCATCATAAACTCTTTTATTATAATCATTTGGAGATTCTTTACCAGAACACACTCCCTTGCATTGCTTCAGCTGATAATGAAAGCAGGAATTAACATTCGTTTGAAGATGACAGTATTTAGGACACAGTTCAAAAGCTGAACATATTTTTTCTAGCACATTTCTACATTCCGCAACTGAATAGAATTTCATGAGTGGTTTTGAAATTAATTTTAATCTATTGTATGCTAAATGCACTATACCTTTTTGATCTGTATAGGAAAACATTGCGACGGCTTCTCCAGATTTACGTTGAGCTCTATTAAATTTTGGATAGAGTTTTTTAATTTCAGAAGATTCATGTAAAAGAGCTATTAACTCACTTCCAGTTTCTTTAAAAGTAATATCAGTAGTTTCTAAGCACATGGTTCTTTCTTTTTTCTTTTTGTCGTAAAAATGACTGATAACTCGTTGTTTGATATTATTAGCTTTACCAACATAAATAACTTCTTTTTGTTGATTTTTAAAATAATAAATACCGTGTGCCTCTGGTAAATTATCAACTACTTGTTTGTCTACTAACGGAGGTAATGTGGCTTCTCTGGACCGCGGGTTTAAAAAACTATTGATGGTAAAATTAGTGTCTCTTTCAATGAGTCTTCGGAAAAGTTCTACAGTAGCTTCTGCATCACCTTTAGCTCTGTGCCTAGCGGCAATTTTTATACCTTCAGATTCACAAATATTACCCAGGCTATAAGATGGGAGTCCTGGAATTATTTTGCGTGTCAATCTAACGGTACATAATTTTTTTCTTTTAAAATTAAAGCCTAAACTTTTAAATTCATCTCTAATAATATTGTAATCAAAATTTACATTATGAGCAACAAAAATAGTATCCTTTGTAAATTCCTCTACTTTTTTTGCAATTTCATAAAATTTTGGCGCAGTTCTTACCATGGCTTCGGTTATGCCAGTAAGATTGGTTATAAAATGTGGAATTTTTTGTTCTGGGTTTACCAACGAAGTAAATTCATCTATAATTTGATTTCCATCAAAATTAAAGATAGATATTTCTGTTATTTTTTGACCTTTAGGACCGTTTCCAGTGGTTTCTATATCAACTACTGAATACAATTTTAGGCAATTTGATTTTTAAGATTTGAGATGGTGTCAATTGGATGATCGCTCTTAAACACATAGCTGCCAGCAACCAAAACATCTGCACCAGCTTCAATAAGTTTGTTTGCATTTTTATCAGTAACTCCTCCGTCTATTTCTATCTGGCAATTAGATTCAGAAAATTCAATTAAATGTTTTAATTGAGATACTTTTTTGTAGGTATTTTCTATGAATGATTGTCCGCCAAAACCCGGGTTTACACTCATAATACAAACTAGGTCTACATCTTTTATTACATCCTCTAATACAGCAACAGGTGTATGAGGATTTAAGGCAACACCAGCTTTCATTCCCGTGTCTTTAATAGCTTGAATAGTTCTATGAAGGTGCGTACAAGCTTCGTAATGAACGGTTAAAATAGAAGCTCCTAGTTCTGCAAAAGTTTTAATATATCTATCAGGATCCACAATCATTAAGTGCACATCAATAGTTTTTGTTGCATGTTTTGAAATGGCTTTTAAAACTGGCATACCAAAAGAGATATTAGGAACAAATACACCATCCATAATATCTATATGAAACCAATCTGCCTCACTCGCATTAACCATTTCTATATCTCTTTGTAAGTTGGCAAAATCTGCGGCCAGAATTGATGGTGCTATTAGTTTACTCATTTTATTTTTTTTTAATTTCTAAAGTAAAAATAAGGATATAAAAAAGAAAACTCTCGAAGAATATTCGAGAGTTTTTAATCTTTTATTGACAACATCTTATTATCCTAGGTAGGTCATTAAGATTTTACTTCTAGAAGTGTGTTTTAATCTTCTAATTGCTTTTTCTTTTATTTGACGAACTCTTTCTCTAGTCAGATCAAAAGTCTCTCCAATTTCTTCTAAAGTCATTGGTTGGTGTTCTCCCAAACCAAAATACAACTTAACAACATCTGCCTCTCTAGGTGTTAATGTTTCTAGAGCTCTATTTATTTCTATACGTAAAGATTCGTGTAATAATTTTCTATCTGGGTTTGGTGATTCACCAGAATTTAGAACATCATATAAATTTGAGTCTTCACCTTCAATTAAAGGAGCGTCCATAGACACATGACGGCCAGAATTTTTCATAGACTCTTTTACGTCATTAACAGTCATATCTAACTTCTTCGCAATTTCTTCAGCACTTGGAGGACGCTCATTTTCTTGTTCTAAGAAAGCGTACATTTTATTAATCTTATTAATAGATCCAATTTTGTTTAGAGGTAAACGAACAATACGAGACTGTTCTGCTAAGGCTTGTAAAATAGATTGACGAATCCACCATACGGCATAAGATATAAATTTAAACCCTCTAGTTTCGTCAAACCGCTTGGCAGCTTTTATAAGTCCTAAATTTCCTTCGTTGATTAAATCAGGTAATGTTAAACCTTGGTTTTGATATTGTTTAGCTACTGAGACAACAAATCGTAGATTTGCTTTCGTTAATTTTTCCAGAGCAGTTTGGTCTCCAGCTTTAATTCGTTGAGCTAATTCAACTTCTTCATCAGCTGTAATTAAATCTACTTTTCCAATTTCCTGTAAATACTTGTCTAATGAAGCAGTTTCTCTGTTAGTTACTTGCTTCGTAATTTTAAGTTGTCTCATCTAATTTGTGGAATTCTTTAGCTATTAATTTTGCACTTGTATATTATTATACGGAAGACCTTCTCGTAATGTTACAAAAGAATGGTTATTTTAAAAAAATAGAGAAATTATTTTTTATTAGAATAGGCCATTTATCTGTGAATCTATTCTATCTATTATATATCCTAAATCCTCTTGATTAGCCACAAAGTCTAGATTGTCTACATCAATAACTAATAATTTCCCTTTTTTATAGGTAGATATCCAAGCTTCATATCGTTCATTTAATCTACTTAAATAATCAATACTGATTGAGTTTTCATATTCTCTTCCTCTTTTATGAATTTGACTTACTAAAGTAGATATATCTGCTCTTAGGTAAATTAGTAAATCTGGTGGTGTTACCAGTTTTTCCATTAATTCAAAAAGAGAATTATAGTTATGGTAGTCTCTATTTGTCATTAATCCCATGGCATGAAGGTTAGGGGCAAAAATATGTGCATCCTCATAGATAGTTCTATCTTGAATAATATTCTTACCACTTTTTCTTAATTCTAGAATTTGACTAAAGCGACTGTTTAAAAAGTATACTTGTAAGTTAAAAGACCATCGTTCCATTTCACCATAAAAATCATCTAGATATGGGTTTTCATCAACAGACTCATAATGAGGTTTCCAATTGTAATGTCTTGCTAATAATTTAGTTAAAGTAGTTTTTCCGGCGCCAATATTTCCGGCAATTGCTATATGCATAGGGTTAGTTTCAAAAAATTAAAATGGGGTTGTTAAAGATACTTAAAATTTAGAAACTTGACCTAACTAAATCATCAGTTTGTTATCAAATTTTTTTGATATTGTAAATTGATAGTTTTGTATTAAAAAAAATTATAAAATCACCTTTTATAAATCTTAACAGACTTTTGACTAATTGGTATTTTTGTTTATTATAAATTTGGTTAAAAAAATGAGAATTACATCTTTAATTTTGTCGTTACTAACGACAGCTGCAATTTTTGCTCAAGACTTTTCAGGAAGAGCTACCTACAAAACACATAGAAAGTCATCAATTAAGTTAGACAGCACCACCATGGCTTCAACTCCTGGAATTCAAGAACAATTGGAGGCTCAAATGAGAAAAATGTTTCAAAAAACATATACATTAGATTTTACGAAATCAAAATCTGTGTACAAAGAAGTACAAGAATTAGATGCTCCAAAAGTACCTTCTTCAAATGGAGTTATGATTATGGTTCAAGGTTCAAATGGAAGTAATGACGTATTGTTCAAGAATATTTTAGAAAATAGAATGGCCAATAAAAAAGAATTGATGGGAAAAGTTTTTTTGATAAGAGATAACCTTGTTGCTTATGATTGGGAATTAACAGGAGAAACAAAAAATATTGGGAACTATACATGTTATAAAGCAAAATTTGAAATAGAGGAAGAGGACTTACAAATAAATATGATTGATGGTGAAGTAAAAGAGGAAAAAGTAACAAAAAAAAGAACCTTAGTTGCTTGGTATACTCCAGAGGTTCCAATTAGTAATGGACCGAGAGATTATGGAGGTTTACCAGGATTAATATTAGAGGTTAATGATGGAAATCAAACCATTGTATGTTCTGAAATCGTGTTAAACCCATCAGAGGTCAAAGAAATAAAAGAGCCAACTAAAGGGAAGGTAGTTACTAGAGAGGAATTTAGTAAGATTTCTTTTGAGAAAACAAAAGACATGATGAATAGATACAGGAGTAGAGATGGTAAAGGAATTGAAATTAGGATTGGAGGATAACCAAGTTATTTTAGGACTCTATTAAACTTTTAAGTTTTTTTTAAGTCATATAGTTTTTTAATAAAATTACTTTTACACAAAATAATAAATATAAAACTATGAAACAACTAACTACTCTAATATTACTTTTATTCACTACGGTTACTTTTTCTCAAAAAAAGTTTGAAGGTAAAGCTACCTACATGTCAAAAAGAACTATGGATATGTCTCGTTTTGATAAAATGAGTGAGCAGCAGAAAAAACAAATGAAAGCGCGTTTCAAAAATTTTTTAGAAAAAACATATACGCTTAGTTTTAATAAATCTGAATCCTCTTTCAAAGAGAATGTAACACTTGATGCTCCTGGTACTTCAGGACCAAGTTGGGGTAGAAGCAATGGTCAAGGCTCTATTTACAAAGATCTTAAGTCTAAAGAAATGATTGAGGATGTAGAGCAATTTAGCAAACGTTTTAGAGTGATAGAAGAGATGGAATTACCCAAATGGGAAATGTCTGGTGAAACTAGACAAATAGGACAATATACTTGCTACAAAGCCACAATGATAAAGATAGATAAGGAAATAGATTGGGGAAGTATTTTTGGCAGAAGAGGTAGAGGTGCTAAAAAGAATGATTCAACCAAAACAAAACAAGCTAAACCTCCTGTAAAAACTCAGTTAGTTACCGCATGGTATACTCCACAAATTCCTGTAAGTGCAGGACCTGAAAGATATTGGGGTTTACCAGGTTTAATTTTAGAAATTAATGCAGGAAGAACTACGATGCTTTGTACCGAAATTGTTATTAATCCTGAAGTTGCTGTTGAAATAAAAAAACCATCTAAAGGAAAAGAAGTTTCTAGAGATGAGTATGATGTAATGATGAAAAAGAAATCAGAGGAATTGAGAGAGCAATTTCAGAACAGAAGAGGCGGAGGAAGACGATTCTAAATTAAGAAAAAACAAAAATGAAAATAAAAAAAATAATTACACTAGTCATTTTCATGGCTACACTAATCACCAATGCCCAAATTAAATTAACTGGTGTTGTTAAGGATAGTATTGGACCCTTAGAAATGGCAAATGTAATTGCTCTAGATACCGTTGCTAAAAAAATTGTATCCTATGGTTTTACAGATGCCAATGGACAATATAAATTAGACTTACAAAAAAATACGGTTTATAACATTAAAATTAGTTACATAGGGTTAAAATCTGTTGATGATTATTTAAAAACAACAGATTCGGATGTAATTAAAAACTACAAAATGTCAACCGACAACATGTTAGATGAAATCACGATTGTATCTAAAATGCCTGTTCGAATTGAAGGAGATACCATTATCTATAATGCAGATTCATTTAAAAATGGATCTGAACGAAAGTTAGAAGATGTCCTTAAAAAGTTGCCAGGTGTAGAGGTTAATGACGCTGGTGAAATTGAAGTTGAAGGGAAGGTAGTAGAGAAAATAATGGTAGATGGGAAAGAATTTTTTAGTGGAGACACTAAATTAGCTACAAAGAATATTCCTTCCAACGCAGTTGATAAAATTCAAGTATTAAGAAATTACGGAGACGTAAGTCAACTAAGAGGAGTTCAAGATAATCAAGACAGAGTAGCTATAAACATAAAGCTTAAAGAAGGCAAAAAGAATTTCTGGTTTGGAGATGTTACCGCTGGGTTAGGAAATGCTACTAACGATGATTTATATCTTTTTCAGCCAAAATTATTTTATTATACCCCAAAATACACCATTAATATCATAGGAGATCTTAATAATCTTGGTGATGTTGTCTTAGATAGAAATGACATCAGAGGTTTTGGTGGTGGTTTTAGAAGTCAAAGCCCTTCAAACGGAACAAATTTAAGTATAGGAAGTGCTGGCCTAGGATTTTTAAATGCAAATTCAAGAAACGCCAATCGAATAGAAACCAAATTAAGTGCAATAAATTACAGTTACTCACCAACTGAAAAATTAGATTTAAGTGGGTTCTTAATATGGTCTAGTAATAGCAACGGTCAAAAAAATAATACCACACAAAGTTTTAATGATGACCCTTCTAGAAATGATTTTGTTCAAAGCCTAACAGATCAATTTAGTAACACAGGTTTGTTTAATTTTAGAAGTATTTACAAAAAGAACTTCAATAGCCAAGTAAATTATGATGTAACAGGAAGGTTTTCTAACGAACGAAGAACAGATAATGTAAACTCACAAGTGTTGAGTGATATTTCAGAATTAGAAAAATCTACACCCTATAAAATTAATCAGAGTCTAAGTTATTTTTATACCATCAACGAAAAAAATATTCTTGCTTTGGAAATGAAACATCTTTTACAAGATGAAGACCCATTTTATGTAGCATTATTAGAAAATGATCCTCTAAATAATAATACACCAGAAGCAGATGGTTTTGATAGTACAGCAAACGTATTAGGTTTAGATACAGGTTTAGATTTATATGAGTTAAATCAAAATAGACGGGTAAAATCTAATCAATTAGATGCAAAATTAGATTACTATTATATTTTAAATGAAAAAAGTAATTTAAATATTGTTGGGGGTACCATATTAAGCAAACAAAATTTTGATTCTAGATTTTTTCAAGTGTTGGATAACCAAGGAACAACCTTAGATCCAATTCCTACTTTTGGAACAGATTTACAGACCGCTAACGACATAGAGTATAAATTTACAGACTTATATCTTGGATTAAGATATAGAGTAAAGTCAGGTATTTTTACTTTTAGTCCAGGGTTTACAGCTCATGCATACAATACAAACAATTCTCAATACGGTACAGATTTCTTTAAAGACACGTTTCAAAAACTCTTACCTGAATTTAAAATGATCATGCAGTTTAAACGTAGTGAAAGTTTGACATTTGATTATAGACAACAGGTTAATTTTACTGATGTCAATCAATTAGCTAAAGGATTGGTAGCAAATGGTTACAATGCATTTTTTGCAGGAAATTCAGATATTATGAATGCTAGTATTCATAATGTAAGCCTATTTTACAGAAGTTATAATTTATACAACGCAAGTAATGTTTTTGCAAGAGTAGCTTATACCAAAACAATAGATCAAATTAGTACAGATTTTAATTTTGTACCTGGGTCTGTTGTATCATTTAGAACCAACTTAAATTCTCCTTTTGATAATGAAACACTTACAGCTTTTGGTCGTATTGGAAAAACATTTAAAAAAATAAGAACTTCTATAGGTGGTAATTTTACGTACTCTAAAAGCTTTCAATTTTTACAAGGAAATGTGAATGAAAACTTATTATACAACCATTCCTACAACACTAGTGTGGGAACTAATTTCACAAAAGCACCCAACGTAAGGTTGAGGTATCGGGTATCTTTTACAGACCAAATTAGTGGTAATCGAGATGATTTTAACACAGTTACTCATGTTCCTTCCTTAAATTTTGATGCTTACATTTGGGATTCTTTAACTTTTAAAAGTGATTTTTCCTTCAATGAAGTAAAGCAAGATGGTAATGTAACTAATTCATTTAAAATTTGGGACATGACGTTTGCTTATAGAAAAAATAAAGATGCGAAATGGGAGTATGAACTCATAGGAAGTAACTTATTAGGAACAGATTCTAGAACAAGTGTGAGTGCAGGCAATATTTCTCGTTCTATAAATGAAACATTCATCTTGCCAAGATTTGTAAGTCTTAGATTACGATACCAACTGTAAATAATTTAAAATATTTTTAAAAAAGCCTTTCTATTTCGAGAGGCTTTTTTATTATGATTTATATTTTAGCTTATTTACCAAATACAAATCCTCCAATTGGAATTAGCTTCTTTTACTTTGGTTTAGCTTTAGGCTGTTTATGGTTGTATAAAAAACGTCATAAAATTGCCTTGAATCGTATAAAAAATCATCGATTGTTGAGGCTTAAATAGATAAATTTAGAGCTCAAAAGCTACCTTAACTTTATTTACATAATCTAACTTTTCCCATGTAAATGTTTCTACTTCTTGAGAAATAGTTTCACCCATAGGGTTAGAAAACGTCACTGTTTTAATTTCTGAGGTTCTCCCCATATGTCCATAGGCAGCAGTTTCTGAATAAATAGGTGTTCTTAGTTTTAGTCGCTGTTCTATAAAGTAAGGTCGCATATCGAAAATAGTTTCTACGATCTTACTAATTTCACCATCGGTCATATCTATATTAGCTGTTCCATAAGTTTCAACATTAATACTTGTGGGTTCAGCTACACCAATAGCATAGGAAACTTGAACTAACACTTCTTTACACAAACCAGCAGCTACTAAATTTTTAGCAATATGTCTGGTAGCATAGGCACCAGATCTGTCTACTTTAGATGGATCTTTTCCAGAAAATGCACCACCACCATGCGCACCTTTTCCTCCGTAGGTATCTACAATAATTTTTCTACCTGTTAAACCCGTATCTCCATGAGGCCCTCCAATCACAAATGTTCCAGTAGGATTAATATGATAGGTTATATTATCTGTAAATAATTGTTGTAAATGAATTGGTAACTTAGCAACAACTCTAGGGATTAAAACAGTTTTGATATCAGATTCAATTTTAGCTAGCATCACATCATCACTTTTATCAAAAGAATCATGTTGAGTAGAGAGCACAATGGCATCAATTCTTTGAGGTTTATTATCATCAGAATATTCAATAGTTACCTGAGACTTTGCGTCCGGGCGTAGATATTTAATCTCGTTGTTTTCTCTTCTTAATTCAGCTAATTCAATTAGCAATCGATGCGATAATTCTAATGCTAATGGCATGAAGTTTTTGGTTTCATCAGTAGCATATCCAAACATCATTCCCTGGTCTCCTGCGCCCTGTTCTTCTTTTGAAGCTCTATCTACTCCTCGATTGATGTCCGGTGACTGTTCATGAATAGCTGAAAGTACCCCACAAGAACTTCCATCAAACATATATTCACTTTTAGTATAGCCAATTTTATTGATGACATCTCTAGCTATTTTCTGTACGTCTAAATAGGTTTTAGATTTTACTTCACCAGCCAAGATAACTTGTCCGGTGGTAACCATAGTTTCGCAAGCTACTTTAGATTCAGGATCAAAGGCTAAAAAATTATCAATTAAAGCGTCAGAAATTTGATCTGCTACTTTATCAGGGTGCCCTTCTGATACAGATTCTGAAGTAAATAAGTATGACATAGTTTCTCTTTTAAATTATTGAGAAATTTGGTCTGATTGGTCCATGAAAGTAGTAGTGAATTACTGCTTTAGCATTTTTTGTTTCCTGAAATTTTCAGTACAAAGAGGTTGCAATCAGTCAAATTTTTCCTCCAATTAAGTCGCAAATTTACACTTTATATATAAAATGTGCACTTAATTATAAATTTATTTCTCATATAAGTCATTTAAAAGGTAAGTGCTTTTATGGATAATTTAATTTAACAGCACTATAATTATCAAATACATAAAAATAAAAAAAAAACGATGTAATAGTTGGATATTAAACTTTTCTAATTGAATATTTGTACATCAAAAGTTCAAATACTTATTGAATATTGTTATCAAGAAAGGTTGAGGGATTAGACCCATTGACACCTTAGCAACCCTTTGTTTTTTTAAAACAACATTAAAAAGATAAAGAAGGTGCTAAATTCTACTTCATACCACTTACTTTTTTAGTAAAGGGTATCTAAGATAGATAACTCAAGTAAAGTTACATTACTGTAATTTTCTATGATTTCTTTTTAACATTTTTCTTATAAGCAACTCTTTTAGGGTTGGTTTTTTTGTCTTTTAAATATAATTATTTAATCATTCAAACTAGAAAAATGAGTACACAAAAATTTTCAACAAACGCATTACATGCAGGGCATGACGTAACACAAACCTCAGGAACTAGAGCCGTTCCTATTTATCAAACATCATCGTATGTTTTTAACAATTCTGAGCATGCAGCTAATCTTTTTTCATTAAAAGAATTAGGGTTTATTTATACCCGTTTAAACAATCCAACCAACCAAATTTTACAGGAACGTTTGGCTACATTAGAGGGAGGTACAGGAGCTGTTGTTTTTGCTTCAGGTTCTGCAGCAATTGCTACAGGTTTATTAACTCTACTAAAATCTGGTGATCATATCGTAGCTTCAAGTAGTTTATATGGAGGAACCTTCAATTTATTAAATGTAACTTTACCTAGATTAGGTATTACAACAACTTTTGTAGATGCCTCTGATCCAGAGAGCTTTGCCGATGCCACCCAAGAAAATACGAGAGCATTCTTTGTAGAATCTCTTGGAAATCCAAAATTAGATGTTTTAGACTTAGAAGCTATTTCTGAACATGCTAAAGAAGCCAGAGTCCCATTTATTGTAGACAATACAGTGGCAACACCAGCGTTGTTAAATCCTATTAAGCATGGAGCTAATATTGTAATTCATTCGCTTACAAAATACATTGGAGGCCATGGAACCTCTCTTGGAGGAGCAATTATAGATGCTGGTACTTTTGATTGGTCTAGTGGAAAGTTTCCAGAATTTACAGAGCCATCTGCAGGATATCACGGCTTAGTTTATCATGATGTTTTGGGCGCGGCTTCCTTTACTTTTAAGTTAATTTTAGAGGGTTTACGTGATTTTGGAGGTGCTTTGAGTCCAACAAATGCATTTCAAATTCTTCAAGGTTTAGAAACTTTAGAACTGAGAATTGAACAACATTCAAAAAATGCAGTAGCATTAGCCACTTGGTTAGAAGCACAGGATGAAGTTGCTTGGGTAAATTATCCTGGATTAGAGTCGAGTAAGTACAAGGAATTGGCAGATAAATACTTGCCGAACGGACAAAGTGGACTAGTTACTTTTGGAGCAAAAGGAGGATATGAAGCTGCCAAAACTATAGTAGACAATGCTAAAATATTTTCTCTTCTAGCGAACATTGGTGATACAAAATCATTAATAATTCACCCAGCTAGTACTACCCATCAGCAATTGACAGAAGAGCAACAACTTGCAGCAGGAGTTTCAAGTGATCTGATAAGACTATCTGTTGGATTAGAAAATATTGATGATCTAAAGCTTGATTTAAAAGAAGCATTTTCTAAAATCCCTAAAGAAGTTTTAGTGTAAAAATTTGAATCAAGGACTCTCATACATACAAGTCAAAGATTTTACTACTCAGAGTGGTTTTCAGATCTCTACCCTTCAATTAAGCTATCAATTGTTTGGCTTAGAACTGGGAACCGCTCCTGTAGTATTAGTAAATCATGCCTTAACTGCAAATAGTAATGTGGTAGGTGAGACTGGTTGGTGGAAAGACATTATCGGAAGTGGAAAAACAATAGATACAACAAAGTTTACCGTCTTAGCATTTAATATTCCAGGAAATGGATATGACGGTTTTTTGATAGATAATTACAAAGATTTTGTTGCTAAAGATATCGCTAATGTATTCTTGCTAGCTCTAAAAAAAATGAGCATTTATAAATTACATGCTATTATAGGAGGTTCATTAGGAGGAGGTATTGCATGGGAAATGGCGGTTTTAAATCCAGTTATTGCAACACACATTATTCCGATAGCTGCAGATTGGAGATCTACAGATTGGTTAATTGCCAATTGCTGTATTCAAGAACAGTTTTTATTAAACTCTAGCAATCCAGTTCATGATGCTAGAATGCATGCCATGATGTGTTATAGAACACCAGCATCTTATAAAGCTAAATTCAATAGATCTATCCATGAAGAATTGAAGATTTTTAATATAGAAAGTTGGTTATTTCATCATGGAAAAAAACTACAGAAAAGATTTCAGTTAAGTGCATACAAAATGATGAATCATTTGTTACAAACAATTGAAGCAACTAATTCTGAAAATTACTTAGAAAATTTAAGTAAAATAGGGGCACATATTCATATTGTAGCCATAGATTCTGACTTATTCTTTTTAGCGGCGGAAAATAAAGAAACCTACAAGGAATTATCAAAAACATCTGTTGAAGTATTTTATAATGAAATAAAATCTATTCATGGGCATGATGCTTTTTTAATAGAATTTGATCAATTAGATAATATTTTGAGACCAATTTTTAAAGTAGTATAAAATTGTTAAGAAAAATGTAGATTCGAAGGAATTACAGTTCCTATTATTCCTGGATTAAAACCTATTGCTACAAAGAAACAGTTGAATTTAATTCCGCATAGATTCCACGTAGATCTTCCTGACGATTTAATCATGTCGGTTGTTAAATGCAAAGACAATGCTGCGGTAAAACAAGTAGGTGTAGAATGGTGTGTAGAGCAAAGCAAAGAATTAATTAAAGCGGGAGTTCCTTTTTTACATTACTATTCGATGGGAAAATCATCGAACATTAAAGAAATAGCTTCACGAGTGTTTTAGATGAACAATGATCATTGTTCATTGATTTATGTAAGGATAAACATATTTGATAGACTCATAGCAAAAAGTAATTTTAAGACCCTAGTAAAGAGAATTATTTAATTACTTTTGTGGTAGTAAAATTTTTAAAATATAAAAACATGGCATTAGAAATTACAGATGCAAATTTTGAAGAAGTAGTATTAAAGTCAGATAAGCCAGTATTAGTTGATTTTTGGGCTGCTTGGTGCGGACCTTGTAGAATGGTAGGGCCTATTATCGATGAAATTCACGGAGAGTACGACGGAAAAGCTGTTGTAGGAAAAGTAGATGTTGATTCAAATCAAGAGTTTGCTGCTAAATATGGTGTAAGAAATATTCCAACAGTCTTATTATTTAAAAATGGAGAAGTTGTAGATAAACAGGTTGGTGTAGCTCAAAAAAATGTATACACAGATAAAATTGACGCCAACTTATAAAGATTGTCTAAAAAATCAGAGTTAAAAGGTTTGGCATTTGCCAGACCTTTTTCTATTTTAGGGAACAATGATAGATCTTTCTAACATACAAAATTCAGAAATTAAAAACCTAGAGTTATTAGCCCATCAAATAGTGGAGGGATTTATAACAGGAATTCATAAAAGTCCTTTTCATGGTTTTTCTGTAGAGTTTTCTGAACATAAGTTGTATAATAAGGGAGAGAGCACGCGCCATATAGATTGGAAACTTTTTGCTAAAACAGAAAAGTTATATACAAAAAAATACGAGGAAGAAACCAATTTGAGATGTCATATTATTATAGATAATTCTGCTTCTATGCATTATCCAATAATAAAAAAACAACGTATAAATCAATTTAACAAAGTAGGGTTTTCAGCAGTTGCATCTGCTTGTTTGATGGAGGTTTTAAAAAGACAACGTGATGCAGTTGGTCTTAGTATTTTTGCTGATTCCTATCAATATTATGCTCCTGAAAAAGGAAGTGACCGTCACAGAAAAATGATTTTTCATCAACTTGAAAAATTAGTAACAGGTAATTCAGATGCTGCCACTGAAACCTATCAATATTTACATGAAATAGCTGAAAAAATTCACAGGCGTTCGTTAATTTTTCTATTCACAGATATGTTTCAAACGAATATAGATGAAGAGAAAATGTTTGAAGCGTTAAGGCATTTAAAATATAACAAACACGAAGTTGTTCTTTTTCACACCTTTGATATGAAAACCGAATTAAATTTTGATTTTGAAAACTCTCCAAAAAAATTTGTTGATGTTGAAACAGGAGAAACGGTGAATTTATTTGCAGATAATATAAAAGAAAACTATACCAAATTAGTTGATTCTTATTTTAAAGAATTGGAAAACAAATGTTTGCAATATAAGATATCATATGTGCCAGTAGATATTCAACAAGGTGTTCATCAAGTATTAACTAGCTATTTTTTAAGTAGGCAAAAAATGATGTAATTTTCACCCTTTCTGTTTGGATATATAAAAAACTGACTTATATTTGCAACCGCTTTGAGCAACGGTTTGGTAGTTCAGCTGGTTAGAATGCCTGCCTGTCACGCAGGAGGTCGCGGGTTCGAGTCCCGTCCAGACCGCAAAAGCATCTCTTTTGAGATGCTTTTTTTATTTTTATATCTTTAGAAAAAAAACAGACATGATTATCATTATGGGAGTTAGTGGTTCGGGAAAAACAAGTCTCGGTAAACAGCTTTCTATACGAATGTCAAAACCCTTTTATGACGCTGACGATTTTCATACGTTAGCTAATATAAATAAAATGAAATCTGGCCAGGCATTAACAGATTCAGACAGGGTTCCATGGCTCTTAGACTTAGCAACTAAGATTAAAGAATGGACGTTAAGCGGTGGAAGTATTTTGGCTTGCTCTGCGTTAAAAGAAGAATATAGAACGATCCTTTCTAAATTTAATAATAACATTACCTGGGTTGTTCTTAATGGATCTTTTGATTTACTTCTACCTCGTTTAACAAACAGAAAAAATCATTTTTTTAACCCTGAATTATTACAGTCTCAACTAGAGACTTTAGAACTTCCTACTTATGGTGTTCATATAGATTGTAACAAACCCATTAAGCAAATGGTTCAAGAAGTTATAGATAATATCCCAGTTACAACTCCTGCAACAATTGGAGTAATTGGCATGGGAGTGATGGGGCAAGGTATTGCTCTTAACAGTGCGGATTGTGGTTTGGAAACTGCAGTTTATAATCGTTTTGTGAAAGGTGAAGAGCAGGTTGTTTTTGATTTTATTTCTACAAACTCTCAGTTTAAAAATCTACAAGGTTTTACGAATATTTCATCATTTATAAATGCATTAGAACGTCCTAGAAAAGTTTGGTTAATGATTAAAAGTGGTTCTGCTGTAGATAATTTACTTGATGAAATTGCACCCTTACTTAGTGAGGAGGATATCATTATAGATGGAGGAAATTCTTATTTTAAAGATACTCGAAGAAGAGCAGTAGAACTTCAAAAAAGAAACATACACTTTGTTGGGTGTGGAGTTTCTGGAGGTGAAGTAGGCGCAAGAAATGGAGCATCGCTTATGTTTGGAGGTAGTAAAGAATCCTATAAAAATCTCAGCCCTTTTTTGAAAAATATTTCAGCAAAAGATTCCAAAGGAAAACCTTGTGTAGCCTATATGGGTGCTGATGGTGCGGGACACTTCGTAAAAATGGTTCATAATGGGATAGAATACGCTGAAATGCAATTATTAGCAGAAACCTATGCTGTGCTAGCTCATCAAATGAGTTATGCTGAGATTTCATCAATTTTTGAAGAGTGGAATTGTGGATCTGAAGCGAGTTATTTACTTGAAATAACATCAACGATTTTGCAACAAAAAGAAGGTGACACCTATGTGTTAGATCTAATTTTAGATTCAGCAGGAAATAAAGGCACAGGGTTATGGTCTACTAAGGTTGCCCTAGATTTAGGCGAAGCAAATACCATGATATCTTCAGCTGTCTTTGCTCGTTATCTATCTGGTCTAAAAAAACAACGAATGGTATTATCTGATAGAAAACCTACACCTCTTCATACAGCGTCTTTTGATATTGAAAAATTAAAAGAAGCGTACAGTTTTGCTAGAATGATTAATCACATTCAAGGATTTAATCTTATTGAGGCTGCTTCTAAAAAATATAATTGGGATTATAATCCATCAGAAATAGCAAGAGTTTGGACAGAGGGTTGCATTATTCGATCTAGTTTAATGGAAAATTTAAGTGAATTATTATTAAGTGAAAAATCATTACTCAAAAATAAAAAGATCTTACATCATCTTTCTAAGTACGAACCAAATATTGCTCAACTAATTCATCATACAATAGATCAAAAAATAGCTTTAGATTGCTATTCTTCAGCGTATAATTTTTGGCTAGCTATTTGCTCAGAACGTCTGCCTGCAAATCTTATTCAAGCACAACGTGATTTTTTTGGTGCCCATACCTACCAAAGAGTAGATAGCCCTTTAAACGAATTTTTTCATACAAAATGGAATTAATATGGTAGACTATCATCTTCTTTGGTCAGTTTTAATTGGAGTTTCCATTTTAATTATTTTGATTTTAAAGTTTAAGATTCAGCCTTTTCTTGGACTTTTGATTTCAAGTATAGTAGTTGGAATTCTTGCAGGAGTAGCACCTCTTGAAATTATGAATACAGTGAAAGAGGGAATGGGTTCTACATTGGGTTTTGTGGCTGTTGTTGTGGGGCTAGGCGCCATGTTTGGTGCCATTTTAGAGCATTCTGGTGGTGCAGAAGCGTTGGCTCAATATCTACTGAAGGCTTTTGGTGAAAAAAATGCTTCATGGGCATTAATGATTACTGGCTTTTTTATAGCCATCCCCGTTTTTTTTGATGTGGCTTTTATTATTTTAATTCCTCTGGTTTATTCTTTACAAAGAAAGACAAAGAAGTCTTTGCTTTTGTACGCTATCCCTTTACTAGCAGGATTAGCGATAACACATGCTTTTATTCCTCCAACTCCAGGCCCTGTTGCAGTGGCAGATATTTTACATGCAGATTTGGGTTGGGTTATTTTAGTAGGTTTTATTGTAGGTATTCCAACAGCAATAGTAAGTGGGCCTATTTTTGGAAAGTTTATTGCTTCTAAAATTTTTATAGCTGCACCCAAAAAAATAGATAAAAAGGTGGTTGATAATTTTCCTCCAATTCGTTTAATTCTTTCAATTATAGCAACCCCAATCTTATTAATTGTCTTGAATACTCTAGTAACTAGTCCAATAAGCAGTGATCTAAACTTGTCTGAAAATACAATATCATGGTTACAAATGATAGGTCATCCTTTTTCTGCATTAATTATTGCAAATTTAATGGCTTGGTATCTTTTAGGGATTAGACGAGGGGTTTCAAAAGCTATTTTATCAAAAATTACTTCTGCATCTTTGGCTCCCGCAGGAATTATTATACTATTAACAGGAGCAGGTGGTGTGTTTAAGCAAATGTTGATTACCACTGGAACTGGCGAGATGTTAGCCAATTATTTTTCAAGTATTGGGTTAAGTGTATTGTTTTTTTCTTTTTTAGCAGCGGTTTGTGTTAGAATTTTACAAGGATCCTCAACAGTAGCAATGATTACTGCTGCTGGAATAACATCATCTCTTATTACAGTTCCTTTAGGAGAATTTCATACTGCTTTAATTGTTATTTCAATTGCTGCTGGGGCCTCCATCTTGTCTCATGTAAATGATAGTGGGTTTTGGTTGGTAAGTAATTATTTGGGACTTTCTGAAAAAGATACTTTTAGAAGCTGGTCTATGATGACTTTGATACTTGCCTTATGTGGTTTCACAACAGTTCTTTTACTTTCATTGTTAGTTTAGTAATATACTTTTATCTACTCAGTTTAAATCGTATTTTTCGAACACCATGGTCTGTGTCCCATTGTTTCACTTCCTTGAAATGAAAGCTTGTGTACAATTTTGATGCAGGTATATTTTCAAGACCAGTTTCAACAGTAAAAACTTTAGAGGAAAAGTTTTGTAAGACATGTTGCATAAGTTGTCTCCCTATGCCTTGTCTAAAAAAATGAGGAGATACCACTAAACTATTAATATGCGTAGTTTTTTCTTTTGGGCTAACTTCTATAATTCCAACGATTTCATCTTTAATATGGTATCCAAAAAAAGTAGTAGTGCTTTCTATATAACATTCAAGAGGTCTTTGTAAAGGTGGAAAATTGACAGCTTTTAGCAATGCAGCCTCAACAGCATATGATTCCTTAAAAATAACACGCATTTTAGTAGCAATTAAAACATTATTATTGTCTAATTTTTTAATCATAGTAGGTTTAACTTGAACTAGAGTAATTCGAATATAAGGAATCCTATAAAAATAAAACTGAGGCACTACTCAACAGAAACAACAAAGTCCAAATCATGGTTCTGATCCAATTCATTTGGACTAATGTTTTTAGGAGATGAATTTGCGTATTTCCTTTAGAAATTTGCTGATGCATGGGTGCAAATTTTAATAAAGTAATGCCCCATAGCAAAACAACCAATACAATGCTGATGAGTGTAAAGGTGTTTTGTGCAAGAAACACCTGATATATAACTATACCTAATTGTCCAAGCATAAGAGGAATCACAATAAGAGCAATTGCTTTGGTGTAGGTTTTATGCCAGGTAAACAGATTATTATCACTAAAAAAAAGAAAGCTAGGATAGACGATTAATTGCACCATCCAAATCAGAATACACAAACCAAAGTCTAGGAGTAAACGCGTAATTTCAATCATATGAAGTCTATCAATTAATAATTATTTTAGAATTTAAAATAGTAATTTTACAAATAACTTTTTAATTGTAGACTGTTGGATAAAAAAGATTTTAAAATTTACATTGTTGGAGCAGGAGTTAGTGGTTTGGTAGCTGCGCAGGTATTGGAAAACCAAGGATATCAACCGGTTATTCTTGAAGCATCAGACAGAGCAGGAGGGAGAGTGAAAACAGATTTAAAAAAAGGTTTTCAGTTAGATCATGGGTTTCAAGTATTGTTATCATCCTATCCAGCTGCTCAAAAATACCTGAATTTTAAGGCTCTTAAGCTACAAGAATTAAAACCTGGTGCTGTTATTTTTAACAATGGGAAACAACAAATTATTGGAGATCCTTTAAGAGATATTTCTACACTTTTTTCAACACTCTTTTCAGGAATAGGAACTCTCTCAGATAAGTTTAAAATCTTCCAATTGAATTTGAAACTAAAAAACAAATCTATAGAGGCTATTTTTTCATCTGATGAAATAAGTACCAAAGTGTATTTGCAAGAGTTTGGGTTTTCATCTCAAATCATAACTCAGTTTTTCACTCCTTTTTTTAAAGGAATATTTTTAGAAAATGAGCTAACAACCTCTAGTAGAATGTTTGAATTTGTGTTTAAAATGTTTGGAGAAGGATTGGCGGTTCTTCCTAAAGGAGGAATAGAAGAAATCTCGAAACAGTTAGTATCAAATTTAAAGCACACAACTTTTCAATATAACACCCAAGTAAGTTCGGTGTCTAATGAGGAAATTGTTTTGCATACAGGAGAAAAGTTGGTAAGTACTGCAACAATTATTGCTACAGATGCTAGTAAACTGGTAAGAGATGCACCATCAAAAAATCTTATCTGGAAATCTTGTCAAACCCTTTATTTTACCGCAAACAAACGTGTAATAGAAAAACCTATGATTGGCTTAGTTTCTAAGAAAGATAGTCTTATCAATAATATTTTTTATCATACCAGTGTTGCTACAAACAGTAATAATACCGAAGAATTACTATCGGTAACGGTTGTGAAAGAACATCAGTTCTCTGAAAAACAATTAATAGCTGCTGTTACGAAGCAATTAAAAGAAGAGTGCACTATAGATCACCTTACTTTCTTGGCTGTATATCACATAGAAAAAGCATTACCAGATTTAAAAGATATAAAATATGAAGTTTCACCCTCAGAATCACAGCTGTCATCTGGTATTTTTTTAGCAGGAGATATACAACTAAATGGCTCTTTGAATGCTGCCATGATCGCAGGAGAAAAAGCTGCTTTACAAGTTATAACCTCTCTCAAATAAAAAAGGCTTTCTACACATAGGCATATTGTTGCAACAAAGTTAAAGAAGCATATTGCAATGATTTTTGATGGGTAGCTTCTAAAATAATAGGCGGAGCTTTACCTCCTTTTTCGGCTTCTAACCATCTAGAAATACACAAACACCATTTGTCTCCAGGTTGTAGACCTGGAAAGTTCCAATGAGGTATAGGAGTCATTAAATCATTTCCTCTAGAAGCAGAATATTCCAAAAATGCTTTAGTTACTACAGCACAAACTGTATGTGTTCCGGTGTCTTCTGAAATGGTTCTACAAAAGCCATCTCTAAAATATCCGGTCATAGGATCTGTACAACACGGAATAAGTGGGTCTCCAAAAATATTAAGTTCCATAGAATTAAATGTAAAAGTATTTTTTAAAAAACAAACCTTCGCTACTTAGCAGTTGTTTTTATCTAACTAATCCAATCATTTGCCCAATACCAATGCCAAAGTATGTTCTATATTTATTTATTTGAATCATCGGAGAAATAGTTAATCCAAAAAATTTTTTGAAAGGAAATTCTATTTTAGGATTAATGATGAGGCTAATAGTACTGATTTTTTTTTCATCTGAAATATAATAAGAATTATTATTTAAACGCCAATTTACTCTTTCTTTCAGTGAAGTAATACCTAACCCAAAAGATATGTTGGCCCTTACAATACCATTTTCATCTAAGTTTTCTATTTTCCCAATATTATATAGCTTTCCAAAACCAATTTGAAAGCTATTAAAATAGTCTCTTGGTCCTCCTAGGAGAATTGGATCCATAATGTCTACATAATCACTTGGTGTTGATCTTGAGCCACGAATATTTCCAGTAAAACCAACTTTAAATAGGTAATTTTTTTTAGTAACCATATTTAAGTTTACATCTACGCCTAAATAATTTCCTATACTTAGCTCACTAGATGCATAAAGTTTGTTGTTTTTTGCTACTTGAGCATTCGTAAATTGGATGCTTATAATAAACAATACTAGTATGTATTTTATATTCATAGGTGTTTTTTGCACTAATATGTTAAAGGTAGTTACAACTCTTTTTATTAGTTAAGAATTATGATTGTTTCAATAATTTTGTTCTTCTGGTCAATATTTACTTTAGAGATGTTCCCTTTTTCAATATAGTTTATAAAAGCTGTCTTTTCAGATTTCTCTAGAGTTACTTTAACATATTTTGTATCAACTCTTTCAAGTGAACCTGTAATAGCTCTATTCCCCATCCTAGAATACTAATACCATTTAATATGG
>Ga0209309_10000806_pt1 | contig 33875 bp, 36 predicted proteins | sample COGITO_mtgs_1204_2_FD_184807 | JGI IMG/M metagenome (GOLD analysis project Ga0209309, IMG submission 184807) | Pelagic marine microbial communities from North Sea - COGITO_mtgs_120412 (SPAdes) (version 2) | ecosystem: Environmental > Aquatic > Marine > Epipelagic ... | reverse complement strand
TGACCAGATAAAGGAGACAGTTAAGAAATACGAAGATTTTCTTGTTTCTAACGGTGCTAAGATGGTATCAAAAGAAAATTGGGGGCTTAAAAAATTAGCGTACCCAATTCAACACAAAAAGAGTGGTTTTTATCACTTATTCGAATTCCAAGCTCCAGGAGAGGCAATAAACCCTCTAGAAGTAGAATTTAGAAGAGACGAGCGTATGATGCGTTATTTAACTGTACGTTTAGATAAGCATGCAATTGCTTGGGCAGAGAAAAGAAGAAACAGAAACAAAGAAAAAGCGTAGTTATGTCATCTATTGAACAACAAGCAAAAGGAAAAAAAGATGGAGAGATCAGGTATCTTACTCCTCTTAATATAGAGACCTCAAAAACTAAGAAATATTGTAGATTTAAAAGATCTGGTATTAAATATATCGATTATAAAGATGCAGATTGGTTGATTAGTTTTGTAAATGAGCAAGGTAAATTGTTACCTCGTCGTTTAACAGGAACTTCTTTAAAATATCAGCGTAAAGTGGCTGTTGCGGTTAAACGTGCACGTCATTTAGCATTAATGCCTTATGTTGGCGATTTATTAAAATAAGAAAGAGGCAATTATGGAATTGATACTTAAAAAAGACGTAGATAATTTAGGATTTAAAAATGATATGGTAACGGTGAAAAACGGTTACGGTAGAAATTTTCTTATCCCTCAAGGATTTGCTGAATTAGCTACTCCTTCAGCTAAAAAAGTTTTAGCTGAAACTTTAAAGCAACGTGCGTTTAAAGAACAAAAGAACATAGATGAAGCTAAAAAACAAGCCGCTAAACTTAACGGATTGGATTTGAAACTTACTGCTAAAGCAGGTGGTGGAGATAAAATGTTTGGATCTATTACTGATGCTGACCTTTCTGATGCTCTTGCTAAAGAAGGTGTAGAATTAGAGAAAAAATTTATTACTATAGCTGGTGGTAACATTAAGCGTTTAGGACAATACGAAGCTACTTTGCGTTTTCACCGTGAGGTAATTTCTACCTTTACTTTTGATGTTGTAGCAGAAGCTTAACATATAATTTTTATAATGAAAAGCCTGCTCTCTAAGAGTGGGCTTTTCTTATTTTAATACTTTTTACAATGAAATATACACGTCTTACCAAAGAACAATTAGAAGAAATGCATCAGGAATTTATCAATTTTCTGGCAACTCAATCTATTACTGCTAAAGAATGGGATGAAATTAAAACCAATAAACCAGAGGTTGCAGAAGAAGAACTAGATCTTTTTAGTGACTTAGTGTGGGAAGGAGTTTTAGACAAAGTAGAATTTTTGGAGCATTTTTCTCCGCAGCAAATCTATCTTTTTAATATTACAGAAGTAGAGATAGATCTTATAGCTATTAAGTTAGAAAATGAGGCTATAGACCTTACTTCGCGTGAAGGTTATAATTGGCTTCGAAAAAATATATTGGATGATGCTGTAAACCTTTTTACGTCTTCTAAAGTAATGAACGAGGATAGAAACAAAGATATCTTCGCTTTAATTCAACAAGGTGCCGTGATCACAAAAGGGGAGCTATATGGTTATTTTGATACTTTTGTGAATTCTTAGTTATTCGTAATGTAAAGAGTCAACAGGATCTTGCTTGGCAGCTTTACTTGCAGGGTAACTTCCTGCAATTATAGCAACCAAAATGGTGATTCCTGTTGCCCATAACATCGCTTTCCACGGAGTAACAAAATCAAAATTGGCTGCGGCTGAAACTCCTATTCCAATTAAGATTCCTAAGAGTATACCCAAGATTCCACCAAGTTGACCAATTATTAAGGTTTCCATAAAAAATTGGGTAGCAATAGTACTTCCTTTAGCGCCTAAAGCTTTTCGTATTCCTATCTCTCTCGTCCTTTCGGTTACAGATACGAGCATAATATTCATTAATGCTATAGATGATCCAAAAATGGTAATAATAGATATAATCCAAGCAGCGATGTTTAGATAGTTGGTAATGGAGAAGATTCGGTTTATAAGATCATCACTTTTTCCAATTCCAAAATTGTTCTCTTCTAAAGGGCTAAGCTTCCTAATGTTTCTAAAGGTAATAATAGCTTCACTTTGAGCACCTTCCATCAATTGCTTGTCATCTACTTTAATGCTAATATTGTAGTTGATATTAGGCTGAGTGAAAATAGATCTTGCAATTTGAATAGGAATAAGCACTCTTAGATCTTGATTATTTCCGAAGGTAGATCCTTTAGATTCCAAAATTCCAATCACCTTAAATTTCACACCCCTTACACTAATTGTTTTATTTATGGGATTTGTTTCTTTAAATAATCCATTGGCAAAATCTGAACCGAGCACAGCTACATTGTTATTATTCTGAATGTCAAAATAATTAAACTCTCTTCCATCTTCAAGTTCTAATCCAGAATTTGAAAGAAAGAATTCATTAACACCCAAAACCGAAACTTCAGGATCTGTTTTATCGTTTTCAAATTTTACCTCTGCACTTCCTGTTCCAGTAAAAGATATTGATGTTTGAGTTTGTGGGTAGGCAAAATTTTCTTTAAAATCATAAACTTCTCGATAAGAAATTATCGGATTTACAATTTCTCTTTCTCCGCTTCCGCGTCTTTGCGTAGAGAATTCATACTGTTGTAAATTAAATGTGTTTGCGCCCATAGATGCAAAATCGCTGCTAATAGTATTTTCAAGTGCGCTAACGGCACTAAGTATACCTACAAGGGCAGTTATTCCAATTGCAATAATTAAGACAGTAAGTATGGTTCTAAGAAGCTGACTTTTTATAGAGTCGAATGCTATTCTTATATTTTCCTTTAATAGTGGGAACATAGTTGTAATTAAAAAGCGCTCTAATTAGACTCACAAAGCAATAGAATGTTACTAAAAAATTTAAATATGTTTGTGAACGCACAAAATTTAAGATATTTGCAGACTTAATTGTCATGCGCTCTAAATTATAATTTTAGAATTGCATTCTCATATTTTAATTTTTAAAAGCAGTAAAGCTTAGTTTTATATACTACTATGGCACAAAAACCATCTATTCCTAAAGGTACTAGAGACTTTTCTCCAGCAGAGGTCGCAAAACGTAATTATGTTATCAATACTATTAAAGATCAATTTCAAAAATTTGGATTTCAACCAATAGAAACTCCAAGTTTTGAAAATTCTGATACGTTAATGGGGAAATATGGAGAAGAAGGGGATAGACTTATTTTCAAAATTCTTAATTCTGGAGATTTTCTTAAAAAGGCAGATTCCAAAGCTTATGAAGCTAAAGATAGTTTAAAGATAACTTCTTCTATTAGCGAGAAAGCTTTAAGGTATGATCTTACGGTTCCTTTTGCACGATATGTAGTTCAACATCAAAGTGAAATTGAATTTCCTTTTAAAAGATATCAAATTCAACCAGTTTGGAGAGCAGATAGACCGCAAAAAGGGAGATTTAGAGAATTCTTTCAGTGTGATGCAGATGTGGTAGGAAGCGATAGCCTTTGGCAAGAAGTGGAATTCGTTCAATTATATGATGCTGTTTTTTCTAAATTAGGATTAAATGGTGTTACCATCAAGATCAATAATAGAAAGATATTATCTGGTTTTGCCGAAGTTATTGGCGAGCAAGATAAATTAATAGATTTTACCGTTGCTTTAGATAAACTCGATAAAATTGGAGAAGAGGGAGTAAAAAAGGAAATGCTTGAAAAAGGGATTTCTGAACAAGCTTTACAGAATATTCAACCAATCTTCTCTTTGCAAGGTAATTTTAATGAGAAAATAGAAGTTTTAAATAAGATTTTAAGTAGTTCTGAAATTGGACAAAAGGGAATTGAGGAACTTGAGTTTGTATATCAGGCTATTTTAAAAATGCCTTTAAAGACTTCAAATTTAGATCTTGACGTAACGCTTGCAAGAGGTCTTAACTATTATACAGGAGCAATATTTGAGGTTGCCGCTCCAGAGGGAGTTCAAATGGGCTCTATTGGTGGCGGTGGAAGATATGATGACCTTACAGGCATCTTCGGACTTAAAAACATGAGTGGGGTAGGAATTTCTTTCGGATTAGATAGAATATATCTTGTGTTAGAAGAACTAGCTCTTTTTCCAGATGCGGTTACTGCAAATACAAAGGTCCTGTTTATCAATTTCGGGGATATGGAAGCGCTTTATGGTTTACAAGCAGTTCAAAAATTAAGAGAAGCTGGAATTTCTGCGGAGATCTATCCAGATGCTGCTAAAATGAAAAAGCAAATGAACTACGCAAACAAAAGAGATATTCCATTTGTGGTATTGGCAGGTGCAGAAGAAATGGAAATGAAACAGTATGGATTTAAAAATATGATAACAGGAGATCAAGAAAAGGTTTCTCTGGAGAGATTGATAGAAGTTTTAAAGTAAACAGCTTCAGTATTCAAAATAAAGATCCCGGTCATTCCTTTAAGAAAGATCGGGATCTTTTTATTGTTTTTAACCTCCGTATTGTCGGCTCATTTCTTCTTGAACTTCATAGATGCCTTCTAGTCCACCTAAAAATATTAATCCCATAATAAAGGCTAGCACTACAAGAGCACTAAGTACAATACCAATTATACCTAAGGTCTTCCCAGATTTTACATTTTGATACCCAATATATATTTCAGGATTTTGCTGATATATTGCAATAGATTTATTGGCCAATACTACGGTTATTATACCAAAAATAAGTCCGATAGCACCATAACAACAACAGCCAACTATAGATAAAATTCCTAAAACGAGAATAAGGGTTGAATTAGGGAGTTCGTGTCTTTCCATTTCCATAAAATGTGGGGGATTTAATCTCTAATGGATTATAATGTGAAAAAATAATAAGTTTTAAAGGCGTAATTTATAAATATAATAGCAACATTAACATAAATAAGCATCATTTTGATCTTAAAATCACCATTAAATCTGAAAAACAAGTTAAAAATTAAAAATGTGAGTAAAAGTAGGAGGCTATATATAGCTGGAAACATTAAAAATGCATCTTTAAAATTTCCTTGAATTAATAGCATAAGAGAACGCTGACCGCCACAGCCGTAACACTCCATTCCAAATAATTTTTTATTTAAACAAGGAAGAAGATAGTCTTCCATAGGTTTCTCTAATTTTATTTTGAAATTATTATTTTTTTAGAGAAATAATGGTCATTAATGTTTTTTATTTTTAAAATGTACATTCCGGTGCTTAGGGTGGAGGTGGAAATCTCGTAATAATTTTCATTTTTGTTTGCTTGAAGTTGTTTTATTTTTCTACCTCTATCATCAAATAATTCAATTTGAGAAACTGTCCATGTTTCAGGTAATCTAATTTCAAGTCTTTTAAAATCATGGTTTTGAATGGTTTCAATTTTATCTAAAATAATTTCCGGAGCAATATCCTTTAATTCTATAAGTTCTTCTTTATAGAAAGTAATGAAGAATCTATCATGATAATTTCCAGGTCCCAATTCAATTTTGAATATTTCAGAATTTTTGAGATCATGTAACTCCTTGGTAAAATTATCAAATAAATAGATTGGGCTAGAGAAATTGATGGTATCTACTATTTCAAAACTAAGTGGGGTAGTTTCTTTTAGGTTTATAATAATAGGAATGAGATCTTTTTCTTGTATTGGTCTAACATTGATAACAAAATTCTTTTCATCTATTAGCCACCCAGCATCCGATTCAGAAATTGAAATATTTTCAGCATCCATTGCTCTGTCTATAGCAATTGTAGCATCTTTATTATTAGCTAATAGCAATTGTCGTGTATAGTTGCTTCCAAAATCGATGTTTAATCTTATGTATGATATGTCAGATAAATTATCTTCAGTATTAATTGGTGCCTTAAATTGAGAGCTTATAAGATTCTCTTTTACAAAACTTCTATATTCATTCTTAAAATTTACTATTCCGTGTTCCAGTCCAATTACTAAAAAGCCTTGGCCAATAGGAGAAAATCGCCTGGCGTAATATTGTCCGTTATTTTTGGTATTTCCTATTTCCTCACCATTTCCATTATATTTTTTAAAGATTGGCGGAACATAACCATTGTTACCCAATACGGGAGAGTAGGTGCCATAACCACCTTCGTAATCTTTAAGGTAGTGAGAGTCTACACTTGCCGAGTCCCAGAAATATGCAATTCCTGTGATGCTTTTATTGTCTGTTAAAAATAAATTTAGGTCTAAAGCAGAAGGATATGGATTTCCAACTAACAAACTTTTCTCTTTAGCAATATTTAGGTGGTAGTATCCATTGTTTGGAAGACCTCTAAAATCGTATCGCTGCTTATTTCCTGGGTTATTGAAGACATTGTAAATAGAAACAGCAGTATTAGTTCCGGTAACGCCCTTCATGGTAAATCCTTCTCCAGGCTCAATTTCAAAATGGTTGCCTATATAAACCCAATCGCTATAATCATCACCAGAAAATTTATACAACCATTTATTAGAAATGTTAAGAGGAATGGAAGTGCCATTATGATCTGATGTGAGAAGTGCTTTTTTACTATTCAACTTGTCTTCAGGATCAAAGATTATTTGATCAGTTCTCTTTACTGTTGAATTAATAGTAACAGGGAGCGACCAATAGTTGTAGGTGTATGCAGTAGCATCTCCTTCCTGAAAAACAGAGAGAAATCCATTCCCTTTGTTTGGAGTATTAGAATTTCCTTGTAGTAATTGCGCTTCATCACGTAAATACAATCCTGAAATTGTTTTGCTTTCTTCTTGATAGGTTATATCTACTTGTTTTTCAATAAAAAGCACTTTTCCTTCTGCATACACATAGCTATCTTGATTTGCATTGGATTTTATATATAATTGGGAATAGCTGGGAAAGCATATAAAAAATAAACCGATAACGTATATTTGTTTCATAAAGCAATTCCTTTATATAAAAATAGCATTTTTAAGGATTCCATTTAAAATTTATATTGTTTTAAATGCTAAAAATCAGAACTTTATGATTAAAAAGAACGCTCAACTTATAAATACTATTCTAATTGTTATTGGCGGCGGAATTATATTCTACACTATTTCAGGCGAAGAAAAGAGCAAATATTTACAAATAGTTGGTTTGATTATAATTATGTTCGGATTGTATCGCGCTACCAATCACTGGTCTTATACAAAAGATGATCATTTAGAAGATAATGATAAAAAGGAGGATGAGATATGAATTTTCAAGTAAATGATAAGGTGGAAGTTTTAGACGATGCCTTAAAGGGTGTGGTTTTAAAAGTTAATGGGAGCAATGTTTCTATTGAGACTACAGAAGGCTTTATATTGGATTATGATGAATCTGAATTGATAAAATTGGATGAAGAACAAAGCAGAATGATTGCTACCAGCGATGTTCCTTTTTCGGATATTATTAGAGAGAAGCAAGCTTCTAAAAAGCCAAAATCTATTAAAACTAAGCCTAAAGATCGGAATGCTCCTCCTATGGAAGTTGATCTTCATATAGAAAAACTGGTAAATTCTTTTAGAGGTATGAGCAATTATGATATTCTTACCCTTCAATTAGATACCGCTAAACGCCAATTAGAGTTTGCCATGAGAAAACGAATACAAAAGATCGTTTTTATTCACGGGGTAGGCGAGGGTGTCTTAAAAGCGGAATTAGACTACTTATTAGGTAGGTATGATAATTTAAAGTTCTATGATGCAGATTATCAAAAATACGGCGTAGGAGCAACCGAAATTTATTTTTTTCAGAATATATAAATTGCTCTAATTTGTAGTTTCAGGTTCTGGCTCTTCTTCCGTTTGAGGAGTGATTTCAGTTGGTATTGCGCTAGATGTAAAAGTTCCTAATACCAGTGAAGTATATGAGATTTCTTCTCCATTATCACCTTGCTTTTTAAGTTTAATATTCTTTGCGGTAAGTGTAGAAATGTATTTAATATTAACCTTATTAGCAATTGAATTTGGTGTTCCGTTAAACTTATCCTTGCTGGTTGTATCTAAATATTTTGGAGAAGTACTGGCTTCATTAAAATTTTTCGTTGGTGATTGATCTGCGCTTGTAACCTCATATTTAGTCTTAACACCATCTCCATCATCATCATCATCTAAATAATTTGGAATGTCGTCTTCATCGGTGTCTAAATCTCCGTTGTCATCTACAGGATCGCTAACCTTCCCCTTTAATTCTGAACTGGTAGGTACATTATCACCATCATCATCGATGTCTAGATAATCATCAATTCCATCTCCATCTGTATCTTGTCCGCTACCTTTATTTTCTTTATCATTAGATAATCCATCCCCGTCATCATCATTAGACGTTGAAACAATAGTGGTTATTATAATTTTGGAGTCTGCATCTCCTGGTACACTTCTATATTCATTTAAAACTTTAGGTGTGCTTGGAGGAATTTCATTGCAAAAATAATTACTGTCTACCGGTCCATCATAGGTTCTATAGATTACTTCGTTGTTTGAAGAAAAATTAATTTCTATAGGTTCTAACGTGTTATTAGTAATGGCATTAAGACCGTTTTCAGCAAGAAGATCTTTAAATTCTTGGGTGTTTCCAAAAGCATTTCTATTTGTTTTAAAGGAGAGCGTTTCATTAATATTCTCATTATTGATATTGTAGAAGACTTTGGTATCTGTATCACCGCATAAGTTCAAGGTGCCATCTTCAAAATCGAAAGAGGTAACTATAAGATCTCCGTCATTGCAGGAAATTAGAAAAAGACTTATAAATATCAAGCCGAAAGCACTGCGCATAGTTTAGGTTTTGAACAAAAATAAAGCTTTAAGTTTTTATACAATAGGTTCCCATAAATAATTTTATTTCTTTTATTTCTTTTATTTTTGTGCCCATGGAAAAAGTATATCTAGACAGCGCTGCAACTACCCAAATGCGCGATGAAGTTATAAATAGAATGATTGCTGTAATGAAAGAAAATTACGGAAATCCATCATCTACACATAGTTACGGAAGATCATCTAAATCTTTAATTGAAAATGCTCGAAAGACTGTTGCAGGTTTTCTAAATGTGGCCGCTTCAGAAATTATCTTTACTTCCGGCGGAACCGAGGCTGATAATTTAGCTCTGAATTCTGCTGTTCGAGATCTGGGTGTACAACGAATCATTACTTCTCCTATAGAACATCATGCAGTTTTATATACAGTAAATCAATTACAGGAATGTTTTGATGTGGAAGTTCTGCATGTGAAAATTACTAAAACTGGAGATGTAGATCTTGATCACCTTGAGGAATTGCTGCAACAATCTGATAAAAAGACCTTAGTGAGCTTGATGCATGTAAATAATGAAGTAGGTAATATTTTAGATATTGATAGAGCTGGTGCTTTATGTAGGGCTCATAAGGCTTTGTTTCATTGTGATACGGTACAATCTGTTGGTCATTTCAACTTAGATTTTAGTTCTATTCCGGTAGATTTTACTGCTGTAAGTGCTCATAAGTTCCATGGTCCTAAAGGAGTAGGTTTTGCTTATGTTAGGAAGAATAGTGGTTTAAAACCTTTAATATTTGGTGGTGAACAAGAGCGTGGTCACAGAGCAGGAACAGAAAGTGTGCATAACATTGTTGGTTTGGAAGAAGCTTTGAAATTGGCTTATAAAGATATGGAAGAGGAGAGAGCTTATATCACTTCTTTAAAATCTTATTTTATTGAGAGTCTTGAAAAAGAGATTCCCGGGGTGAAATTTAATGGTAATTGTAAAGATCTTCAAAAGAGTACTTATACTTTAATTAATGTATGCTTGCCGGTTTCAGCAGAAAAAGCCTTGATGTTGCTTTTTCAATTAGATCTTAAAGGAATTGCTTGTTCTAAAGGAAGTGCATGCCAAAGCGGAAGCGACAAAGGATCTCATGTTTTGAATGCATTTTTAGAGGAAGATGATCTTAAAAAACCTTCTGTGAGATTTTCGTTTTCTAGATTCAATACTAAAGAAGAAATAGACTACGTGGTACAAACATTGAAAGAATATGTAGATAAATAATATTCTGATTACTAAATAAATAACCCCGACTATCTTAAGTTTTATTTTAAGTAGTTGGGGTTATTTATTTTGGTAAAAAGTATCTATTATTTTTTAAAGAAGGTTGCCTCGTATGTTTTGCTATTACCAACATTATCGGTTACAATCACTTTTAAATGATTTTCAGTTTCGGTAACAACGCCATCTTTAAAATCATGCGTTATTGTATTGTTCTTATATTCATATTCCATCAATATCCATTTACCGTTTACGGTAGCTCTAAAGCTATTTATTCCTGTAAGATCATCAGATATTTTCAAGGTGATGTTATTATTTGAAGAAATCCACTGTCCGTCTTTAAAGTTTACAGGATAGATGCTTGGCGCATTCCTATCTGATGCTAATGTGTAATCTCCAAAATTTCTAACACCTGTAGTAAATCTATTTTCTTTTTTATAAGTAGAAACGTACGATGGTCTTCCTCTTCGGTTCAACTTTGCGATAAACATTTTTTCCTGATCTTCAGGAGAAAACTTACTTACATCAAAACCAATTGTAATATTACTTTGAATTGGAATGTCGTCTTCATCTAAATGAACCGTATCTCCTTGAAATTTGATGTCTAAATACGTGTCATTATATAAGCTTCCCTTTGGAATATAAACATCAATCGGCCCTTCTTCAGCAGAGAAAGCTTCATTGGCTTGTGCAAAATAGTCGGTTTTCTTGATGTTCTTAGGCGAAGTGATAGCCGCTTGTCTTCCTTTAATAGGAATTCTGATGGTTCTCTGATTGCCTTTATAATCTACCACACTTATGTTATACATGTAATCTAAACTATCCTTAATGTCTAAGGTTCCATTATTAACTACTTCTTCATAAATGCTAAGTGGGTTATTTGATCCTCTAAAAAGCTTTGTGATTCTGCTATTATTACTGCTGTAATATTCATAATCTATAAGTTGGTTGATGTGTCTGGTTTCAGCAAATGAAAATTTATCCATTTTTATCTCAAAAACCTTATCTCCATTTAGTTTGGATTCAATTCTATAGATCCCGTTTTGGTTTGCTGCTCCATCTTGCCTGTCGAAGGTAGAGATCCCAAACCCTATTTCGCCACATGCATCAATTTCTTCTGTCTTAAAACTTCCGTCGTTTAACGGAGTTAGCTTAAGACGTTGACGTTGCGCAGATCCATTAACTTGAGCCTCCTCTCCCAAAGGATATACAAATAAACTATTGATAGTTGGGGCTTGAGTGTCTTTTATATCTATTCCAAACAATGCTGGATTCATAGGTCTTTGTTGCCCGTCTCTAATTTCAAAATGTAAGTGAGGGCCACCGCTTCCGCCGGTATTTCCGCTATAAGCTATTAGATCACCTTGATTTAACGGTAGGTCTTTTGCTTCCGGAAAAACCTCTATTTCATAAGATTCTTTCGCATATTGTAACTTTTTGATATAGGCTTCTATTTCTGGAGAGAATGATTTTAAATGCCCGTAAACAGTAGTATATCCATTAGGGTGTTGGATGTATAAGGCTTTACCATATCCATAATTAGAAATATTGATTCGGCTTATGTAACCTTCACCCGCGGCAATAACATTAAGGCCTTGTCTTTGTTGCGTTTTTATATCGAAGCCGCTATGAAAATGATTAGATCTAAGCTCTCCAAAATATCCTGCAAGTACAAGATCTATGTCTAAAGGTTTTTTAAAAAAATCGGTTGGAATATTAGATTGCGCATGAGTTATCCCTGCGAAAAGTAGCAGGAATATGACTATTATTTTCTTCATAGAAGTATGGGGAATTGAGATTTTTTTTAAGATGTAAATATATATAAAGTTTTATGGATTACTAACGTGTTTATACCGTGGCAATTGCCCTGAAACAATAGGATTTTGAAAATAGATTTAAAAGTATTGGGAAATTTCAAGCGGTATGTTAACTTTGTAGGAATAAGTAGCACGTTGAGCTTTTATGAGTGATTTCAATGAAATAGTTGATAGCCTTGAAAATAGGATAAGCAAATTGCTTCATAGGTATGAGGTACTTAAACAGAACCATCATACAGCCGAGGAAGAATTGCAATCTTTAAAACAAGATAATCTACGTTTGATAGAGGAAGCAAAGAATTCTGAATATCAAATACAAACTCTAAAAGCAGCCAACGCGATGCTAGGCAGTAAAGATTACAAGAAGGAAACAAAGCTCAAAATAAACAGCTTAATAAGAGAAATTGATCAATGTATTGTTCAATTATCTGAATAAAGAAATAAATGTCTGATAAGCTTAAAATAAAAATATCTATTGCAGATAGGGTATATCCCTTAACTATTCAAGCGAGCCAAGAAGAAGGTTTGCGTAAGGCTGCAAAGAAGATAGAAGCTATGATTAAGCAATTTGAGCAGAGTTATGCTGTTAGGGATAAGCAAGATGTATTAGCCATGTGTGCTTTGCAGTTTGCGGCCCAAACCGAGCAAAAAACGATAGATAATTCAAGCGAAATTCAACTGGCAGAAGATAAATTGAAGGCACTCAATGATCTTCTTCAGCAACATTTAGCAACGTAAGTTCTTTTAAATAATAAATAGGTTTACTGCCTGTATTAGTGATTTAATTTTTGATAAACTCAACAAAGATTCTTTAAAAAGGGTGAGTTTTAGTTGTAAAAGCGTGCCGTCTTAGAGCGGATTCTTGATCAGCTTGTTAGCCCTAAACTTGTTTTAAGGAGTTTATGCAAAATCAATACTAGTACAGGCTTTTTTTATATAATTAATTCAAACATATGGGTACAACAATAGTTACAATAATAATTTCAGTCATCATAGGAGTTGCGGTAGGATTTGCAATTGCTAAAGTATTAGAAAAGAAGAATGCTTCTAAAATTGTAAAAGGCGCTAAAAAATCTGCAGCCTCAATTATAAGAGAAGCTAAAACGGAAGCTGAGAGTATTAAGAAAGATAAAATTCTTCAGGCTAAAGAAAAGTTCATAGAGCTTAAATCTGAGCATGAGAAAGTAATTTTAGGAAGAGATAAGAAGATTGGTGATGCAGAAAAACGCATACGAGATAAAGAATCTCAATTATCAAGTGAACTTGCTAAGAATAAAAACCTGAATAAGGAAATAGAAGATAAGGTTAAGGATTACGATCATAGAAATGATTATTTAGAGAAGAAGCAACAAGAAATAGACAAGCTTCACAACACTAAAATACAGCAGTTGGAGGTAATCTCTGGACTTTCTGCTGAAGAAGCTAAATCGCAGCTTACAGAATCTCTAAAAGATGTTGCTAAAGCAGATGCTATGGCACTTATTCAAGATACTATAGAAGAAGCCAAACTTACTGCACAGCTAGAAGCTAGAAAGATCATTATTAATACCATCCAAAGAATTGGGACCGAAGAGGCTGTAGAGAACTGTGTTTCCGTTTTCAATCTTGAAAGTGACGATGTTAAAGGGAGAATAATTGGTAGAGAAGGAAGAAATATTAGAGCTTTAGAAGCTGCTACAGGGGTAGAGATTATTGTTGATGATACTCCGGAAGCTATTATTCTTTCTTGTTTTGATACCGTAAGAAGAGAAATAGCTAGATTATCGCTACATAAGTTGGTAACCGATGGAAGAATTCACCCAGCTAGAATTGAAGAGGTAGTTAAGAAGACCAAAAAGATGATCGATGAAGAGATTATCGATATCGGGAAACGTACCGTTATAGATCTTGGAATTCACGGATTGCATCCAGAACTTATAAAAACTGTAGGTAGAATGAAATATCGTTCTTCTTATGGTCAGAATTTATTACAGCACTCTAGAGAAGTTGCAAAACTTTGTGGTGTAATGGCATCTGAGCTAGGTTTAAACCCGAAGTTAGCAAAACGTGCCGGATTGCTTCATGATATTGGTAAAGTGCCGGATACAGAAACAGAAGTGCCGCACGCTATCTTAGGAATGCAATGGGCAGAGAAGTATGGCGAAAAACCTGAGGTTTGTAATGCAATTGGAGCTCACCATGATGAAGTTGAAATGACATCACTTTTATCCCCAATAGTACAGGTATGTGATGCAATAAGTGGAGCAAGACCTGGAGCAAGAAGACAGGTATTAGATTCTTATATCCAAAGATTGAAAGATTTAGAAGAAATAGCTTTCGGATTTGGTGGAGTTAAGAAAGCTTACGCAATTCAAGCAGGTAGAGAACTACGTGTTATTGTAGAAAGTGAAAAAGTAACTGATGATAAGGCTGCAAATCTTTCTTTTGAGATCTCTCAAAAGATCCAGACAGATATGACATATCCTGGACAAGTTAAGGTTACAGTAATTAGAGAAACTAGAGCTGTTAATATAGCTAAGTAATTCTATTAAACTCATAAATATAAAAATCCCCGTACTATTAATAGTACGGGGATTTTTTATAGAATAAATTTTATTATCTATTGCTCATCAAAGATGTCGTTATAAGAGTTTCCTTTAGTTACAAAGAATTCTCCGGTAACATATCTAAAATGTTCATCAAGTTCAGCGATTTGTTGAAAATCTTCTTTTTCTAATTTTACACCAGTACTTGCTAAGTTTTCTATAATTCTACCTTCATTGGTAGATTTTGGAATTACAGCCGTTCCTCTTGTCATATCCCAATTGATGATTACTTGGGCAGGTGATGCTCCATGTCTTTCTGCTATTTTCTTGATCACTTTATTTTCTAATAAAGATGGCTCATCTTTAGCTTTCATTTCTGCAGTTCTATCACCACTTCCTAATGGAGAATAGGCCGTTAAATGAATTCCGTTTTTACTACAAAACTCTAAAAGATCATTTTGTTGAAGGTAAGGGTGAAGCTCAACCTGATTCATTTCTGGAGCTTCATCCGCCTTCGCAATAAGATCTTCTAAGTTTGGAATGCTAAAGTTAGAAACACCTACATGTTTAGTAAGATTGGATTTCTTTGCTTCCAGCATTTTATTCCACGTTTCTATTATTGGTGCCTCTTCTAAAGAAAGGTAATCTTCATCATTTTCTGGAAATGCTACTTCAGGTTTAAAAGCTACAGGCCAATGTATAAGATATAGGTCTAAATAATCTAATTGTAAATCTTTTAAAGTTTTTTCTAAAGCAGGAATTACATCATCTTTTTTATGTGCATTATTCCAAAGTTTAGAAGTTATCCAAAGATCTTCTCTTTTTACTTTCCCTTCCTTGAAAACTTCAGCTAAAGCTTCTCCAACTTCTTCTTCGTTTCCGTAAGTTGCAGCGCAATCTATATGTCTATATCCATTTTCAATAGCAATCTTTACAGCTTTTCCAACTTCACCTTTTCCAGATTTCCATGTTCCTAAGCCAATTGATGGCATTACATCTCCGTTCTTAAATTTTAATTCTTTCATGCTTGTTTGATTTTTTATAAAATTACAAATCATAGAGGCCAATAGAGAATTCTAAAGCTACTTTAGCACAACTTTAGTAGTTTCTACGCGGGTGGAAAGATGTTATGACTTGTTTTAAGTGGCTCTTGTCCACGTGCATATATATTTCTGTGGTGGTAATACTCTCATGACCTAACATTTGTTGAATGGCTCGAAGATCTGCTCCGTTTTCTAAAAGGTGAGTAGCAAAAGAATGTCTAAACGTGTGAGGACTTATCTTTTTTTGAATATTTGCTGCGATAGAAAGATTCTTTACAATGGTAAATATCATCGCTCTTGTAAGCGCATTTCCTCTTCTATTAAGAAAGACGATATCTTGGTCGCTCTTTTTATAAGGTGCATTTCCTCGTGAATTTTCTATATATTCTGAAATAAAAGTCTGAGTAACATCTCCAATGGGTACAAATCTTTGTTTATCACCTTTTCCGGTAACCTGAATAAAGCCTTCTTTAAAATAAAGGTCTGATAATTTTAAGCTGATAAGTTCTGACACTCGAAGACCACAACCGTAAAGAGTCTCAATAATAGCTCTATTTCGTTCTCCTTCTGCTACACTTAGATCTACGCAAGCTATCATGTCATCAATTTCATCTAAAGAAAGAGTATCGGGCAGTTTTCTACCAATTTTTGGAGTTTCTATAAGTTCCATTGGATTGTCTACTCGATAATCTTCAAAAATGAGATAATTAAAGAAGCATTTTAAACCCGAAATAATGCGAGATTGAGATCTAGCATTTAATTCTTTAGCCACTTCATATATAAATTGTTTTAATAGTTTACTATCGATTTTTGTAGGTGAAATGGCTATCGCGTTGGCCTCCAAAAAGTTGATAAGTTTTTGAATATCTAAGGTGTAATTAAGCACAGAATTTTCTGATAAGCCCCTTTCTATAAGAAGGTAGTTCTTAAAATCGCTGATGGCTTGTTTCCAGTTCATTAGTTACTTTATTAACATTTTAGATAAAATCAATTAGCAATACTTTAAGCTTGGATAACACTTTCTTAACAAAAGTACGACTAATTTTGACCCCGAACTTTAAAACAAAAACAATGAAAAAATCAATATTAGCAATTGCTATTGCTTTCTTAGGAATGAATGCTGTTTCTGCTCAAGAATCTCCATTATTTGGAGTTAAAGGGGGTCTTAACTTTTCAAACTTTAAAGGAGATGGAATCAACTCTTACAACGATCCACATGGTAGAACTTCTTTTAACTTAGGTTTATTAGCTGAAATTCCAGTGAGTGATAAATTCTCTATTCAACCGGAAGTTCTTTATTCTGGGCAAGGTTATGATATTGCAGATAGAAATGATGCTAATGATATTGAATATCAATTAGATTATATCAATGTACCAGTATTGGCTAAATATTACTTGACAGACGGATTGTCTTTAGAAGCTGGTCCACAAGTTGGTTTCTTGGTTAATAGTGAGATAGATTATAACCCTTCAAGCACCAACGATAATAATTCTATTTCTTTAGATAAAGATCAATTTAATAAAGTAGATCTAAGTGTAGGTTTAGGAGCTTCTTATAAATTTAGAGGTGGTTTTTTCTTAGACGCAAGATATAACTTAGGTCTTTCTGATATTTATGATGATTCATCTAATGCATATTTTGCAAAAGCAGATGCTAAACATTCTGTTTTTCAAGGAGGTATAGGATTTATGTTCTAAAAATTAGTTTGTAAAAATAAACGTAGAAAAGCGAAAGAGTATTCTTTCGCTTTTTTTATGTCTTTAATCGTAATAAGCTGATTTTCAGTGTGAATATATTCTTACTTCACTTTATATTTTGTAATTTTTATAGATTTTTTTGATAATTTTATTAGACTAACCATTTAAATGTAATTATCATGAGAAAATTAATAATTATTGGAATTTTTGCTCTGATGTGTTCCATTTCTTACGGACAAGGATTTAAAGCAGGAGTGAATGTTGGAATACCAACTGGTGATGTTTCCGACTTTTATAATCTTCAGGTGGGAGCAGATGTAGCTTATATGTTTTCGGTTGCCGATAGATTTTCTGTGGGACCAATGCTTGGGTATATGAACTTCTTTCCCGAAGATCAAGAAGGGTTTGATCCAGATAATGGACAATTTCTACCTATTGCAGCTGCAGGTAGATTTGGGATTAATGATTCATTTTTTATAGGTGCAGATCTTGGATACGGTCTTGGCTTAACCGATGGCTTAGATGGGGGATTTTATTACAGACCTCAGATAGGTTATGATTTCGGATTAATTGGTCTTATAGCTTCTTATTCCGGAGTTGCTGTAGATGGGGGAAGTTGGAGTTCTGTTAATTTAGGTATTGAATTCGGACTTTAAACAAAAGAAAATTAAAAAGTCTAAAAGTGGGAACTCCGGTTTCCACTTTTTTTTATTTCCTAAATTAATATCTTTATAAAATGAAATTAATGATCATTAATGGACCTAACCTAAATTTATTAGGTTCTAGAGAGCCAGACACCTACGGAAATAAAAGTTTTGAAACATATTTTTCTGAGCTTCAATTCAAATTTAGAGATATAGAATTATCTTATTTTCAGAGTAATATTGAAGGAGAGCTTATAGATGAAATTCAAAAGGCAAATTCCATCTTTGATGGTATTATCTTAAATGCAGCAGCTTATACACATACTTCCATAGGAATAGGAGATGCAATAAAAGCAATTAAAACTCCTGTTATTGAAGTACATATTTCTAATACGTTCTCCAGAGAAAAATTTAGACATAAATCTTATATCTCTCCTAATGCCAAGGGAATTATCATAGGTTTTGGATTGAAAAGCTATGAGCTTGCCATTCAAAGTTTCATGGAACTATAGAAGATGAAAAAAGCTTATCTCAATTGGAGTAGCGGGAAAGATGCTACTTTTGCCTTATATAAGATTCAGAATCAGAGTGAATATTCTATTGAGAAATTAGTCACTACCGTAAGTTCAGAGAATGACAAAGTTTCTATGCACAATTTAGATGTGAGTCTTCTAAAAAAGCAAGCAGAAAATGTTGGTATTCCTTTACATCTTATAAGATTACCAACAGGGGAGGTTCCTATGGAAGATTATGACAAGATCATGAAAAATGCGGTGACTTCTCTTAAAGAGGAAGGTTTTAGAATTAGTGTTTTTGGGGATATATTTCTAGAAGATTTAAAGAGATATAGAGAAGGGAAATTACAAGAAATTGGGATGGAAGCAGTATTTCCACTTTGGAGAATAGATACTAAGGAACTTATTTTAGATTTTATTGCAAAAGGATTTAAAGCCATCACGATCTGTGTAAATGCAAAGGTGTTGAGTAAAGATTTCTGCGGAAGAATTATAGATAAAGACTTTGTTGATTCCCTACCGGATGGAGTTGATCCTTGTGGCGAAAATGGAGAATTTCACACCTTTGTTTTTGATGGTCCAATTTTCTCAACGCCGGTATCTTATTTTAAAGGGGAGGTTTATGAAAAGATCTATTCCGGAGGAAATGAAAATAATACTTGGAACTCCAAATTCTATTATTGCGATTTAAAACAAGTGGTTAAATAAAAAAGCTCCGAAATATTTCGGAGCTTTTTATTTATAATATTAGCTATTGCTTACAGGTGTATTACTTCATCATAAGCAGCTGCTACAGCTTCCATTACTGCTTCACTCATAGTTGGGTGAGGGTGAATGGCTTTTAATACTTCATGTCCTGTAGTTTCCAGTTTTCTACCTAAAACCGCTTCTGCGATCATATCTGTAACTCCGGCACCAATCATATGGCAACCTAACCACTCTCCGTATTTAGCATCAAAGATCACTTTTACAAAACCATCTGGAGTTCCGGCTGCTTTTGCTTTACCAGATGCAGAAAATGGGAATTTACCAATCTTAAGTTCATAACCAGCTTCTTTAGCTTGCTTCTCTGTCATACCAACACTCGCAATCTCTGGAGTTGCATAAGTACAACCAGGAATATTTCCGTAGTCTATAGGTTCTACATTCATTCCGGCGATCTTCTCTACACAGGTAATTCCTTCAGCAGAAGCTACGTGAGCTAAAGCAGGACCTGCAACAACATCACCAATAGCATAAATTCCTGAAACGTTGGTTTGATACCACTCGTTTACAACAATTTTATCTTTATCTGTCTTGATGTTCAATTCTTCAAGACCAATATTTTCAATATTTGTTTTAATTCCCACAGCAGAAAGTACGATGTCTGCTTCTAAAGTTTCTTCACCTTTTTTGGTTTTCACTTTAGCTTTGATCGTTTTTCCGGAAGTATCAACACTTTCTACAGAAGAGTTGGTCATTACTTTAATTCCGGCCTTTTTCACGCTACGTTCAAATTGCTTAGAAACTTCTTCGTCTTCTAAAGGAACTAAATTAGGTAAGAATTCAACAATAGTTACCTCTGTACCCATTGCGTTATAAAAATGAGCAAATTCTACTCCAATTGCTCCAGAACCTACCACAATCATGGATTTTGGTTGCTCTTTAAGCGTCATTGCCTCACGGTAGCCAATTACTTTTTTACCATCTTGTTTAAGACTTGGTAATTCTCTAGATCTTGCTCCTGTTGCAACAATAATATGATCTGCTTCTACTTCAGAAGTTTTATCATTCTCATCTGTAACAACAACTTTTTTACCAGCTTTAAGTTTTCCGTAACCTTTAATTACATCGATCTTGTTTTTCTTCATCAAGAATTGAACACCTTTGCTCATTCCTTCTGCAACATCACGGCTACGTTTTACAACCGCTCCAAAATCTTTATCAGGATTTTCAAGTTTCAATCCGTAATCTTCAGCATGATTTAAATAATCAAATACTTGTGCACTTTTTAAAAGGGCTTTAGTAGGAATACAACCCCAATTAAGACATACACCACCAAGACTTTCTTTTTCGATAATAGCGGTTTTAAAACCTAATTGTGAAGCGCGAATGGCAGTAACATATCCACCCGGACCGCTTCCTAAAACAATGATATCGTATTTACTCATATTCGGAATTTTTTTTGACAGTTTAAGAAGTTGCGAATTTAAGGAATAATAGGCTAAACTGAAAGTTATAATATATCTGTATTATCTTGAAAGCTCTTCGAAATAAAAAAAGGCCTAAACTAAATAAGAATAGGCCTTTTCATTATTTCAACTAAACTATTTAGTTTTATAATTATTTAATGCATCCATTACTGCTCCCATATCGGTAAAGTCGATATTTGAGGCTTGAACAGCATCAGAAGGAATTACAACAAATCTAAAGGTTTGACCCTGTGTAAATCCTGAATCCAAGTTACTTAGATCGAAGTTTCCATCTATCAAAAGTTCTACGTCAACATCGGAATGATTAAAAACATATTGAAAAGTTCCTTCATTTAGAAAGAAGTTTTGAGGAAGCATGCTCCAAGTATCTATGTCATTTCCATTGTTGTCTTGAGCGATTTCAAGTCTATACACTAAGACAGCATCAGAGGGAAATACTTCAATAGAGTTAGGAATATCAACAATCACAGAATGTAAACCTACATCTTGTAAATATTGGAAATTTACGGTTTTTTCAAAGGTGCTTCCAATTAATCCATCTGCTCCTGCAGGTCCTTGTGGTCCCTGTGGCCCTTGCGGTCCATCATTACTACAAGATGATAACGTAATTGCAGCTAAAAATAAAAGTATAAATGTCTTTTTCATGATTTGTTTATTAAGGTTATTGTTCAAATTCTATACTTGCGGAATTTACGCAAAAACGCTGTCCCGTATTTGTTGGACCATCGTCAAAAACATGCCCTAAATGGCTTCCGCAATTAGCGCATAATATTTCGGTTCTTAACATTCCAAAAGTTCTATCTTGAATATATTCTACGCTGCCTTCAATAGCTTCATCAAAACTAGGCCAACCACAACCGCTTTCAAACTTAGAATTGCTTTCAAATAATTTAGCATCGCAGGCTGCACAATGATAATCGCCATTATCGGCAAAATGAAGGTTATATTTTCCAGTATGCGGAGCTTCCGTTCCTTTTTGTCTTAACACTCTAAATTGTTCTTCTGAAAGTTTCTCTTTCCACTCAGAATCTGGTTTTTCTATATTATATTTTTTCATAACATTTTATTATTTAGAAGGAACAAATTTCATAGCTACTCCATTCATACAATATCTTTTTCCTGTAGTTTCTCTAGGCCCGTCATTAAATAAATGACCTAAATGTCCTCCACAATCTCCGCAGAGAACTTCATCTCTAGCATATCCTAATTTGTTGTCAGACCCAATGTATAGAGCTTCATTACTCACAGGTTTGTCAAAACTTGGCCATCCAGTTCCACTTTCAAATTTATGGGCTGTGGTATACAATTCATTCCCACATGCAGCACATACAAATGTTCCAGGTTTTTTAATTTCGTTTAATTGGCTAGAAAAAGGTGGTTCTGTAGCCGCATGTCTTAAAACTTGGTATGCTTCAGGGCTTAATTCTGACTTCCATTCAGAGTCAGATTTTGATATTTTAAAGGGATCTTGAGATTGCTCTTTTTTCTTCTGGGCATTACCTTGACAACTAAAGGTCACTACCGCCAAAAGAACTAATATTAACTTCTTCATCTTTATTTTTTTATTAAAATTACAAAGATTATACCACGATGAACGTTGTGGTTTTGTTAATTACCTTGGGGTCTCCAAGTATTTTCCTGTGTCCGAGTTGTTTAGTGATATATAATTCTGAATCTTTTAAATTTTCAGCTATTTCATAGGCGGAGCTAATATGAACATCAATATCATCTTCATCATGAATTATGAGCGTTGGAATAGTTACTTCTTTGGCAGATTCTGCTCCAGAATAATTATCCATATCTTCCCCATAGCGCTCATCAAAGTAAGATTTCATTTTATTTGCCACCTTCTCATTTAACTTCATGTTTTTAGCAAATTCTTTAGTAATATGAGTTACACTGTTGGCAGTACCAATGATTACTAATCTTTTAAGCTGAAGTCCATTTTTCACGGCTCTTAATAAAGACATTCCACCTAAGGAATGTCCTACAGCAGCTTCAAATGGTCCATAAATACTTGCTACGTGATGAATAGCTTCTATAAAGAAAGGCATCATACTAATTTTTCCGGAAGCTTTCCCATGTGCTGGAGCATCGAAACTAACCACGCTGTACCCATGATTTAAAAGAGATTTTGCTATTAAAGAAAGTTGCGTACCTCTTCCGCTCCAGCCATGTACTAATAAAACTTTCTTTTTAGAGGTTCCATAGGTATAAACCACTATTTCTCTATTAATAGATGGCACCACTATGTTCTCCTGTATAGAGCTTTCATCCATTTCCATTTCTCTTTTTGGTAATTTATATTTAAACGGAGATAAAAATAATCGGGCAGCAAATCTACTTGCAAGAAACGGCGAAAGAAAAGTTAATATTTTTCCGGTGACTAAAATGTATTTAGGGGTAAGTAAAACCTGTACAGGTTTTTTATGCGAATGTTTTTCTGTCATGATTCTAATAAAGCCGAAAGGTACTAATTTGCTTAAAATCTCACGTTATGCGCCATCAGCATAAAACTCAAATTTTCAATTTGGTATCATTTTTGAATTTTGTTAATTGTTAAAGCAAGCATAAACTTTTTAAGGCGAGCGTTGCGCTTTTGTACATTTATCGAACTAAAACCAATAATTATGAAAATTAAATCATTTTTTATAGTCATCTTCACAGTGGTAACTGTACTTGGCTGTAAAACAAATCCTTTTACAGGTGAAAAGAATTTGAACTTTGTTTCTAACGATCAAATTTTCCCAGCCTCTTTTGCTCAATACAATCAATTTTTAAGTGAAAATCAGGTTGTTACAGGTACAAAAGAAGCTCAGATGGTAAAAAATGTGGGTCAGAAAATTGTTACTGCCTCAGAACGTTACTTAAATGCTAATGGTTATCAAGGATATCTTAAAGATTTTGCTTGGGAATTTAGTTTGGTAAAAGATGATGCTGTAAACGCATTTGCAATGCCGGGTGGTAAAACTGTAGTTTACACTGGTATTCTTCCAATTGCTAAAGATGAAACTGGTTTAGCTGTTATTATGGCTCACGAGGTAGCACACGCTTTGGCAGATCATGGTGCACAACGTATGAGTGCAGCTCAATTACAACAATTAGGAGCTGTTGCAGGTACAGTAGCACTTAGCGGAAAAAGCGAGCAAACACAACAAATCTTTGCACAAGCGTATGGTTTAGGATCTCAAGTAGGGGTGATGTTGCCTTTTAGTAGAGGTCATGAATCTGAAGCAGATCATATTGGATTAACCTTAATGGCTATTGCCGGATATAATCCAGATGAAGCTGCTCAATTATGGGAGAGAATGCAAGCACAAGCTGGAGGACAAGCGCCACCAGAATTTTTAAGCACTCACCCTTCTAATCAAACAAGAATAAATAACTTAACTCAGTGGGCTCCACAAGCTAAAGTTGAAGCAAGAAAATATGGAGTGACTTCTTTTAAATAGTATTTTCTAAAAATTATAAAATGAAAGCTGTCTTTATAAGGCAGCTTTTTCTATTTTTAACAAATGGAAAACCTTCAAAAAGGGAGTAAAAAATTATTAAATGCTTGGGCATTTTATGATTGGGCTAACTCTGTTTATAGTTTAGTTATTACTTCTGCTATCTTCCCAATTTTTTACGGTGCAATTACAATTGTTAAAGATGATCAAGGTAAGATTATTAGCGATACAGTAGAATTTTTAGGCTTCAGTCTTAATAACGACTCTTTAATAAGTTATGTAACGGCGCTGGCATTTTTAGCGGTCTCCATTTTAAGTCCTTTTCTATCTGGAATATCAGATTATGTGGGTAATAAAAAATCGTTCCTAAAGTTCTTTTGTTATTTAGGAGCTATTTCTTGTATCGGTCTTTTTTGGTTTAGTCTGGATTTCTTATGGTTTGGATTGTTATGCTATTTCTTAGCGCTAATTGGATTTTGGTCTAGTTTAGTATTCTATAATTCGTACTTGCCGGATATAGCATTTCCTGAACAACAGGATAAAATAAGTGCAAAAGGATTTTCTCTTGGGTATGTGGGTAGTGTGATCTTATTGATTGTATGTCTTATTATGATCTTAAAATTTGAATGGTTTGGTTTTGAAGACGAAGGCTTGCCTACAAGATTATCTTTTGTATTAACAGGGGTATGGTGGATAGGTTTTAGTCAATACACTTATTACTACCTTCCAAAAGGTAATAAGAAGCAAAAGATTACAAAAAATGTTCTGTTTAACGGATATAAGGAGTTAAGAAAGATATGGAACTCTCTTACTCATCAAAAAAGATTAAAACGATATTTAGCTGCATTTTTTACTTATAGCATGGCTGTACAAACAGTAATGCTTATTGCAACTTACTTTGGTATAGAAGAGTTAAATTGGGGAGATCAAGATCCAACCACCGGTTTAATTGTGAGTATATTATTAATACAATTAGTAGCAGTTGCAGGAGCTACCTTGACTTCTAGACTTGCAATTAAAATTGGCAATATTAGAACACTTATCATTTTAAATATTTTTTGGATCGTAATATGTGTTTATGCCTATTATATAATTACGCCACAAGATTTTTATATAGCTGCCGCTGGGGTTGGATTAGTTATGGGAGGGATCCAAGCCTTGTCCAGATCGACCTATTCCAAAATGTTACCGGAAAACACCTTGGATACTGCCAGTTATTTTAGTTTTTATGATGTCTCAGAAAAAATTGGGATTGTTATTGGTATGCTTATGTATGGTATTGTAGCAGAAATTACTGGTAGCGTAAGAAGCTCTATTTTATTTTTAGTGATCTTCTTCATCATAGGTGTAATCTTGTTGTTAAGAGTTCCTAAAGAAGAGAACATAAAAAAGACCCATTAGAGAACTAATAGGTCTTTTTTTGTTGCGATTCTATTTTTTTTAATATTTAGAGATCTCTCCAGATCCAAAAGTTTTAAAATTCTCTTTCTCCGGATTTCCTTTATAAACAATATCTCCAGATCCTGAAACTTTCGCTTCTAAATCTTTAGAGGCGGTTACTTCAATATCTCCAGATCCTGATACGGTAGCTTTTACATTTTCAGCACTTAAATTAAAGGCTTGAAAATCTCCAGACCCTGTTACAGCACAAGTTAAAGAGTTGGTTTTTCCAGATAAAACTATATCTCCAGAACCGGTAACGCCACTTGTTACTTCCTTAGCGAAAACATCTAATTTAATATCTCCAGATCCTGTCATGTTTACTTTTAAGTATTCTGACTTTATCTGATCTTTATTCCAGATATCTCCAGATCCTGTTAAGGTTACTTCCTCTAGATCTTCAAAAGGAACCGTTATTTTTATTGTTTTATTGTTAGAGGGGTCTAAAGAAACTCCTTTTTCAACAGATATTTTAAGCGTTCCGTTTTCCACTTTCGTAGTAATATATGCTATCAAATTGCTTTCTGCTGCAACAATTAATTTTCCTTCTTTTCCTGCAACCAATTCTACGTCCATACTTCCCACCAAAGCTACCCCTTGGTAATCTGATGTGTTTCTATTTTCGGTCGTCATTTTACCATTCCCTTTAATTGTTTTTCCACCGAACCATTGCGCATTCATTGTTGAAACTCCTAATAACATTACTATTATTAATAAAATAGATTTTTTCATAATGTCTTGTTTTTAGATTTAATTGATTAGTTTTTTCTGAAAGAAACACTTCCGTAGCTTGCATTTATTTTGATAGTATTTCCGCTGGAAGCATTAAGATAATACCCTGAATAACTTTTATCTGATGCGCTGGTATTTTGTTTATTAACTTCCAACTCATCCATACCTTTCACTCCTCCATAAGAAGTGCTTACATTAAAATTGAAAGCTTGATCTGCGGCGTATCCAATTTTAACTCCAGTATAATCGGTATTTAAAGAGATATCTCCCGCACCCTTTATAACCTTGTCTATAGAAACACTTCCATAATCGAAATTTAGATCTGCATTTTGGTGGATCTGGCCAATCTTAGTGTTTAAATAATCTCCAGAACCATTCAATCTTTTTACCTTTTCTATGGTAAGGCTTCCGTAGTCACAATTAAATTTCAACTGTTCCACTTTTCTAAATTTTGAATCGGTGTAATCTGCAGAGAGATCTATCGCGTTAGCATCGTCTATAGTAAATTCAGAATAATCTGCACTTATAATAGCTTTGTTTATAAATCCGAAATGGCTATTTCTAGAATAATCAAAACTAATGCGATTGCTGTTTCCGTGAAGCTCTCCAATATCTATAGATCCATAATCACAGCTTATTTTCGAGTTTCCCTTTAACTTATCAAGATAGATATTACCATAATCATTGCTAAGATCTACACTATTTGTTACTGGAGCTTTAATGATATAATTTACCTCCATATTCACATTATTACTATCGCTAAACAACATTTCCCACCAAGAGCGATCTTGCTTTTTAGAAAAATGGGTGATCGCACTTAGCATTCCTGAAGATTGATCAAATTCAATATGAATATCTTCTAGTTTTTGACGTACCTTGTCTTCATCATCACCATTGGTTTTGATCAAAACTTCGATGCTTACGGTGTTTTTATCCCATGTAGAAATATCTATATTTCCGTAGCTGTTATCAATTTTAAGCAAATCGTTATCCGAAACATTAAATGTTTTTGAAACTTTTTTCTGTTTTGTATGTCTACCATTCATTCCTCCAGAACCAGTAAAGTCTGAAGCAAATGTTACCGCTGGCAAAATTGCCAAAAGAAATATTAGTTTATAAGTAATTGTTTTCATTATCAGGGTTTTTAAGTTCGTTAATTTCTTCTATTCTAGATAAGACGTTGTTCAATATATCTATGCGTTGTTGCAGGTTAGATACCATGGCAAAGATCACGCGTTTGTCTTTTCCGCTATTGGTAAGGTCTTTTCTAAGCTTGTTATACTCCACATCTAAACGTTCCATTTGTGCTAAAGCATCTTTTACCACTGCTTCAGTTTCTGGAGATTTGGCGCTATTTACTTTCTCTAATTCGGTTCTTATTAATTGGTTGTAAAATTGTTGCGTTTCTTTCATCTCTGGAGAAACTGCTGCCAGGTCTGAATGTTCTGTGGTTAGTTTTGGCGCCCAAAGGTTTCCAGTGAGCAATACCACTAAAATTAAGCTTGCGGCCACCGCCAAAATAGGGGTCCAGAGATGTCTAATCTTAGTTTCCTTTTTCTTTTCAGGCGCTTTTTGTTTTTCTAATTTTTCTAAGAATCTATCTTTATGACCTTGAGCAGGCTCTGCAAGATCAAAATCTTGATCCTTAAAAAATTCTTCAATATCTAAATCTCTATCTTTCATTTTCTAGTAATTTAGTTCTTAAGCTTTCTTTCGCTCTCGAAATGGTAGTTCTGCAATTGGCAGCGCTCATTTTCATAATTTCACATATTTCATCATAATCGTAACCTTCAATTAAATGCAAATTCAGTATAATTCTATAGCTACTTTTCAGACTTTTCATCGCGTTTAAAACTCTTTGTACTTTAGAATTTGTCTCTTCTTCTAAAAGATCTATTCCTTCATCTTCTAAAACTTCATTTTTAAATTCATCTTGATAAGAAACCTCTTGATATTTAGATTTTTTGTTGAATGAATTAATACTAAGATTCACCACGATTTTTTTTAACCAAGCTCCAAAAGTAGATTTACCTTCAAAACTTTCGATTTTTGCAAAAGCTTTAATAAATGCTTCTTGCATTACATCTTCAGCTTCCGCAGTATCATTAACAATTCTAAGTGCGGTATTATACATGGCTCTATAATATTTATTATAAATTTCCAGCTGTGCACGCTGCTCACCTTTGCGGCATCGCAACACTAAATCGTCTATATAATTGATGGTTGTTGTCAAATAATAATCCTTAGCTCTATTATAAAGATAGCCTTCGTGTAAGAATGTTACAGTTTTAGTAAAAAATATTTGATAGTAATAGGTGGCATAAGAATTGAATTAGTTAAAATGAGTAGAGCTGTATAGTACAGTGGTTTAATAAACCCTGTAAAATTAAGGCTTTATGAGATGTTGAATAATAAACTGTAATGACAGTTTGACCTAAATAACGATATGGCTAAATCAAAAATAACAAATCTTGACAGTTTGTCATTTCAAGGAATGGATGAAGATGCAGAACTTATTCCTTTAATGACTCCTGAAGATGAAGAAGAAATAAATAAAGAAGAACTTCCAGAAGTACTTCCAATTCTACCTTTAAGAAATACTGTTCTCTTCCCGGGTGTTGTAATTCCAATTACAGCAGGAAGAGATGCTTCAATTAAATTAATTAACGATGCAAATAACGGAAATAAAGTTATTGGTGTTGTTGCTCAAAAAGATGAAGAAGTTGAAAATCCTAAGGAGAAGGATATTTTTAAAACTGGCGTGGTAGCACGTATTTTAAGAGTTTTAAAAATGCCTGATGGGAATACAACTGTCATCATTCAAGGGAAGAAGCGCTTTGAGATTAACGAGATTGTTTCAGACGATCCTTACATTACAGCTTCTGTTAAAGAAGTTCCTGAAGCAAGACCGGAAACAGATAATGCTGAATTTGGTGCAATTATAGAATCTATTAAAGATCTGTCTTTACAAATAATTAAAGGTAGCCCTAACATACCAACAGAAGCTTCATTTGCTATTAAGAATATCGAGAGTCCGTCGTTCTTAATAAATTTTGTGTCTTCTAACATGAACCTAACGGTAGAGGAGAAGCAGAAATTATTAGAGAATAACGATCTTAAGGGAAGAGCGCTTGCTACCTTAAAATATATGAATATTGAATTTCAAAAGTTGGAATTGAAAAACGATATTCAGAGCAAGGTTCAAAGTGATATGAGCCAGCAGCAGCGTGAATATTTCTTGCATCAACAAATGAAAACCATTCAGGAAGAATTGGGTGGAGTTTCTCAAGACGATGAGTTAGAAGAAATGAGAATGCGAGGAAAGAAGAAAAAATGGAGCGAGAAAATTAAGAAGCACTTTAATAAAGAGCTTTCTAAGATGCAGCGCATGAATCCGCAAGTTGCAGAATATAGTATTCAGAGAAATTACTTAGATCTGTTCTTGGATCTTCCTTGGGATGAATTCAGCAAAGATAAATTTGATCTCAAGAGAGCTAAGAGAATTTTAGATAGAGATCATTACGGACTTGACGATGTTAAAGAAAGAATTATAGAATATCTAGCGGTGTTAAAATTGCGTAATGATATGAAGTCTCCAATTTTATGTTTATACGGTCCTCCGGGAGTTGGTAAAACATCTTTAGGTAAATCTGTAGCAGAAGCCTTGGGAAGAGAATATGTACGTATTTCTTTAGGTGGATTAAGAGATGAAGCAGAGATTCGTGGACATAGAAAGACATATATTGGTGCTATGCCTGGTAGGATCATTCAGAGTTTAAAGAAAGCAGGAACCAGTAATCCTGTTTTTGTTTTAGATGAAATAGATAAACTTACAAGTGGGCATAATGGAGATCCTTCTTCCGCATTACTTGAAGTGTTAGATCCTGAGCAAAATAGCGAGTTTCATGATAACTTCTTAGAGATGGGATTTGACCTTTCTAAGGTGATGTTTATTGCTACCGCTAATAATTTATCTACCATTCAGCCAGCTCTTAGAGACAGAATGGAGATTATTAATGTGACCGGGTATACCATAGAAGAAAAGGTTGAGATCGCTAAGCAACATTTGTTGCCAAAGCAGTTAGAAGAGCATGGACTTACCAAAGAGAACATCAAAATTGGTAAAGCTCAGCTTGAAAAAATAGTAGAAGGTTATACTAGAGAATCTGGAGTTCGTGGTTTGGAAAAGCAAATTGCCAAAATGGTGAGATATGCGGCTAAAAATATTGCTATGGAAGAAGAGTATAGCATAAAAATTAGCAACGAAGACGTGATTAAGATTCTTGGAAGTCCTAGAATGGAAAGAGATAAATACGAGAATAACGAAGTAGCCGGAGTTGTTACAGGTTTGGCTTGGACTCAAGTTGGAGGAGATATTTTATTTATAGAATCTATACTTTCCAAAGGGAAAGGGAATTTAAATATTACCGGAAACTTAGGGAAAGTGATGAAGGAATCTGCAACTATCGCTATGGAATATATTAAAGCAAATGCAGATGAACTTGGATTAGATCCTGAGGTATTTGAAAAATACAATGTTCATATTCACGTGCCGGAAGGAGCTACCCCTAAGGATGGTCCAAGTGCAGGTATTACAATGCTTACTTCTTTAGTTTCCTTATTCACTCAAAGAAAAGTGAAAAAGAATATAGCCATGACGGGTGAGATTACCTTAAGAGGGAAAGTACTTCCGGTAGGAGGTATTAAAGAAAAAATTCTTGCAGCTAAAAGAGCTAGAATTAAAGAGCTTATTTTATGTGAAGAGAATAAAAGAGATATAGAAGAAATTAAAGCAGAATATCTTAAAGGGCTTACTTTTCATTATGTGAAAGATATGAGTGAGGTTATTGGCCTTGCCCTCACAGATGAAAAAGTGAAAAATGCTAAAACTTTATAAATTAGAAACCCGGCTAAAGGCCGGGTTTTTTATTAAATGATACATCTGATTATGTATTTTTGCACTGTAATTTCAATCAATTAAAAAATCAATTTTGACAGATCATAAAATCACCATAGCGATAGACGGATTTTCTTCTACAGGAAAGAGTACTGTAGCTAAACAAATTGCAAAAGAATTAGGATATGTATACGTAGACTCTGGTGCTATGTATAGAGCTATAACATTATATGCGTTAAGAAATTCCTTTATAACCGAGACCTCTTTTGATAAGGAATCTTTAATTGAAAAGTTATCTGAAATTACATTGAAATTCAAATTCGATGAAAACTTAGGTTTTGCAGCAATTTATCTGAATGATGAAAATGTAGAAGATGAAATTAGACAAATGAAGGTTTCAAACTTCGTTAGTCAAGTGGCAGCAGTGCCAGAGGTAAGAGTGAAATTAGTACAGCAGCAGCAACTTTTAGGAAAAGAAAAAGCGGTAGTTATGGACGGTAGAGATATAGGAACTGTTGTATTTCCCGATGCTGAATTGAAGGTTTTTATGACAGCCTCTGCAGAAGAAAGAGCCAAGCGTCGCTTTAAAGAAATGGAAGAAAAGGGTGATAAAGTGAAATATGATGAGGTTCTAAAAAATGTTACGGAAAGAGATCACTTAGATACTACTAGAGAAGATTCTCCTTTAATTAAGGCAGATGATGCTATAGAAATAGATAATTCTTCACTAACCTTAGAGGAGCAATTCCATACCTTACTGAATCTTGCAAATGAGGTGATTGCTAAACAAAAATAAGTTGGAATAATAATGTCTGAGGCTAAACTTCCAAATTCGCTATTGTACCTAATGGCTGTTGGAGCTGGGTTGGTAGTTGCTAACAACTATTATAATCAACCACTTTTAAATCTAATTGCTGATACCTACAATGTTAAAGAAACCGCGGTAAGTAATATTCCTTTATTTACTCAGATAGGTTATGCCTTAGGTTTATTATTTATAATTCCGCTTGGGGATAAGTTCCCTCGAAAGAAATTAATTCTTATAGATTTTATTGCCATTGTAATTAGTTTACTAGCGGCGGCCTTAGCTCCATCCTTATTAATATTAACCATAGCCAGTTTCTTTATCGGTTTTTCATCAGTAGTCCCACAACTCTTTGTACCCATGGCAGCTCAGTTAGCTTCAGAAGAAAGAAAGGGTAGGGCTATAGGAATTGTAATGAGCGGTTTGCTTATTGGAATTCTTGGAAGTAGGTTTATTAGCGGGATGGTGGGGGAATATCTTGGTTGGAGAGCCATGTATTACATAGCTACTGGAATTATGCTTGTTTATTGGGTAATGCTTAAATATAAGTTACCAGAACTAGCCCCAGATTTTAAAGGGACATATGCTCAACTAATGAAATCTATAATTCATTATTTTAAGTCTGAAAGTTCTGTGAGATTGGCTGCTGTAAGAGGAGGATTAGGGTTTGCAGGTTTTAGTGCCTTTTGGACTACGCTGGTTTTTCTTATGGAAGATTCTTTTAATTATGGTAGTGCGGTTACAGGTGCCTTTGGAATTCTAGGAATAGGGGGAGCGCTTGCAGCAACGGTCATGGGGAAATTGAGCGATAAAATGAATAAGAATAAACTTATTACCATCTCTACCATTATTATGATCTTGGCTTGGGGAGTTTTTGAGTTTTCAGGAACTTCTATTGTTGGGTTAGTTATAGGAGTACTTTTAGTTGATATGGGTTTACAATCTTTACATATTACCAATCAGAATATCATCTTTTCAAAGAATCAAGATGCCAGAAATAGGATAAATACTATCTATATGGTTGGATACTTTATAGGGGGAGCTATTGGTACTACTTCAGGAGCATATGCCTGGCAAGAATTTGGATGGACAGGCGTTGCCACACTTGGTATGATCTACTCTGTACTGATTCTAATTTTTCATTTTTTATTCAAAAATTCTGTTTCTTAATTCAGAATAATCAAATGTTTGAATTTTAAAAAATTAATTGTATTTTTGCACTCCTTTTTGGCAATAGTATAGGAAAAGAAAAGGGACTGAAAATCAAATAAATAATCGCTTCTACGTTTTTTAATTGCCATAATTTTTCCTGAATAAAAGCATAGAATACAAATATTACAATCAGCAATGGCTGAAGAAACAAAAAATCAAGACGTTCAAGAATCTAATGTTCAGGCGGTAGCCGGACTAGACAACGATTCTCAACCAACTGCAGCTGCACAACAGGCAAACCCTGAAAAATTCTTAGCAGACTTTAACTGGCACAATTACGAAGAAGGAATTGACCCGGTTGATGATTCTAAATTAGAAGAATTTGAGCAGTTAGTAGCAGAGAATTTTGTAGATACTTTGGACGATGAAGTTGTAACAGGAACTGTAATTAACATTACAGATCGTGATGCAATTATCGACATTAACGCGAAGAGTGAAGGAGTTATTTCTCTTAACGAATTCCGTTACAACCCAGACCTTAAAGTAGGAGATGAGGTAGAAGTTTTAATTGATGTGCGTGAAGATGCAACAGGACAATTAATTCTTTCTCACCGTAAAGCTCGTGTGATCATGGCTTGGGATCGTGTGAATAAAGCACATGATGAAGCATTAATAGTAAATGGTTTCGTTAAATGTCGTACTAAAGGTGGTATGATCGTAGACGTATTTGGAATTGAAGCATTCTTGCCAGGTTCTCAAATAGATGTGAAGCCAATTAGAGATTACGATGCTTACGTAGGAAAAACAATGGAATTCAAAGTTGTGAAAATCAACCACGAATTTAAGAACGTTGTAGTATCTCACAAAGCGCTTATCGAAGCAGATATCGAAGAGCAGAAAAAAGAGATCATCGGTCAATTAGAAAAAGGTCAAGTATTAGAAGGTACTGTGAAGAATATTACTTCTTACGGTG
>Ga0209309_10000804_pt1 | contig 33920 bp, 34 predicted proteins | sample COGITO_mtgs_1204_2_FD_184807 | JGI IMG/M metagenome (GOLD analysis project Ga0209309, IMG submission 184807) | Pelagic marine microbial communities from North Sea - COGITO_mtgs_120412 (SPAdes) (version 2) | ecosystem: Environmental > Aquatic > Marine > Epipelagic ... | reverse complement strand
GAAGGAGCTGACTCAGCGGTAGTTTCACTGCCCGACTCTGCTGCTGCTGCTGCTGCTGCTGCTGCTGCTGCTTCGACTTTACCGATGATCTCCTCTACACCGTCAAGTGTTTTTTCGCGGGTCATGTGTTCACCAGGTACACCGGTGACCTTTTCCATGACGTTGAATCGCTGTTTGAAAAATTCGATAAGCTGTTTGGCTTTGTTGTAGTCATCGCGGTCTTCGGTCGATAGCTCAGACTCGCCGATGATGGCAATGATGCCTTTGAGTGATTCGTATTTCTGCAAAATTCCAGTTGCCCGCGAGGCAAGCTCGTAGTGACGCTTCCCAACCACTTCCGGCGTGAGTAGGCTGGATTTACTAGCTAGGATATCGACTGAGGGACGGATACCCTGAGCGGCAACGGCACGAGAAAGTACGATGGTCGAGTCGAGCTCATGCTGAATCATTTGCACGGCTGGGTCAGACAAGTCATCTGCCGGCACATAGATGGTTTGCAGGGCAGTGATCGAACCATTGTCATTACTGGCCAGACGATCCTGGAAGGTTTTGATATCGCTAAACACAGTCGGCTGATAGCCACCCTCAGCTGGGGTCTGGTCGATGATAGTCGAGACTTCGTTTTTGGCCTGAATATAGCGGTACATGTTGTCCGCGAACAGTAGAACGTCTTTTTTCTGATCATCACGGAAGTACTCAGCCAGTGTAATTGCACTGAGGCCAATCAAACTACGCTGGACTGGATTTTCGTTCATCTGACCGAAAAACATGGCCGTGGTTTTGAGTAGGCCATTGTCGGCCAGGGTTTTGTAGAGCTCATGACCCTCACGGATACGCTCACCAATACCAGCAAACATGCTGATGGCGCCGGAGCCTTCGGCAACGTTGTTGATGATTTCCATGGTCAGAACTGTTTTACCAACACCAGCACCACCGACAATACCAATCTTGCGGCCTTTGACAAACGGCGTGAAGAAATCCAGCACTTTCAGTCCAGTTTCGAGTACATCATCAGTGCGAGCCTCAAGACTAGTCTCCTGAAAAGCTGGTGAGAAAATAGCTCGTTTTGGCATCTTAGCCAATGTCTCATCGTCAAGCTGCGGCTTACCATCAATCGGACGACCCATTGCATCCCACACTCGACCGATCATTTCCTCGCCGACTGGTATCTCAAGGCTGTGCCCACTTCTGGTGACACTATCGCCTTTTTGGATGCTGTAGTCACCACCGATGTTGAGACAGAGTGCCATATCGCCGTGTGACAAACTGCTAACAAGTAGTGGTGATTTTTTCTCATTGTCGACGTAGATCATCTCGTTGAGATTTGGGATATCTTCGATAAACTGGACTTTGATGACGAGACCTTTGAGGCTTTTGACGACACCTTTTTTGTAAGTTGGTTCTTGCGTATCCATTATTCTGCTCCTGCCGCTCGTATTTTTTTAAGTCCGGCCATACTTTCTTTCAGCCTGGTATCAACCTGCGAGCGCTTGGCTCGGTTGTACTCAACATGGAGGTCGTTAGCGGTGCCAACTGATCGTTCTTTGGCGGCCGACATGGCTTTGAATCGACTAGCGACCTGGGCGAGGCGACTATCGTATATAAACTGCGAAATTGTCAGTCGTAAGATAGAGTTTTCTAGGTAAGCTGCTACGGCGTACGAACTCGGCTCAAATATATAACTTTTTTCACTAATAAAATCATCATCAAGCATGCCGATATCGGCCACGCGACCACGGCTAGATACAACCTCGCTCAGGTCAACGTCTTTGATCTCCTGCTCAGATAGCGAAATGTAGTTTTGATAAAATATCCGGGATTTGGCATATTTTCGGACAATATCCATCAATGGATCAACGTTGATATAATCTTTTTCCGGTAGGTCAAAATAGTAGTTGTGATCAACATGAGCTTGCTTGAGTTTAAGTGCACCGTGATGGCCGATGACGAGAACGTCATTTTTAGTTTCATCGTAGCGCTCTAGGAATTTACGGATCAGGCGCTGATCGATGTCACCGCTCAGGCCACCTTTGGCCGTAACTAGAATCATCAGCTCTTTATCAATTGGATTTTCATCAACTGCCCGACCAAAATTGAACATGACATCGACACGAATTTGTTTGTAGATGCTCCAGACTTCATCAAAAAACTGATTACTGATCAGAACTTTGTTTTTGGTCTTGGCTATCTGCATGCTACTCAGCGTCTCGAGGGCTGACGTTAGACTGACGACTGAGCGAACTGAAGCTTCCTCAGCTTTGATCTCGAGTGGCCGACGCATTATCTGGGCTCCTTTTCATCGTGTTTATCGTGCTTGCCAAATGTGTGATGCTTTTTGTCTTTTTTGTCATCTTTGGCGTCTTTAACATCATCTTTGGTTTCGTCTTTGGCAGGTCCACTAGTCTGCTCGCCAGATGGTTCGCCATTTTCTTGAGCCTCAGCAGCTTTAGCTTCCTCGGCTTGACGTGATTTCTCAGCTTCAGACTTAGCAAATTTATCGATAGCGGCTTTTTTGGCTTCGTCGATTGTCATAACTTCGGACTTGAGCTGGTTGTATAGCTCATCAAAGTTCCCGTTCATGTCGGCATCTTCTTCGAGTTTAGCTGCGCAGTCAGGGACTTTGGCTTTTAACGCTTTGACATCAATAATTTCTTCCGGACTACTCTCCAGCACGATACTCATCAAAAACTGTTGCTCGGCAAAACTATAAATCTCACCGATGCCTTGGTTCATCAGCGTAAACAGCACTTTACCTTTTTCGTAATCGGCTTGAGCCTGCGGACTCAGCTCGGTACCGAAGTGGGCATATTCCTCTGCAGTACGATAGCCAGCTAACGTCAGATTGAGCTTATCGGCGAGGCCCTTTTGGCGTTTGTTTTGGCCAACACCACCAACGCGGGTAACCGAAAGTGCGGTTGATACGGCTGGACGCATGGTGTCTTTAAAAATCTGGGCATCGAGAATCCACTGTCCATCAGTAATAGACATAATGTTGGTTGGTAAGTAAGCGGTGATATCGCCACCAGGCGCATAGATGATCGGTACTAAAGTCTGGGTGGCATGGTTTGACTCCGTCTTACCACCGCGCTCGAGTAGGCTTGAGTGAGTGTAGAACATATCACCTGGATATGAATCGCGACCAGGGGATACACCAGCGATCAGGGAAATTTCACGATAAGCCTGAGCGTGAGCCGTTAGATCGTCATAGATAACCAGCGTGTCCATGTTGCATTGATGCCAGAAATATTCACCGTGAGCCGCGCCGACGTACGGTGCTAAGTAAGTCAGAATGAGTGACTGAAATGAGTTACTAACGATAACAATAGCTTTTTTCAGAGCGTCGTTTTTCTCAAGCGTCGTCACAAGTTCAGCAACGTCGTTTTGGCGCTTCGCAATCAGTACGTAGATGACGGTGATATCAGTGTTCTTTTGATTGATAGCAACCTGCGCAGCGAGGGCAGTCTTACCGACTTTGCTATCACCAAGCATTGCCATGCGTTGACCGCGCGCCAGCGAGTACTCAAGGTCTAGAATCACTACACCAGTCTCAACTGGCTTATCGAGCAGTTCACGCTCGTACAGCATCGGTGCAGCGTGGAATACATCCCACTGCTGGTCTGGCTCAATCGTGCCTTTGCCGTCAATCGGCTCGCCAAACACGTTGATAACGCGACCAACAAAGTTTTTGCCAACTGGCGTCATGATGTCTGGTGACTCAATCACACAGACAGAGCCGACATGGAGCGGCGATGGGTCGAGTTTCATCACCACGACGTGATCATCAAGTATTTCATGGACGTAGCCGCGCGTATCATCATCAAATCGGACAGTGGCATGGACGTTGGTTGGCTGGAGACCACGAATACTGACCATGAATGAGTCGATGCCAATAATTTCGCCAACAGGATTTCCTTTGGCAACTAAAGCTTCGAATTTTTTAGCGTCCTGCACGAAGTGCCTCCAGTTGCGTAACGAGTGTGTCGTGCTGACCTTTCAGTGCACCCCGAAGGCTTAGATCACGAGTCTTATTTGGTGTCCGCAAGTAGACACCAGCAACCAGTGAAGGTTGCAAACCAACGCTGATTACGGCTTGTTTATGGACCGAGTCGCGAAGCCATTTCACGAGACGCTGCTGAGAATCAGTGTCGGCAGGCGAAGCGAACGTCATGTGCAAGATCGGTACTTTATCTTTTAATTTTCGGAGTTCTTTCAGTAGTGACTGGCGATCGTTGCTCGTAGTTGGTCGGAGTTGGTTTTCGACGAGAAAATCTTTTAAAGTATCGGATAATACCACCGTACCACTCTGTGCAGTGCCAGTCTTAGCCCTGACTCCAGCAGTCGTCATCTCATCATCGACTCGCTCAAAGTCCGAGACGAGTTTAGATAAATCAATTTTCGTAATAATAGTTACTGGTAAACAAAAATCAGTATAGGTTTTTGCTGCTGGCTGGGCAGCTGGAGCTGGTGAAGCAGTGGCGACTTGCGCTGGACTAGGCACCGATATCGGAACGGGCTGATCTTGCGGTTGGTTCTCAGCATCGCTCATAATTTCATATCTTCCATAATGTCCTGTTTGTTATCTTCCATCTGAGAAATGATGGCAGGTAACTGAGCTTTGAGATCATACTGATCACCCAGTGCGCTCAATAGGTACTGTTCAATGATATGCGCCATGTTTTCTTCAAACGCTTTGACAAGTGTGGCAGCTTGTTTAGCGACTGCACCTTGCATGGCTTCGCTGAGTTGTTTTTGCTGCTGTTCAAGTGTCTCAGCAGTTCTATTCATTGACTCGATGGCTTGGTCACCAGCTGATTTGATGGAATCAATTTTAGACTGCAGCTCATTAAAAGAATCGTTTAGTTTGCCCCCCTGATCGGTGATAGCTTGAGAAGCAGCTGCACCGAGCTGAGTGTGCTGCTGCTCGATTGTCTGAACCGTTCGAGTCAAGGATTCTAAAGCTTGATCCTCAGTTTCCTTCATGGCTTTGGAGTTCTCAATAAACTGAGTATTAAGCTGAGTAGCAATATGTTCTTTGAGCTGAGAGTTAGCTCGATTTATGGTCGCATCAAGATCACCTGAGAATTTAGCTGCTCGGTCATTGATGGTTTCTTCAAATGTAGCCTGAGCTTGCTCACGAAGCTGCTCGAAATGGGCATCGAAATAGTGCTGCACGTCCTGATCGACCGTTTCAGCTGAAGGCTTTTTAGCCCGATTTTTATGTTTCAATAATCCCATTGCCCACCTAGGTTTTCGTTATAGTCTCAGTAGTAAATATACCGCAAATAGCCCAATAATTAAAATTAGCAGGCTGGTCAGGATGATCTCAAGTAAGGCGCGAAAGATAGATTTTTTAGACATCGGGTTACGTCCGATAGATATCATGCTATTACGGACTCCGGAATATAAGATGGCGATAGCGGCAATGATACTGATTGCAGTGATGGCCATACTGAGGTAAATACGAATTGGGCTGACTTCTTTTTCGGCTATTTCTTTACCGATGCGGTTGAGTACATCGGGTAGGTTTGACTCGGTACTTTTTTCATTCGGATTACGTTTGATATCTATGGTGACAGGGACGACACCGAGCTTTACCTTCTGGCTAGTCTTACCGTCTGCGTCTTTGATGGTGGTCGAACCTAGTGTGACGTCCTGTTCATCAAACGAGCCATTAGCACGGCCAAATACCGTTTCTTCTTCCGTGCCGGCTTTCATGGCAATACCGTTAAGCGCAGACAACGTTACGTAATCACCAGTTTTGATAGTACCCCCTTGAGTGCTAACCAGTACGGTATAGGTACCCGATACGGCTACAAAGGTTTCGTTTTTGAGCTTACTATCCGATAGCGTGATTGATAGCTGATTACGATCGACTGCGACACCGAACATATTTTGTAGCTCAGACTGTGTGGCTACTTTTACACGCTGGGCGTCTTTGCCGCTCAGTTGGACGATCGTACCATTTCTGATAGGTGACTCGGCTTCGTAACTTGTGACACTACCGCTAGCGGCACTACCTAATTGTGAATAGAAAAAAACCAAACCGCTAGCGGCCATGGTGGCGATCAAAATAGTTCTTCCCAGTTTCACTACGCTCTGTGCTCCGTATTTTCTCTGTTCTACTGAGGTCTAGTATACCATGAGCACTTAGGAACAAACTGTCCATAGCGCTTATAGATTAGTCTTAAAACGCTTGTAATAATATGTATATACAACGAACTAACATATGCTTATTAAGTTATATATAATGTTGTCGAAAAATGAACGATTAACAGGCCTCCACGATCACATGAATCTCGATAAAAATTATTGTCTACCTATAGTGATTATGCTAGAATAAGTCCAAGCTTTAGATGTTCCACCACGCGTCACAAGTGAAACAAAAAATTAACGCCTGACCGGTGTAAAAATATACAAATGACCGTGTGGAACCACCTAACCACTATTTTTAATGAGCAGCGAATTCTGCGTTCAGCAGGATTACTTACGCTATGTGTTGCGTTAATTACAACGCTATTCTTTGCTAATGTTGCTGGAGCAGCACCAGGGATAAACCAAACACTGAGCTTTAATGGACGACTCCTCAACTCTAGTGGAGGTGTTGTTGATGATGGATACTACAACATACAATTCAAGATTTACGAAAACGGTGCTGGCGCCGCTGTTGGCAATCCCGGCGGCACACTGAAATGGACCGAAACCTACATCAACGATGGCGGCACCAGTGGTGTCTATGTCAAAAACGGTTACTTCTCTGTCGCGCTTGGCACCAACAACACCTTCGGCAGCAGCGTCGACTGGAACCAAGACACACTGTGGCTGTCGATGAATGTGGCTGGCTCAAGTGCTAGCTGTACGACATACAATTCCGGCACCTGTGTCGCCGACGGCGAAATGGTATCGATGAAACGCCTGACTTCAACTCCATTTTCACTCAACAGCGCTCGCCTCGAAGGCAAAACAGCCAGCGATTTCATCCAAAATACTGACAGTTTACAAACTGCCAATATCGCCGTCCAAAGTGCCAGTGCTTCAAAAATCGGTGCCGTCATCCAAGGCGCCTCCGCACAGTCAGCCGATATACTTCAGGTAAAAGCGAGCGGTACTAGCACCCCGTTACTTGCCGTCGGCCCAGCCGGTGGGGTTAAACTCCAATCAACAGTCGCGAGTACTAGTGCGTTCAACATAAAAAGCCAGATAGGCAATAATTTATTCACCGTTGATACTCAAAACAGCCGTGTGGGCATAAATCTCGGTGGCAATAATACACCGAATCTCTCTGGATCAGGCCTAGAAATTCAGGGTGCATTGAGGTTATCTGGCAGCTCTACCGATGTCTTTACAACCCCAGTCGGTTCATCTGTTCAAACAAAAATAAATGTACCACTGTACAACCCTGGCAACTTTGGACAAATCATTGCGCTCGGATTACCGTCGACCGCAAACGCTACTTCGCGGGCAATTTCGGTGTTTGATGCCAGAACTGGCGCCCACCAGCCAACCATCGCTGTCTTCAGTCCGAATGAGAACCAGGTATTTGGCTTGTCATGGGACGGCAGCAATACGACAAGCTACCTCAAATCAAGCGCTAATACGATTGGCCTCCAAGGCGGCGGTGTTGATATATTAACCGCCACTAATAGCGGCGGCAGTGGTCGAGTCGCCATCGGCACCGGTGCAACACCAGCCTACACACTTGATGTTGGCGGCGGCACCGGAGTTGTTGGTAAATTTAGCGGTCGAGTCATTGGTGGCAATGCGGTCAACAACAATGAGCTCACCACGCTCGGCCAAGTCAACACCCTGATTAGCAATGCAACAGCCGGAGACTACATCGAGCTACAAGGCTCCAGCCCAGGTACACAGCAGACCGGTAGTCTCAATATCAGTGGCGCTGGTATATTTGGCGGCGGCGTACAAGCTGACACGGGATTATTCCGTAACAGTACGAATTCGACCAATGCGTTTAGTGTCCAAAACGCTGCCAGCACATCGCTGTTTACCGTCAGCTCATCCGAAAACCGCATCTACATCGGTGATCCGACGCCAGACAGCACCGGCACGCTACTCGTGCTTGATAGTAAAAACACCGCCGGTGATCCAACTGGGGTCGCTGGTGCAATGTATTTCAACACGGATGATGGTCAGTTCCGCTGTTACGACGGTACCGACTGGGATGACTGCGACACCGCTAGACGTGAAGTTACTCCTAAGACGGCCGATTATAGTGCTGTCGGTGGGGACTTCGTGATTGCCAATAGCTCAGGTGGCTCGTTCACCGTGACGCTACCAGACGCTGAAGATGCGAGCGGCAAGACAATCTCAGTCAAAAAAGTAAACTCAGGCAACTCAGTAACGGTCACGCCAAACACTGGTCAGATTGACAACCTTACGACTGATACAATCACTACTCAGTGGTACAGCCAAGACTACTTCAGTGATGGTACAAAATGGTACCGCGTGTAATAACTACAAATACTCGCCCTATATGGAGCGAGTATTTGTAGTTTAGGGTTTTGCACTACTGGTTTTTACGATATTCAGAAATTGATTTACCGACGTCACCATCATCTTTGATGTTCTCAAAAAATAACATCTGATTTTCACTAATAGTCATCTCATCTTCTGGGCCGTGAATTTCGCTGCCAAGTTTGATCAGCTGGACATCACCAGCGTCTTGTTTGGTTGTCTCTTGCGGGTTTTTGGACTTTTCTGAATCAGCCTGGAGATAGTAAACATCCTTAAGCTTGAAATAGTCATCACCGATCGGAGACAATTTACCGAAATATACCTGTCCATTCGTAAAAAACACTGCTTGGTATTTATCTTGGTTAATTTGCGCAGAGACAGAGCTTTCTTTGCTCATCAACCAGAATGCTAGTCCTGCGACGACTGCAAGCAAAAGTACTGCAGCAATTATCCATAGCGGCTTACGTGAACGATGTTGTTTGACTGGCTGCGAGACCTGTCTTGGTTGCTGCTGTGGCTGAGCTGTTTGTTGCTCAAGACCAGATGGTCGCGGCTGTGGTCGCTGCGAACGAAATTCATTCATTGTAGAAATACTCCTTACACATATCTATATGTATAGATACTATAGCATAAGCATATAATACCTAGTTGATATCAATACGCTAATCTGGGCCGTGAAATTATTATATAAAGCCTATTAAACAAGCTTCTAAAATATACAAAAGTGCTTACGATTGGTATACTGTAGTAAATATATCATCGTTTATAACCTCTGTTATAACTTTATGAAAACATGGATTGCTTGACTGTTTTGGCGTTTCGTCATAGGCTTAAATTTGTGTTTTTTGCGGTTATTAAAAATATACCAAAACACATTCCCGTCAATAAAGATACTTATTTATAATTAACTATGACGCGGGTATAAGGAGAATACTATGACAGCTCGAATATCAACGATGGCACTCGGTGTCCTATTAGCTGTGGCGATTGGTAGTGTATCTACACAGGCCAGCGCAGCTAAACCAACTGACGAAAAGGACAAAAAGATAGTCGTCAAAGTCGAATCAGGCGACACGCTGACTAAAATTGCTGACAAACACGACACAACCTACGTCCGCCTGTTCAACGCCAACAAAAAAATTGAAAGTCCAGATCTTATCAATGTCGGCGACAAAGTCCGTGTGCCGGGTGAAGATGAAAAACTTCCCAACCGGTACGATACATTTCGTAAATCACTTGCAGCAATAGCAGCACCGACAGCACCCGTAGCAACCAATGCTCCGTCAACAGCTACCGCCCAGCCGAAAGAAACCGTCAATGCTCCTGCTCCACAAACAGCATCTACGTACCGAGGCTCGTCTGCCGGCAATACCTATGCATCAGGCTACTGCACCTGGTATGTCAAAGAGCGTCGCGGTGACCTACCAAACATGCTTGGTAACGGTGGTGCATGGGTCAGTAACGCAGCAGCTCAAGGTATCGCAACAGGGTCATCCCCTCGAGCCGGAGCTGTCGCTGAACAACCTGGTCACGTCGCCTACGTTGAAAGCGTCAATGGCGATGGTACGGTGAACGTTTCTGAAATGAACTACCGCGGCAGCCCTGGTGGTGGATTTGGGAAGGTCAGTTACCGAACCGCACCTGCCAGTAGCTTCACCTACATCTACTAGAGAAAGAACCTCAACGCTCATTACATACCGTGATGAGCGTTGCTGGATTTAATGATAAAATACAGAAGATGCCAAAAAGAATCAATTTTAGATATTACGATTTGATAATCGCTGCATTTGCGGCGAGCCTTTTGATTTCTAACCTAAGTGCTACCAAACTAATCGGTATTGGCCCAATCATCACTGATGGAGGTGCACTACTGTTTCCGCTTGTCTATATCTTAGGTGACGTATTGACCGAAGTATATGGATACGCCTATGCAAGACGCGCTATCTGGGTCGGATTCGGCATCATGGCCATAGCTGTGTTTGCTTTTACTATCGTGCGTTACGCGCCTGGCGCTGATGTCTACACCGACCAAGCTGCATACGAAGCTGTTCTTGGTTTTTTCCCAAGGATCGTACTGGCTAGTTTACTTGCTTATCTAGTCGGATCATTCATAAATGCCTACATTCTTTCATGGCTGAAAGTAAAAATGGCAGGTAAGAAGTTGTGGGTACGTCTTATCGGCTCAACATTCGTCGGAGAATTTTTTGATACTCTGGTATTTGGACTAGTTGCATTTGGTGGCATACTTGGCGCACGAGATATGATTATATTCATTCTCGTTGGCTGGCTATTCAAAACTGCGGTTGAGATACTCCTACTACCCGCAACCTACCGCGTCGTTGGCTGGCTCAAAAAAGCTGAGCGTCATGACCACTACGATACAGGTGACAATTACTCACCGTTTCATATCTCTATTTAGTTTTATAGTACCGATTGAGCCAATGTATTCTTAAATCATCAAATGAATCTTTTTCTATAGAATCACGAATTGATTTCATCAGTGATAAGATAAAATGCTCGTTATGGTATGAAATTAATGTTGCAGCCAAGCGCTCTTTTGCTCTCAGTAAATGATGGATGTAAGCACGAGAATACTGCTGGCATACTATACATTCACATTCATGGCACAGTGGCGTAAAACTGGCGGAATGAATTGCTGCGCGCAGATTGTATCGTCCATCATACGTATAAACCGCACCGTTTCTGGCAACTCGTGTCGGTGATACACAGTCAAAGGTATCAATACCAGCGGCAACACCCGCAAAAATATCGTCTGGCTCACCTATGCCAAGCAGGTGCTTTGGCTTATCTGCAGGCAATATCTCGGTTGTCCAGCGCACGATATCATATAACTGTGACTTTTCTATTGCTCCGCCAATTCCATAGCCATCAAAATCTTGTGACTTCATGAATGTAGCAGTTTCACGTCGAAGTGACTCTACGTTTGCACCCTGCAATACTCCAAATAAGGCTTGGTATGGTCGGTCTTGATGCTCGGTTTGCAGTTCTCTAAACCGATTAACAGATCTCTCGGCCCATCGATGAGTTCGTTCGAGTGCCTCAACATGATAGTCATATGGCTCAGCTAGTGAAGTTAGCTCATCAAACGCAAAGCAAACGTCAGCACCAATACCATGCTGAATCTCCATGGAAAGTTCTGGAGTAAATGTATGTAAGCTACCATCAATGTGTGATTTGAACGTTACTCCGTCGTCGTCGACAAATGCTCGCCGAGTACTCTTGCTAGCAACACTGCTCTCTATCGTATCCATCGAAACAGTCTTCTTATAGCCGCTGCCGAGTGACAAGACTTGGAAACCGCCTGAGTCAGTAAACGTCGGACCAGTGTAATTCATAAATTTTCCGAGACCACCGGCTTTTTCTATTAGCTTATGTCCTGGCTGTAAATAAAGGTGGTAGGCATTTGCCAGTAGCGCATTTGCACCGGCAGACTCTATCTGGTCAACCGTCATAGCTTTGACAGTTGCTTTGGTAGCCACCGGAATAAAAGCTGGTGTTGATATATCACCGTGTGGCGTATGGATGATGCCCGTACGCATAAGTCGCTGATTACCGGAGGCATGTTTGATTTCAAAAGAAAATTGTTTCATTTAGGCTATTGTACTGTTTAGGCAGGTAATTAAGAAATACGATAGCTATAAATCTTCAGTATGCGTAACAACAAAGCGTTTGACTCTCGTAACCGCGTCTTGTTTGGAGCCTTCATCAAGCGATGAGTTAGTGACGCATACTCCTAGCTGAGTGATTTCATTTACAAGAAGCGATCGATATTGACTGTCTTCATGATCATATAGTAACGCGTCAGTGATATCTATCAGCCCTAAGGTCGCATCAATCGATGTCGAAACATCATTTCTCAGCGTTCGGTAGACTGTCCGTATCATCTGATCAATGTCCGTTATTTTAGTTATCACCCTGACGATATCCTGATCGTCGCATAAACCAATCTCTCTATCGTCCCTATCAATCAGCAGAGCTAAGCCTGCACTAAGCCCGTGCATAGCATTGATAGCAGTGTAGGGGTCATTCATGCTTGGCGACAGAGCACGTATAATCATGTCAACCGGCTGCTCAAGCGCGTATCGTATATCTTGATACGGCGTACGAACATTTGAAAAGGTGAGGTAATCTTGCACAGTCAGTTCTCTATCTCCAATCACATGGGCTATTGGTGCATCACCTATCACATAATCGCCTGGCTCGATCAGTAGCTCTATTTGAGCACCATTTTTTTCAGCATCACTAACGAGCTCTTTAAGATCAATTGATCGTACGTAGCCGCATTTTGTAGCTCTTTGCGTTTGAGATTTGATAATCTTGGGAATTTCATTGGTCGACTTTTTTCCTTCGTTCGCAGGGTAGAGACGATTTACTGCTGAGACGAGATTATGGCTCACTCTATCAACGAGCGTCGCCACCTGTACAGAGTCGGCAATGTGGTGAATGAAATAGACGAGTGCTAACACCATAAAAATAGCGAGGCCAATTGCTACGTTAATGGCCAACGTCGGCACAAAGACACTTCCGTCATCTGGACCAGATCGAATATCTCTAAGCACCGTTAGACAGTATAAAAATGTTGCCCCGAACGCACCGAGTATTACTTGATTACGTCTATCGGTCATAAAATTCTGAACGAGTCGTGGTCCATAGGTAGAGCTCGCGGTCGCCAGCACCGACATTGTGATGGCGAACGAAGTCGCAGCTACTCCGAGTACCGACCCAGCAATGGCAACTAGTATGCCCCGTCCGCCATCAGCTCCAAGACTAGCAAGCGATAAATTTATTTGACCGTCATACTGAATGTCAATAGCCAACATTAATTGTGCGAGTCCGATAGCCGCTGCACCCATTACAACGGGGATAAACCAAAACGTATTGAAAATGTGACTTCGTAAATATTCCATTATCTTCGTCTCCTTGTTGCGGCTGAAGCCTGAGATGATTTGCTTGAAGTGCCACGGACGGTGGTTATCGGATACGGTATAGTGATACCTGCTTTATCAAACGCTTGTTTAAGTGCAACTATCGCTTGAGAACGAGCTTCTAAGTACTCCGGCTCAGTGTGAAATTCTGTCCAGAACTGAATCTCCATAACGATGCTACTCTCGGCAAACTCAGTATAATAAACTGACACGGCTTGTCTTTCATCGCATTTGTCGAGCTGAGCAACCGTATCCTGCGCCAATTTTTTTGCGGAATCAAGTACAGTATCATAATCAACCCCAATCAATATTCTAACCCTGCGCGAAGGAATATCAGTATAGACCACCACTTTTTCGAGTAGTATTGATTTGTTTGGTATGTGCACCATTTGTCCATCAAGTGTTCGAATTTCGGTACTACGAAGACGAATTTGTTTGACGATACCATAGACATCATTCGTCTCAACCAAATAACCAACTCTAAACGGGCGTAAGATTACAAGTATCACGCCAGATATAAAATTAGCGGCAATATCTTGGACTGCAAATCCTATAACCAACCCAATGACTCCTGCGCCTGCTAGCAAACTAAATGCAACACCATCTAGTTTAAAAATTCGTAGTACGATAAATAACGTAATAACAATTCCGACTAGGTGTACAGTTGTACGGAATAGATTAGCGACGGAGGGACTCTGCGATAGTCGGTAGCCGACTCGACCAGCTACTATACTCAGTAGTCGCGAAGCAGTAAGTACAATGATGATTGCAGCCAGCGCAACACTGATTTGCCAGAATAGTTTATTGCCATCATCAGAAAATATAGTTTGATTTAGTAATGCATCCATATAACTACTATACCAGCGAAATGAGGCTTATGACTTCCTAGCTAGTATTATGTAGATTTGCCGTCTTTGAATATAATTCCTCGAACGTTTATTCTACGGGTATACATAGCAGTTCTCCTTTTTAGATTATTGCATCACTTCATGAACCATATGCATATAGGTATCAATTGCGCTTTCAGCGTGGGCTAGAAAATCAGTTTTACTCATCCATCGATGATCTTTATGCTCCCAGCTGATAAAAACTTCTGCTTTGCAGTCCAGCTTAGCCTCAAACAAATCGTATACCGTATCATGATCAGAAAATGTACTGCCAGAGTACCTTGGAATGACTTCTTTAGGGTCTAGTAAAATGCCGGCTTCCTCGCTCACTTCACGTACCGCACCCTCCAGAGAAGTCTCACCAGATTCAACCTCTCCACCAGGAAGATCCGGATCATCAGGAAACGTTGGATGGCCACTGCGCCACATCATGAGATAGTTATCATCTGGATCGATGAGTACGACTTTTGCGACATGTTTCATTATTTCTTAGTATAATTAGATCTATGAATAAGTACACCATCGGAGAGAAAGTATCTTGGAAATGGATCAATCAAACCGCCTCTGGCACAATCACTGAGATCTGCGATGAACGAACAGAGATCGTAAGTAAAGACAAACTTATCGCTCGAAATGGCAGTCCTGACAACCCGGCAATTATTATCAAACAAGACAACGGCACTCAAGTATTAAAACTCGCCAGCGAGCTTAGATAGTCATCTCTGATATACTCTGACTATGACAAATCAAAAACTAAAGCTAGGAACTGTTCATTCACTTCCGGAGGATATGCGACAAATTTTGCTGGCTGAAAATGAAGCTGCTGAGGCATGGAATGGCATTACTCCCATTGCCCGCAATGAATTTATCTGCTGGGTTGAAAATGCCAAACAGACAGGCACTCGTGAACGACGAATCAAACGAACTATCGAAGAGCTCCTAGATGGCCAGAAACGTCCCTGTTGTTGGGTCGGCTGTATACACCGCACTGACAAAGTGCCAAGTAAATGGCAGCAAGATGTACTCATCGACAAAAAACCAAAATCTAAACAGAAATAGCTTTAGCGATAACGGTATACGTTTGCTCAAAAAGCGTCAATCCCGCGGCCATTGTACTCTAGCAAAAATATTTAGTCTGAGTATTTGTCGCTTATTGATGGTCGTATCTGTGCTTGCCTCTTGCCGATACTGATGGGGTACTCGCCGGTAAACGATGCTAAGTTTAGGTGGCCACGCGGTACACCAATAGCTCGCACCATTGCCGAGACCGATAGAAATTCAAGGTGATCGGCGCCGATAGCTTGTCGCATCTCTTCGACTGACATAGTAGCAGCCATCAGCTCGTCCTGACTTGGTGTGTCGACACCGTAAAAATCCGGGTATCGTATCGGGGGCGAAGCAATCAAAACTGTTACAGAGTTGGCGCCAAGCTCACGAGCTAGCGCCACGAGCCGCGGCAGCGTGTTGCCGCGCACGATTGAATCATCAATCATCACTATATCTTTGCCGTCGATAAGCTCCGGAATCATAGTATGTTTTAGACGTAAGTTATCTTGGCGTGATGCCTGATTAGGCTGCATAAAAGTACGACCGATATAACGATTTTTAATGATTGCTGTTGTGCATTGTAGACCTAGCTCTGCAGCGTATGACTCAGCTGCCGGGACAGAAGTATCTGGAACCGCCGTCACTATTAGGTTTTTCTTTTTAGCGCTCGGTTTATATATTTCGGCAAGCTCTACGCCAAATCGTCTCCTGACCGCATCAACCCTTTGTCCACACATCACGCTATCGTGACGAGCAAAATAAACCAGCTCAAATGCATCAAAACGCTCGTCGGCTTTGGCATATTGGTGTGTTTTCACCAACTCACCGTCACGAATAATAACGATTTCACCTGGCTTCACCGACCGAATATGCTTAGCTCCAACCGTATCAAGTGCGCATGTTTCACTGGCTAAAATAATTCCATCCTCAAAACGCCCAATCTCCAATGGTCGAACGCCATTCGGGTCACGAAAACCGACCAAATCACCTCCATGAGTCGCGACACAGGCATAGGCACCGTCTGTGATGGCACTGATTTCAGAGATCGCCACCTCGAAGTCACGACCCCCATGCAGTTTGCTCGCAATCGCATTACCGAGCAGCTCAGAATCATTATATTGACTCGTGATATAGCCCCGTTTTTGCAAATAGGTCTCAAGCGCTGTCGTGTCTGGAATATTACCATTATGCGCTAATGCAAAACCGATAGAATCATTCACCGTTGGCTGCAGATGAGCATGTCGATCACCGTTAGTTGAGTAGCGGTTATGTCCAACAGCGATTTTACCTTGAAGCGTATCAATGTCATTTTGGTGAAACACATCACGCACCATACCCGGCTTGCGCACTGAGACGAGCGAGCCACCATCAGTTGCGGTAATTCCCGACCCCTCAACACCTCTATGCTGCAGTGCAAATAATGCTCGATATGCAGTGTGTGCAGCTGCACTACTAGACTCCTTGGTCGACACCCCAACTACAGCACATTTTTCATGCAGTTTATCATCTAAGCTTTCCATTTTTATTAGTGTACCACGTATCAAATTTTCAATATTTGGCATTACATACTATCCTTACCACGGCTGCGATTATACGCAGTTAAAATAGTCTTCAAATCAACGCTATGACGAAGCTTTATGTCTTGAGCAGTGTTTAAATCTATCCATTCAGCGGCTGCATCAGTGTAGCTATTTTCACTGTTCGTTATACCTACGTTATTAATTTCTCCTTCAATAGATTTGCATGTAAAATAAAACTGAAACGATTGAAATGGGACTGAGGCTTCATCTTTTTTAAAGTACGTTGTCGCATGATGAAATAGCTCGCCAGGCACTGCTTCGAGTCCTGTCTCTTCTTTTACCTCTCGCGTAAATGCGTCCTCTAGGTTTTCACCATTATCAACGCCACCACCCACTAAACTGTAGCCGTTCCATTGTCTGGTCAGTAATATTTTGCGCTCTTTAATTATAACGGCGTAGACACCAACTCTTTGCTGCAGATCTTGCACATCTGCTTCATATTCGTTCCCAAATACATCTTTGCAAGTGACAGTTTTACTCATTTCGTATAGTCATCTTAGCTTTTTTACTTGCGATCCATATAACGAACGATCCAAGTCCAGCCGCCAGACCCGAAGCTATAAATACACTGATTTTAGCTGCCTCAATCAGTTGCTCATTATCTGCAAATGCCAGTCCGGTGATAAATATAGACACTGTGAAGCCAATTCCGGCAATCAAGCTGACGCCGACTATATGACCCCAGTTTGTACCAGTTGGCAGCGTAGCAAAGCCGAGTTTCACCATCAGCCAGGTCGCGCCGCTGATACCAACCAGTTTTCCGATGACCAGTCCAGCGACGATACCGATCATCACTGGTCTGAAGTCTGGGTTGCCGATGGTACCGCCTGAGAGCGTGACGCCAGCGTTGGCAAAGGCAAATACCGGCAATACGATAAACGTCGATATCGGCAAGAAAAAATTCTCTAAACGCTTACTAAATGATGGCGTATCAGGGGATTTGGGCACTGGGGCGAGCAGCCCGAGCGCGGCACCGACGATACTGGCATGAATACCAGACAAGTGCGTCGTGATCCATAGTGATATACCGATCAGTACGATGACAAATACCAGTTTTTTTGACAGCCATTTTCTCGTCAGCCACAGCGTCAGAATTGTCAGTATAGAGATAGCGAGGAACCAATAGTTTATGATTTCGGCGTAGAAAAGGGCGATGATAAATATAGCGCCGATATCATCGACAATGGCTAGTGTCAGCAAAAATAATTTCAGCGAAAATGGCACATGCTTACTTAGGAATGCCAGCACTGCGACAGCAAACGCAATGTCAGTTGCAATCGGAATCCCCCAGCCTTTAATAGTCTCAGGACCCGAGTTAAATGCCAGATAGATCAATGCCGGTACAATCATTCCGCCAATTGCCGCCGCTAGTGGCAGAACGGCTTTTTTGGGATCCTTAAGCTCGCCATTAACAAGCTCTCTTTTGATTTCAAGCCCGACGACCAGGAAAAATATCGCCATGAGACCTTCATTGACCCATTCACGGAGGTCGAGTGATATCGCGATGCCATCAAAGCCGACACTGAATGTGAGATGCCAGAACGTATTATATATATCCTGAAGTGGTGAATTCACCACGATGAGTGCCAGTACGGCAAACAGCATGATTAGCTTACCACCAGCAGCCTCATCCTTGAGGACTGATTTCAGCACTCCATGTGCGGTCTCAACAAAAGGTTTTTTGGGTTTAATTATCATTTTTATTTTTACTCATACATCTAGTGTAACTATTTATTTTTTGATAGCTAGCATACTATACTCATAGATCTTACGTTCTACCGCTAGTTCTGAATCTTTAAAATTCAGTGGATCAGTAAATGCGATTTCATCACCATCATCACCCGACTTGAAGTTCATACTATCAGGCTTAACCAGAAACGCAATTCTCATCTGTTGTATATCGCGTGAAATTAAGCGACCAGGGTCGTCAACAGTCAGCACTTCATAGGTAAAGTTACCTCCAAGCGATACTTCCTCGTAAAGTTCACGTGCGAGCGCATCTTTTATAGATTCACCATGGTCGATGCCACCACCTGGCACGTCCCAGAAATCACGATTATCCTCTTTGACAACTAAAACTTTACCTTCATCGTTAAATATAACGGCGTTGAGTGATACACGAAAAAGGTAATCGAAGCGGCCAGGAATTGTGGGGTGGTTTACTGCTCCGTTTACTGTATCTGGTTTAGACATGTGTTGATTATAGCAAACTAGATTAGACGCAGACGTTCTAAGCTGTAGAGAAATCCTGGGCAACTATACCCCAAAACGCTTTCCAGCCATCTGCCTCTTGCTTGCTAGGTACAGCAGTATGGGAGAGTACCAGTTTTGATTTCGTATCATTGCCTTCTACTGTTGCGGCAAATTTGCTACCATCAGCGAAATCACAGCGCCAGTTACTTCTCTTGGGAGTCTCGCTACTGCGAGGTTTTAGAGCCACTTGACCATTGAGGTCATCTTGAATCTCAAACCATTCGACGACAGCTGCAAACAAATCATCTCGTGACGTTGCTATCGTTTTCGACACTGCCAGCTCGAATAGTCCGTTCGCCAGCTGGCCCGGTATGCGTTTGCCAATATACTGCTCATAGGCGACGGTGATACCCTGTGCCCACCAGCCATGATTTTCGAGCTTGCCATCAAGCTGCTCGTACAATTTACGTGCCAGTTCGGTATGCGTCATCTCTCGTGCACCCATCTGATCAAGCTCATCTATCCACTGCTCCCATGATTTATGGGTAGCTTTTTCAAATGAGGCAGTACTTATTGGCTTTGTCATGAGCTAAGTATACACTTCTTCACTCAGCTGTCTTTTCCTGACTCAGCACTTTATACTAAGCGTATGAACGTCATTACACAGTCGACCGCACACGTATTTATAAAAGCATTAGAGAATGAAGGTGTAGAATATATCTTCGGTGTACCTGGAGAAGAAAATCTAGCTATCATGGACGCTATTAAAGACTCCTCTATAGAATTTATCGCCACGAGGCACGAACAAGCAGCTGGCTTTATGGGTGCAACAGTCGGAAGACTGACTGGCAGCCCCGGTGTTGCGCTTTCGACGCTGGGCCCGGGTGCTATAAACTTGATGACCGCCGCCGCCTATGCACAGCTAGGCGCGCTACCACTCGTCATGATTACCGGGCAGAAACCAATTCATGAAAGTACACAAGGTTCATTTCAGATCATTGATATCGTTTCGATGATGAGTCAGGTAACGAAATACTCTAAAACGCTCGTAGAAGGCAGACAAGCTCCATCATTTGTACGTGAAGCCTTCCGCCTCGCGTCAGAAGAGCGACCAGGCGCATCACTCATCGAAATCCCAGAGGACGTGGCCTCAGAAAAGATACAAACTCACCTACTTCCAATCCCAGAGATTCGCAGGCCAGTTGCAGAAATAAAATCAATTACTCGTACAGTCGAGTTACTCACAGCTGCCAAAAAACCACTTCTCGTTATCGGCGCCGGCGCAAACCGCAAACGGACATCTGCTATGCTCACGGAGCTTGTCGAGTCATATCACATACCCTTTGCCACCACGCAGATGGGAATTGGTGTCATCGATGAATCCATGCCAGAATTTGCTGGCACCGCTGCGCTCAGTAGCGATGACTATGTACATCGCACCATCGAAGAAGCCGATCTGATCATCAATGTCGGACATGATGTCGTCGAAAAACCGCCTTTTATTATGGACAGTGACCGAACCGTAGTTCACATCGGTTTTCAGCCCGCATCCGTCGGTGAGATTTACTATCCACAAGTCGAAGTTATCGGAGACATCGCAAATGCAATCTGGCAGGTAAAAGAAGCCTTGGATGATATCGAGACTAGTCAGCTTTGGGACACAGAATATCATAAAGTACATAAAGCCCAGCTAGATGATGATTTCCAAAGTGCCGTCGAATCATCAGTTACGATTACGCCGCAGTTCCTGGTTGATCTAGTGCAAAGAACGATTCCCCGTGAAGGAATCGTCACGCTCGATAACGGTATGTACAAGTTATATTTTGCACGGCACTTCGAAGCTCACTGCGGCAATGCGCTGCTGCTCGACAACGAGCTCGCGACCATGGGTGCAGGCGTACCCTCAGCTATCGCCGCCAAGCTCATCCATCCTGACAAAAAAGTGGTTGCGGTGGTTGGAGATGGTGGATTTATGATGAATTCACAGGAGCTTGAGACGGCTGTTCGTCTCAAGCTTAACCTCGTTATCGTGATATTAAACGACCATACGTTCCAAATGATCCGCTGGAAACAAGCTAACGAAGGCTTCAGCGAGTTCGGCATGAAATTTGGCAACCCAGATTTCAAATTGTACGCCGAGAGTTATGGCGCTACAGGCCACACTGCACGAACGCCAGAAGAGTTTAAAGATATATTCGAAACAGCTCTAGACAGTACAGGCGTCCATATCATCGACACAGCAATAGATTACTCTCGCAATATGGAATCATTAATCACAAGAAACACAGAGAAATAACATGTCGCGGCTGGATAGCGCTTCGCAACTAGCTGGAGAGGTTATTCTTCTTCGGGTTCCTCTACTTCTTCAAGGCCTAGTTCTGCAACAAGAGCAAAACGACCCTTAAGTCTGCGTCTTTGCTCGCGTACATCTTCAATTAGCTCGACTTCTACTAAGTCTCCGGTAAGAACCATTTCGTCAAATGGTGTGAATTTAGATTCAGGATCAAGGTTATTCATTATTTTATGATATCACTTTTTATATATAATGTCAATACTTTGGCTCCAGCTAGTTGACTCACTCAGCAACTATAATTAAACAATTCTATCTACGTTTGTAATCCAAATAAAACGAATAGCTTTTCAAAAATCCTTGGGTAAACTCATTTGGCTTGCTAAGCATCCATTCCTTCAGCACATCTAGTCTAATCCATTTAGCTTCGGACACATCATCTTGATCAATCTCGATGTCACCGTTATAGGTAGTGGAGTATAGAACGTTGCGACGATATTTTGTAATACCGTCGTCAATTTCAGTGGAAAAGTACCTACCTATTTCTTCAAGGTTAATATTCCGTAAACCAACCTCTTCTTCCGCCTCACGCAGAGCTGCAAATAAATAGACCTCACCCTCATCTACATGTCCAGCTGCTGACTGATCCCATCTCCCCGGTATTTTTACTTTGTCTGAACGTCTTTGAATTAGTAGTTCATTTTTTGAGTTCAATACGAATACTCTTACTATTCTGTGAATTATACCTTTTTCTATAGCTTCATCTTTAGAGCCATATCCAATAACTTTATCGTCTTCATCTACAAATGTAATATTTGTCATTGATAATAGTATAGCAAAACAAAAACACTTCAGGTTGTGAAGCGTTTAAGCTTTGCTCCCCCCTGGTGGAAGTACCCCGAAACTTTAGCGTTAACTTTGCAACTGGTAAGTTTCAATAACTGCAGATGCTATATCGTCTGAAGAAAGTAAGGACGTATTTATCTTAAGAGCTTTAATAAAAGGAATTGAATAGATACTCATATCTTGTGTAATTTCCTTCATGATTTCAGGGTCTGTCAGTTTCTTATACCTTTTGCGTGACTCATTATCTACCCGTGCAATTAAATCATCCTGACTTGCGCTCAACTCTATAAAAAGCACTTCGCCATTATTATCTTCTATCGTTTTTATAAATTTACGGACATTATCATCGTCCTCTGAACCTGCATACACATAGGTAAAGATAAGATCGGTATCATTTTTTGAACAATAATCTAAAACGTCAAATCGTATACGATCAACGAGCTTATAATTCTCACTTAGCTTGTCTTTATAGATATCTTTTACTAAATCACGAGATAAATGGTTGTGGAATAGAGGTATTGCCGTACGTTCAGATATCTTTTCGGCAATAGTCAGCTTACCTGACGCCGGTGGCCCGTAAATAAATAGTAATTTCATGCTGATAGCATATTAAAACAAAAACACCTTCTTTGGAAAGTGTTTATGCTTGGCTCCGGCGGCTGGATAGCGCTTCGCTTCTCCGCTCAAAAGGGACACGAGCGAGCTCGAGTTTCCTTTTTCGCTACGCCGTACCAGCGACTTATCGCCAGACAGGCTGGCGAGTCGCTGGATCGGATCTAGCCCATCAAAGATATGAAAAATACCAGACCTTGATGGTCTGGTTCATGGCTCCGGCGGCTGGATTCGAACCAGCGACCATTCGATTAACAGTCGAGCGCTCTACCGCTGAGCTACGCCGGAATAAATTGTCTGCACTCTCGATAGGAATAGCGGGAATACTTAGCAAAGTATACTGATATTGAGTCGTTTCGTCAATCTGTTACTGCTACACATTTCGCACTTGGCTTTCAGGCTCAGAAGTGTAAGTGCGAAGTGTGGTCACTAAGGATGCAGCGAGAAGCGCTCAAAGTGGATATGTCCTTCTGGAACACCAGCTCCAGGTAGGTTTTCTATCAGACCATCCATCATTGGTGGTGGGCCACAGATGTAGATGTCACGCTCTTTGTAGTCTGGCACAAGACGTTTTATTTTGTTGACGTCGATATAACCTGTCTCGCCTTTATACGATCTGCTTGGCTTGCTAAAAACGTAGGCGAGTTTCAGGCCTTTTTTGACTAGTTTCTTAGCATCACTTGCCAGTACGACGTCTTTTTCGGTCGTATTACCGTGCAGCATGACCGTATCTACTCCCTCACCGACTGATTCAGTCGCCATAGCAAGTAGCGGCGTAATGCCGACGCCACCGGCCACGTAGAGGCGCTTGTCAGTCACAGCAACTTCTTTGGTAAATCGTCCGTATGGTCCAGACAAAAGTACTTTCGCACCTGATTTCAGACCCTCAATATCGCTCGTGTAGTCGCCAACATTGCGAATAGTTAGTCGAAGTTCATAATTCCCACCTGGTACTTTTGATACGGAAAATGGATGCTCTTGCCACCACAGTTTTTTGGCGAAAATCCGTACCAAAACAAATTGACCTGGGTGAACTTTGAGTTTAGAAAACATGCTGGATTTCATGTAGACTGACGTGGTTGTTGGCGTCTCACGGATGACTTTCGAAACGGTAACTCCATACGTAAAGAAATTGATAAACGGGATCAGGAATCGAAATACTAGGATGTTCAATGCAACGAATGCGTACAGACCGTACCAAAATTTTTCGACAAATGGATACGCCGTTAAACTACCACCTAGTGCGAACTGGTGAAACGGCACAATCACGATAGCTAGATACACCATTAGATGGACGAAATACCAGGTTTCAAATTTGAGGTGCTTGCGGGCAATATATATTGAGCTCAAAACGACTGTCACGAATAGTATCTCAGCAATAAGAGCTAGCCAGGCATACGGATAGGTCTGGATTACTTCCCAGTACTGGGCAAGTACGTTTTTATCAGCTGAAAGTGCATAGCTGTTGATGATAAACATCGGATGCAGCACTATCAAAATGATAGCCGCATAACCATTAAACCTATGGTAGCTTGCGAGGCGATCGAGCCCAAACGTGCGCTCTATCCACGGGATGCGCCCCATCAGCATAAACTGCGTTAGCGCAAAGAATGTTGCTAATAGCCCGAGTAGTCGCCCAATAGATAATAGGGCTCCGGCTAAATCACCACCAGTTAGTAACGATAGAGAAGTATAGGACCAAGCCCCAAATACGCCGAGTAACACCGCTACCCAGAGCCCAATGACGGCTATTTGAGATTTAGTTACGGTGCTATCGAGTAGAGAGACGCGCATGATTATTCAGTGACCGTGACTGAGCCTTTCATGTATGGATGTGGGCTACAGAAGTAGCTAAATTCACCGGCTTTATCGAATGTGTATTCAAATGTTTCGCCTTGTCCAAAATTCGGGCTATCGAGTCCGCTTTTTTCTATATCATCACCGGTAACTGAGTGAGGCACGCTATCTTCATTGGTCCAGCGTACGGTCGTGCCAACTTTGACCTCTAGATCTTTTTCCATGTACTTGTAGTCTTTGATGGTGACTTCTGTGACATCGGAAGCCTGCTGGGATGAGCTATTGGTGTCGTTTGATTTTGAAGCTTGGTCAGTGTCTTCATTCTCTGAGCCTGATAGTCCTGCGACTGCCACGACGACGATTAGCGCAACAATGATAAGTCCGATAATGAGGCCGATGAGTGATTTCTTATTCATACTATATCTCCTAAATTAGTTTACTTAGTTAATCTATTTTAATTTTACGCTTTATGGGGCAATTGGTCAAAGGTTATTAATTAGTATATGCTGCTCTGGCTTGTTTTTCTGCCTCAGTAAATCCGAGTATCTGTAGTGTTTTGAGTAACGATTCGACTGTATCTGCACGTTCATCATTTGGAGATTCTTTATACAGTTCAATTCTCAGCATCGTCTGCTCAAGCAACCACTGTTCATTGCTGCTTTTGGCGGTCTTGGGAGTTGGTTCACTACCAGCGACCTCAAGTGAGCGAGCAGAGCGGCCGTGTTTGATCAGTTGGCCTTTGGCTATCAATCCATCGATATGCACCGCCACGGTAGAGACAGATTTGTAGTTGAGCGCCCGCATAATCTCGCGGTAGCTCGGACCATAACCATTGCCTTTTATAAAACCGTCAATAAACCTGAGGAGTTCATTTTGCTTTTTGCTGGGTCTGTCATTTGCCACGAGTGACTCGCTTTGCGGATTGTATAAATGTTGGCTTCGGCGTTGTATTGGTACCAGCGAAAACCCAGAATTTCAAGCCAACATAGGTCCATATGCCAAAGAAAAATCCTGAAATGAACTGTCCGATATACGGAGACAGTCCAAAGTACATCCTGAGGCCTTCGATAATAGCGAGGTTAAGGAAATAATTGAAACCCATAAAGATAATGAATCTTCGTATTTCTTGACGTGATTTGCGTTCACCAGTCTCAGTGTTGAACACCCATTCACGACTGACAACAAAAAATATTCCGTGAGCAATAAGACTGGCAACTGCCAGTGCCCAAAGTTCAGGTTTGTTGAAAAAGTAATCGGATACAAAGTACCCGATGTATGTTCCCCAAAAGATGATGTTGCCAGCAACTTGAAGCTTTAAAAATTGGATAGCGATTCTAATCAGCTGTTTTCGGCTGCGTTTCATCTGTATAGTCTACCTGTTTCGGAGCTACACTACCAGTAGAAGTGCTTACGATCATCGCTAGTGCCGCTCCGGCGAGCGCCCACCAGGTTAGGCTTATTGGATCATCAGCCCAAACATGAAGCCAGACTCCGACCACACTCAAGCCAATCGCTGATGCAAATAGCAGCTGAGCAAGGAGCAAGTGCCGACGAGTATAGAGCTGGACCATGATGAACGTAAATAATACGATCCAAGCAATGAGTCCGATAATGCCAAACTCTTCGGCTACTTGGACAAACCAGTTCTCAGCGATTCTCGATTCATCGCCATAAAAAGATGCTGGACCCGCGCAACCAAACCCGCAACCGAGTGGATCAGCTATAGCCCTGTCGATGCCCGCACCTGTCTGAGTCCAATGTTCATCGGTTGAACCTTCGGTCAGAGATGGATCATCTGGACTCGAGTGAAACACTGCGAGCTGTAGTGCCGGAACAGTCGTGGCTGCAATCAGTAGTAATATGCCCGCAATTATGGTCGCACCAAATCCATAGAGTGCATATCGTTTTGCTCTAGCGGTTAAGGAGCGATAGCGAATCACGGCTACCGCTAAAGCGGCACAAAACAGCCCAAGCATAGCACTCCGTGAACTTGATAACACCAGCGCAAATACCATGACAAACACACCGATTACCCAGCGTTTATCGCGAAGTGTCAGGAAAGCCGCCGCTATAATGGTCATGATCAGGTAGGCGCCATAATCATTTGGGCCACGCAACGTCGCAAAGGCCCGTGGCGCATCTGGATTCTCATCTATTAGTACAAATGGTGCAATTGTCGCACCCTTGTCATAACCAAAGGCTTCAAGTGTATCGAGTGGCAATAAAAACACCTGGACGATACCGATGACTGCTAATGCCACTCCGCCTACTGCCAGAAATTTCAAAGGTAATTTGTTTATATCAAATTTCAGCTCACCATAACGCACCGCGAGATAGACAATCAGCAGTATCGCCAAATACCGAGCGTGGATAGCCATCCCAGCCAGTAGACTCTCAGATATACCATTCCAGTTAAACAGCGTCACAACTACCGCAACCAAGGCATATAAACCTACGAGCCAGATTAATGTATCTCGAGCTAGGAGCTCCCGCCGCCGCCCATCCCCCAAAACCCATCCCCCAATTCCCAAAAACGTAACGCCCAACAACATATCCTTCGCCACTTTCCACAGCAGCGGTTCACCAAAGCTAGCCCCAGCCCATGTCGTTAAAAATGGGTACAGTGGCATAAACACCACGATAAACACGACTATAGCGATGCTGAGTTTCGGAATCGTAAACCGCCGAGTTACAGCATCGTTCTGTTGCTTCATTACCTCTAATGATACAATCGTTAGTACCAGTTATGCCAGTAAAAAGCGTTCGATTCTACACATTGGCCCTGATTGTATTAGATGCAGTCGGTATTTTAGCGGCTTTTACGCTTGCCTACATCCTACGCGTCCAGTTTGACGCCAGGCCACTACTCAACGAAGTCTATGCAAACGAATTCCTCCAGACGTTTTTTATACTAATTCCATTTTGGCTGCTAACTTTTCTATCACTTGGCCTCTATAGTCCTCGAGTTTATGAAAAACGCCTCACCGAGTACGGTAAAGTAGCCATCGGCTCATTTATCGGCATTCTCATCGTCATTGGCTATGCATTCGTGATTGGCGAGCCAGTCTTCCCAGCTCGATTGGTCGCTGTATACGCAATCGTTATAGTGTTTTTCGTATTAATTTTCGGACGCGAACTACTTCGTCTCGCACGAAAAATTCTGTACAGATTCCAGCGCGGAGTCCAGCGTGTACTCATCATCGGCAGCACCGATACAACGGTCGATATCGCTCGCAGACTATCCGACACCACCAAATCAGGCTTCCACATCGTGGCAATTGCCGGCAAATCAGACAAAGCCCTCGACACCATCCGCTACAAATCTGTCGATAAAGCCCTCGCAGATATTGATACGCTCGACATCGACACCATTATTCAAACTAGTCTGTTTGATGAGCCGGAACGAAATCTGCAGATAATGAGCGCGGCTCAGACACGTCACATCGGCTACAGTTTCATTCCTGGGGAGCCGGAGTTCTATTCCGGCAAAAACCAAACTGATGTATTCTTGGGCTATCCGATAATCAGCGTTTACCAGACACCGCTCGTTGGCTGGGGAGAGCTACTGAAAAGAATTTTTGACCTGGCAGCCGTAATCATCACATCGCCAATCTGGCTGACTATCATGCTCGTAATTGCGATGTTTCAGAAATTATTCGACCGTGGTCCTGTGATTTTCGTCAGTGAACGACTCGGACGCCACGGCAAAGTCATCGGTACCTACAAATTTAGGACTATGAAACAAGAATACTCCGGCAAAGATGCAGCTCAGATTTTCCGAAGCATGGGACGTAAAGACCTCGCCAAAGAATACGAAAAAACCCGTAAAATAACTGACGATCCTCGCATTACTACACTTGGTAAATTCCTCCGCGCTAGCTCCCTCGACGAGCTACCACAGCTTTTCAATGTCATAAAAGGCGAGCTCAGCCTTGTCGGACCACGACCTATTATCCGTGAGGAAAAATCATTCTACAGTCACCGAGCACCGCTTCTATTCAGTGTTCGTCCAGGCATCACTGGACTTTGGCAAGTCTCGGGACGAAGCGATCTTAGCTTTGCCGAGCGTGTCGAGCTAGAACTGTATTATTCTCAAAACTGGACATTTTGGCTTGATATCAAAATACTATTTAAGACAATTTCTGTCGTCCTCTTCCGAAAAGGCGCGCAGTAGTGTCAGCCCCTAAGATCGTTATTGTGACCGACTGGATTACAGATATGGGTGGTCAAGCACGAGTTGACCTAGCTTTGCACGAAGCATTTCCTACTGCTCCAATCTACGCATCAGTGTATGAACCAGACGAATTTGCCAAAGAACATTTCAAAGACATAAATATACACACTACTTGGTTACAAAAGCTCCCAAAACCATTGCGTAAATTTCACAAACTTGTCCCGATGCTCCGTGTCAAAGCATTCCGAGATCTCGATTTGTCTGAATTCGATATCATTATCAGCAGTAGTAGCGCAGAGAGTAAACAGGTTCGCAAAACACGTGACGATCAAGTACACATCAGTTATTGTCATACACCGATTCGGTACTACTGGAGCCATAAAAAACAATATTTGCGCGATCCTGGGTTTGGGCTACTGAACTGGCCAGCGCGGATAGGGCTGACACTTCTACTACCATCCCTAAGAAAAGCAGATTATTCAGCTTCGCAAGAAGTTGATTTATTCATCGCTAATTCAACTGCAGTTCAAAAACGCATAAAGAAATACTACGATCGCAACAGCACTATCGTACATCCGCCAATAGATGCTGAGCGCTTCACCAAAGCAGCACAACCCCTCGAAAAAAGAGCAGGATATGTTGCACTTGGACGACAGGTTCCTTACAAAAAAATAGACTTAGCGGTAGAAGCCTGTACTGTTCTTGGCTATCCACTGACTGTACTGGGCAACGGCTCGGAGCATGAACGATTAGTGAAAATGGCTGGCCCTAACATCGATTTCGTAACCCGACCTACCGACGCTGAGGTTGCTAAATACATGGGGAAAACCAAAGGCTTCATATTCCCAGCCGAAGAAGATTTCGGCATCGTCCAAGTCGAAGCACTCGCTGCTGGTACGCCAGTTATCGCCTACGGCAAAGGTGGCTCTCAAGACATAATAGACAATGGCAAAGGTGGCGTAACCTTTCGCACCCAAAACAGTGTCTCGCTGCAAAAGGCGCTCCTTGAGGCTGAGAATTCAACCTTCAAACCTGATGATCTACAAAGGATTGCCAAAAGATTTCATAAGACACTCTTCATATCTAAGGTAAAGAAGATTGTTAGGGATAATTCTTAAACTATCTACTCGACAGTCACGCTCTTAGCAAGGTTACGCGGCTGATCGACATCGTTACCGCGCTCTAGCGCGACGTAGTAGGCGAATAGCTGTAAAGTTACATTGAAAAGCAGCGGCAACATGTGTTCGAGCTTTGTATCGATACGGAGTAGTGACTCACTATCCACCTCTTTGGTGGTGTTTGTGACTGTGAGAATATGGCCACCACGCGAGTTCACTTCGGCGATGTTACTAGCGGACTTGTCGTACAGCCAGTTATCAGCAAGCAAGGCTACTTCGAAAAACCTATCATCAATTAAAGCTATCGGACCGTGTTTGAGCTCTCCAGAGGCATAGCCTTCGGCCTGAATATAGCTAATCTCTTTGAGCTTCAACGCGCCTTCAAGTGCGACTGGAAATAGCGTATCTCGACCGACAAAAAGGCTGTGCTCATAGGATTTATATTTACTTGCAAACTGTTTGATATCACCACTATGAGTTTTGATGACAGCGGATATCTGCTCAGGCAACTGAATTATCTCATCGATAAATTCTTGTATCAGTTGGGGCGAAGTGCCTTTAGCCTGAGCGATAGTAATCCCAAACAGCACCATAGCAGCAACCTGTGAGGTAAAGGCTTTAGTACTAGCCACCGAAATCTCTGCTCCCACATGGAGATAGATTCCGCTATCAACTTCACGGGCTATCGTCGAGCCAACGGCATTGACGACGCCAATCGTCCGCACCCCGCGACGTTTTAATTCCTGCAAACAGGCAAGTGTGTCAGCCGTTTCACCTGACTGGGAAACAATCAGCGCTACGCTATGCTCGGACACATTAAATGATCGATAACGTAACTCTGAAGCGATCTCTACCTGGATAGCGACGTCAGTCGTCAGCTGCTCGATATAATACGATGCCAGTTGACCAGCGTAGTAAGCCGTCCCACAGCCAACGATGATAATGTTTTTAAGGTCGCGCAACTCGTCACTACTGAGCCCAGGACCACCAAGCTGAACTGAGCCTTCCGAATGATTAATGCGACCGGCCAAAGTCGATCGCAGGGTATCAGCCTGCTCGTTAATCTCTTTGAGCAAGAAATGATCATAGCCTTTTTTCTGGATAGCATGCAAATCCATTTCAAGCTTCTCGATAATTGGTTCGACTGGCTGAGCATTGATGTCAAATAGCTCAACGCCATCGCGGCTACAGCGACCGATTTCTCCATCTTTGAGGTAGATGATCTGATCCGTATGCCCTAGGATAGCCGAGGCGTCGCTGCCGATGTAAACTTCGCCTTCGTCGACGCCTAGTAGCAGCGGACTACCTTTTCGAGCCACGATAATCTGGTCTGGCTGCTTCGGTGTTAATACTGCTATGCCATAGGCGCCGACTGCTAGGTCTAGTGCTTCTGCCACAGCTCCAAGGAGCTCTTTCTCATCCTGAGACTGATAGATTGAGTCGATAAGTGCGGCGAGTACTTCACTGTCGGTATCACTCTGAAACGTGTACTTACGGTCCTCAAGGACTGATTTAAGATCTTTATAATTTTCGATAATGCCGTTATGTACGAGCGTGATGTCGCCGACCGTATGCGGATGGGCGTTGCGCTCGGATGGCTCACCATGTGTCGCCCAGCGGGTATGTCCGATGCCGACAGCGTCTCCGGTTTCGTTTTTTTCAATTGCCAGGTCAAGTTCAGCTACTTTGCCTTTTTTGCGCAGCAGCGTGATGTCACCCTGCCCATTTAGCGTGGCGATACCAGCCGAATCATAGCCACGATACTCAAGTCGCCTAAGACCACTAGTAAGTATCTCTTGCGCTCGCTTGTCCCCGATATAGCCGACAATTCCGCACATAGCATAACTCCTCTACGATTGTAGTTTTTTAGCAACTTCCCCGACGCGTGGCGCTAAATCTTTCCGGGCGACCAGTAAGCCATCAGCCGTATTCACCACCACAATATTATCAAGACCAATCACGGCAACGGGTTTTTGTTCTTCGTTACGAATGAAGGCATTTTCAACTTCGACATCGTGAATATTATCACCATGAATATACACACCACTTTCAGTTTTGGGCACTATATCATGCAGGTCAGTAAATGAGCCGATGTCCATCCAGTCGAACCGAGCTGGTACAACTAGCAAGTCAGCTACTTTTTCATTGAGAGCGACGTCAATCGCGACATTCTGAAAGTTTAAATATACGCTACTGTAGTCGTTTGGCTCGGCATTTTTGAGGTCTTCATATTGTTGCAATAACTCAGGTGCAAATTGTCGCATTTTATCTAAAAATACGGCAACTGAGCCAACAAAGTAGCCTGCGTTCCATAGGTACTTACCAGATTCTATAAATGATTTTGCAGTTTGAAAATCTGGTTTTTCGGTGAAGCTGGAAACATGATAGCTGGCAGCCTGAGCATCGAGCGGCTGGCCTTTTTCAATGTAGCCAAAGCCAATTGATGGATAGGTGGGTTCAACACCTACTAGCACTTCAACAGCGTGTTCGCGAGACAACTCACCGGCCCGCTGAAACGACTCAACAAAACCCTGATGATCACGTATGGAGTGATCGGCTGACAAAAATGCAATCGGCTCGTCGCTATCGTGTTTGCCCTCTATGTGCGCCAAAGCCATAATCACACAGCTAGCCGTGTTGCGTCGGCCTGGCTCAATCAAAAATGCTTCATCAGGTAGCTCAGGTAGCTGAGCCCGCAACTCATCAGCATGACTTTTTTCGGTCACGACATAAATTGCATCACCGAGTTTGGCAGCCCGATCGTAGGTTTGCTGCACCATAGTCCGTTCGGACGTCAGAGCTAAAAGTTGTTTCGGTTTTTTGGATGTCGACAGTGGCCACAACCGTGTGCCCGAGCCGCCAGCAATAATTACACTAATCATATAGTTATTATAACTTATAGCAGCAATTTTTCGTTATTTAGCTTGCATTGAAACTAGCCAATACTACCTGCTACACTACAGCTATGGAAACAAAACTCTGCCGGCGCTGTGGACACACCCTACGATGTGATGGCACCTACTCTTACGCTGGGCAAAACTCATGAACATACTTGTCACTGGCGGCGCTGGCTATATTGGCAGCCATACACTCATCGAACTCTACTCGGCAGGGCATAGCGCCGTAGTCATAGACAACCTATCCAATAGCTCGAATCAGGCGTTAAAACGAGTCGAGCAGATCACTGATAATGAGATCCCATTTTATAAAGCTGATGTACGGGACAAATCAGTACTCGATAACATATTTACAGAGCACTCCATCGACGCTGTGATTCATTTCGCTGGCCTCAAAGCTGTCGGTGAATCGGTGACAAAACCACTCATGTATTATCAAAATAATCTTGAATCAACACTTACTCTACTCGATTCTATGCAAGAACACGATATAACCCAGCTGATATTTAGCTCGTCAGCTACGGTCTACGGCAATCCAGAGTCTCTGCCGCTGACCGAGGAAAGCCGAGTTGGTGTCGGCATCACCAATCCGTATGGTCAAACAAAATACATAATCGAGCAGATTTTAGCTGATGTAGCGCTAGCGAATCCCAAAATAGCAATCACCACCTTGCGCTATTTCAACCCTATCGGCGCCCACGCGAGTGGACTCATCGGCGAAGACCCGTCTGACATCCCAAACAACCTCATGCCGTATGTATCACAAGTTGCTGCTGGAGTGCGTGACAAACTCACCGTATTTGGTGACGACTACGACACTACAGATGGCACTGGTATCCGAGATTACATCCATGTAGTAGACCTCGCCAGAGGCCATGTCGCTGCACTCCAGGACCATAAGCCTGGCGTGTCAGTCTACAACCTCGGCACCGGCGTCGGCACCTCGGTGCTAGAAATCATTTATTCTTTCAAACAAGCCTCCGGCAAAGAAATCCCGTACATCGTAAGCGAACGCCGAGCAGGTGATATCGCCAGCTGCTACGCTGATACGAGCAAAGCCGAGT
>Ga0209309_10000803_pt1 | contig 33941 bp, 29 predicted proteins | sample COGITO_mtgs_1204_2_FD_184807 | JGI IMG/M metagenome (GOLD analysis project Ga0209309, IMG submission 184807) | Pelagic marine microbial communities from North Sea - COGITO_mtgs_120412 (SPAdes) (version 2) | ecosystem: Environmental > Aquatic > Marine > Epipelagic ... | reverse complement strand
GCAATTAACCGATGTGGTTGATGAACTCGGTATACCGGTATTGTGTTATGGCCTGCGTAACGACTTTAGAGGCGAGCTATTTATAGGGTCGCAATATTTGCTTGCGTGGGCTGATAAGTTAGTTGAGCTTAAAACTGTTTGCCACTGTGGACGTAAAGCAAACCATGTACTGCGTACTGATGAAAATGGCGAAGCAATAGCCGATGGTAACCAAGTAGAAATTGGCGGCAATGACCGATATGTTTCGGTATGCCGCAAACATTATAAAGCCGCGTTAAATATGGGCCGATAAAGCATTTAAAAATGTATCAATATCTTCGCGGGTTATATCTAAATGCGTAACTAGCCTAAGCTGCTTGCTTGGACTAAATAATATGCCTTGTTGTTTAAGCGCTTCAGCAATATCTTTAATATTTATACTGCTACTGTATGTTGCGTAAACCATATTAGTGGTGTTAGTCATATCGACAGTAAAGCCACTGATTTCACTTAATTGTTGAGCCAAATAACGTGCATTTTCATGATCGTCTTTTAAGCGCTCTACATTGTGCTCAAGTGCAAATTGTCCAGCGGCTGCAAGCATTCCGGCTTGGCGCATACCGCCACCAAGTACTTTTCTCCATCGTCTTGCTTTATTAATAAGTGCTGGTGAGCCTAATAATAAAGAGCCTACGGGCGCCCCCAAACCTTTAGATAAACAAATAGAAACTGAATCAAAGTGTTTTGTAATTTCAGTGATATCAACATTTAGCTCAACAGCGGCATTAAAAGCACGTGCGCCGTCTAAGTGCAGCGCTAAATTATGCGTGTTAACAAAGTCACGAGCTTGGGCTAAGTACTCAAGAGGCAGCACTTTTCCGCCTATGGTATTTTCTAAGCTAAGTAATCGCGTTTTTGCAAAATGACAATCGTCTGGTTTTATTGCTGCAGCTATTTTACTAAAAGGTATACTGCCATCAGCATCGTTTTCAATAGGCTGTGGTTGCACAGACCCTAAAACAGCTGCTCCGCCGCCCTCAAACTTATAGTTGTGAGCATTTTGGCCACAAATGTATTCGTCACCTCGTTCACAATGCGCCATTATTGCAAGTAAATTGGCTTGTGTACCTGAGCTACAATAAAGAGCAGCTTCAAAGTTAAAATGCTTACACGCATAAGCTTCTAGTTGGTTAACGCTTTCATCATCACCATATACATCATCACCAACCGGTGCGCTGTACATAATATCGCGCATTTCTTTTGTTGGTTTTGTAACTGTATCAGAGCGAAAATCTATCATGATTGCCTTATCCTTTTTATTGTTTTTAATAAAATTGGTATTAATCAAGCTCGCTACAAATTTGCTCGCGGGTTTCTTTATCAAAGTAGCTCCATGCAATAAAGCGGCTAATTTTTTGACCTTGTGCCATATCAACTATTTTATATTGTGCTATCGGGTGGGCTTTTAATACTTCTTCAAGGGCTGCAATATTATCTTTTTTGGATACTAACGACGTAAACCACAGTACTTGCTCTGCAAAGTCTTCGCTTTCTTTAATCATATTAGAGATAAACTGTACTTCACCGCCTTCGCACCATAATTCATTATTATGACCACCAAAGTTAAGCGCGTTACTTGGTGTTTTGCCTAAGTTTTTCCATTTACGTTCACTACCTTTAGTCGCTTCTTCTTCACTGGCATGAAACGGAGGATTACAAAGTGTTAAATGGAATAAATCTTTTTGATTTATAACGCCTTTAAAAATATGTGATGCGTTTTTTTGTTGTTTTAGGGTTATTTTTAAACCATTAAACTGAGCAATTTGCTTTGCTATTTTTACTGAGGTTGCATCTATATCAGTCCCTGTAAAATGCCACTTATATTCACTTGTACCAGTAAGCGGGTAAACTAAATTAGCGCCAGTACCAATATCAAGTACTTTAATTTGCTTACCTAAAGGTATTTGTTGTTGATTATCATCACTTAATAAGTCGGCTAAGTAATGAATGTAGTCAACACGCCCAGGTATAGGTGGACATAAGTTGTGCTCGGGAATATCCCAAAAATCAATATTATAATGTGCTTTTAAAAGAGCTTGATTTAGTGTTTTAACGGCTTTGTTATCACTAAAATCAATGCTTTTAGTACCTGCAGGTGTTGTTATAACAAAGGGCAGTAGAGCAGGGTGCTCTGTTGTTAATAAATCGAAGTCGTACCCATTTTTATGTAGGTTACGAGGGTGTAATTTTGAACGTGCTTTATTTTCTTTCATGGCTTCATTTTAACAACAGATATGATGTAGTGATTGTAACAAATGCTGATGAGTAAAGTGCAGACATTTCCTTTGGTATATTTAATATTGCTGGTAGGATGAGTTGAAAATAATAAAAAGGAATAACTGTGGCGATTTCTCAGCAATCAATAATTATTAACTTAGCTGATCAACAAACACTTCATTTACGCCGTATTAGCGATGAAAATCAGCAAGGGCCTGTCGTATTTTTTATGCATGGAGCTGTAGAAAACGGTAAAATTTTTTATACCCATTCAAATAAAGGACTTGCCCCTTTTTTGGCTGAGCATGGATATAGATGTTATGTGGCCGATTTACGTGGCCGAGGTGATAGTAAACCGGTTATTTCGAGTGACGCTAAGTACGGGCAAACTGAAGCCATTTTAGAAGATATTCCAGCGTTTATTAAGCAAATAGAGTTGATTGAAGGCAAGAAGCCTGACTACTGGGTTGCTCACTCTTGGGGCGGAGTATTAATGAACAGCGCGTTTGCACGTTTCCCTCAATATATTAATGATGTAAAAGCGTGTGTATATTTTGGCTCTAAGCGTTCTTTATTTAATAATCATCCTCAAAAATTATTACAAGCCAATTTAATTTGGTATTTTATGGCGCCTTTACTTGCTAAAAAACATGGCTATTTGAATGCTAAGGGCTATAAGTGGGGAAGCGATAACGAAACTCAAAAGTCGCATTATCAAAGTATGCAATGGGCTAAAAAGAAGCCATGGATAGATTCTGATGATAATTTTGATTATGCAAAAGCGTTAAACAGCCTGCATTTACCGCCAACGCTTCATATTGCTGCGGTAAAAGACAAAGCACTAGCTCAACCAATCGATATTCAAAAATTTATGGACGAATCTGGGCCTGGCATTCAACAAATGCGAATTTACGGTCGTAAACACGGGCATAATTTTGATTACGATCATATTAATATGCTTACCCACCCAAGTGCGCGTGATGATCAATTTAAAGATTTACTTAATTGGTTTAAAGCACGTCCGTAAGGTCCTGTTGACCTTTCAGGATTAAAATTTGTTCAATCTAGGGGCGATTTAATCGCGGCGCGAAGTTTGTAACCTAGTGGGCTCGGTAACTGCTCCTGCGTTACCCTACTGGCTTACATCCATGTAAGAATAAGTAAAAACCGAGCAAAGCTTCCGCGTCCTGCTCACGCCCCTTACCTACATCCCTGTCTCTTGATCACAACTTTTCTGTCTGCTGAATTGATATTAACAATTCGGCAGATTCGACCATTTCTGCTAATTTCAACCACCCCTTCCAGAGTGCTTTTACGCCAACTCGACCATTTCTTTTACTGTCATACCACCCTCCCAATTTCGCTAAACTATAGTACAGCCAATGAAGAGACGGTACTTTATCCGGCAACACATCCTTTTCAACCTTTGCCCATAGTAATTTCCACGTCATCTCTTTAACACAAGTTGTACATCTCACTTCTTTGGCTAATTCACTCCTTTGCGCCATATTTTGCAGCTGTAATAACCTGACAGCAATAAACGCTTTAATGATCGCAATTCGTAAAATATTATCACTGTGCTGCAAACGTAAATCTTCTACTTCGGTTCCATCTGTTTTCCATGTTTTATGAAACTCCTCTACACGCCAGCGGAGTTCATAGTATCTTACTAATTTCTGGGCATCTTCTGCTGTATTTACGGGCTCTGTCGTATATAAAATCCAACATAATGGATTTTTTTGCGTACTTTCTTTTTCCTGACAGACAATGACATTGACACTCAATGTCGGTGATTCTTGCCCTTGAACTCGCTTAGGCTTGGCGAGTGTTATAGGTTGATAGCTCAATGTAATTCGGGCCTGACGCGCTTTTCTTCCCGCACGTTGCGCTATATTAATAGTGTAACAACACTGACCCTGCGCTGTTTCTATTAACTGATTGAGATTGCATTGAGGCTCTATTAATTTTCTATTTTCCTTTGCTCTGACTAAAAATCGATGTCCCTCATCTTTTTGGTAAGTCATGTACTCATAAATGTCAGCTTCTCTGTCGCAGATGTTAAGTATATTTGATAATTCACCTGTACGTATTTTTATATCCATTAATGTTTGTTGCCAGCGATAGCTTTCTTTCTCTTCGTAAGGGCGTAGCTGTTGTTGATCTTTAGTCCCTTTAACCTTTGATTTCCTAAACCAATAGTACTGGTCGAGCAAACCAATAACATGCTCCGTATCTGCATCAATTGCTAAAGTTGAATGCGCATATAGCGTTCTTGTTTTTGATGGTTTTCCTAATGTATTTGCACAGTTCACATCGCCTAATTCTTTGCAAACACTGTGTTTAAATGTCAATCCTGTCGTATCTTGGATAGCGAGAACCAAAGGCAACTGCTTTACCGCTTCACTCGTTTGTGAGAACCCTGAATCGGCAATCGCTTGAGGAGATATTTTCTCATTTCTAATGAAACGATAAGCGGCTTCAATTTTGGCGGGTGTATCAGAAGCCTTAACAATTGAGCTGTCTGCATTCTCAGCCATATCGCTTGCTAGTACAGCTAATCGTCGGGTGCGTCTCGGATCCCCGAAATTAGCGTTACCAAAAATTAATTGAGCCCATTCTTCAGAAGTGTTTGTGTGCATACGATAAATTCATGAGTGATGAATATCGATTAGATCACAGACTTATCGATATTCAAAGACTTGTGTATAAGAGACAGACCTACAACCATGTAGGCAACAAAGAGTCAATCGTCCCTAGAAAGAACCCAAAGGGCAGCGCATGTTTGGCATCTATGCTGCGTTATCACCTATTAATGGGGAATAACCACACAACATAGGCTCTGCCTAGCCTAAATACCAAGCACATTGCTGTAAATTCAACCACCAAAGAACAACACGCCCTAGAGATACTTCTTTATAATAAAAAAGCCAAGTAAATATTTACTTGGCTTGTTTAGTAAGGGACTGTAATAGTTAAGTCTAAATAGTTAAAATGCTGATTGAAGTGTCGCATCTAATGATATTTCAGTATTTAAGAGCTTGGAAATAGGACAGTTCTTTTTGGTTTGCTCGCATAAGGCTTGGAACTGCTCATTTTGAATATCATCAATACGCGCTTTTACTTCAAGGGCAATATGCGTAACCGAAAAACCATCATCTACTTCATCAAGGCTTACAGTGGCTTTAGTATCAATTTTGTCTGCAGTAAAGCCTGCATCACCTAATGCAAGCGAAAGCGCCATACTAAAACATGCACTGTGCGCTGCACCTACTAATTCTTCAGGATTTGAGCCTGCCTTATCTTCAAAGCGGGTATTAAAACCGTAAGGTTGTTTGTTAAGCGCGCCACTTTGAGTTGATATACTACCTTTGCCTGTTTTAATGTCGCCAGACCATGTAGAACTTGCCGTTTTTTTAATAGTCATCATCTTCTCCTTGCTTGGGTGTAAGCTTTTCAGGTTAGTTAAGCGTTATTTACAAAATAAACTTATATAAAGCCTTAAAAGCACTAATTACTGATGATGTTGCAAAATAGACGCCAGTTAATTGTTATCCCTGTTTATTTCGCTTACACCGCACTGAGCAGTAAATAACGTTATCCCAGTCGCGCTGCCACTTTTTACGCCACGCGAAAGGTTTATTACAAATGGGGCATATTTTTTGAGGTAAGTTTAGTTTTTTGTGCGCCATACTTACTTAGTCTCACTATTACTTTTAGTGTTGCTTTTATTTTTTACTTGGCTTGTTTTTGGTGTAATTGCTACGTGCCTCCTAAGAATTTTCCCTATGGCGCGTTTAACATCGGCTCGCTCACGATATTGCCATAAGCGTTCGCGTGCTTCTTTTGAGGCTGCTGTTAAATCAAGCATGGGTTCGGGATAATCCTCCCCTAATTTAAAGTCGTTAAAGAGTGCTTCCATTGGAGTTTGCTCCCAAGGCTGATGTAAATATTCAATAGGGAGTTTTTCAAGCTCTGGGCACCACTTTTTAATAAACGAGCCTGTTGGATCTTGATCTTCTGACTGCTTAATTGGGTTGTAGTGCCTAATGGTGTTAATGCCTGTTACCGAGGCTTGCATTTGAATTTGCGGGTAGTGAATTCCGGGCTCAAAATCTAAAAAGTAATTAGCGAGCGGAAAGCTTGCTTGCTGCCAACTTATATTTAAATGATGGGTTACAAAGCTTACAAGCATGGCGCGCATTCTAAAGTTTATATAACCGGTGGCTTTTAAGCAGCGCATGCAAGCGTCAATAATGGGAATACCTGTTTGACCTTGCGCCCAGCGTTCAATATCGTTTTTAACATGTTCATCATCGCGATACGGAAATACGTGATAACCCGAATTAAGGGCTAAAAATTCCATAGAGCATTCGCTTTCAAACTTTTGCATAAAGTGGCAGTGCCAATGCAAGCGCGATACAAACGCAGCAAGTGGGCGCTTCCAGCCTCTTTTATCGGGATGCTTTGAGTGATATTCATCAATTGCCATTTGATACACTTGCCTAAGGCTAATGTTCCCCCACGCTAAATAAGGCGAAAGCCGAGAGCAATGGGTTTGGCTTAAACTTGGGCTCGATATTCCTTTTTGATAACCTTTACCGCGCTCGGTAAAAAAGCTCTGCATTACTTGGCGTGCATGCAACGGGCCGCCTTGTTGAAAGCTGTCGTGATCTTGCGTGTAAGCGCTTGGCAGCTCAGGTGCTTGGTAGTTATTGAGGGTAATTGTTTTTATACTCTTCCAATTAGGAACAGCAATAGGTGCTTGCATTGTTTGCTGCCAGCGTTCATTCCAATTGTTACGATTTTTTTTGCCGCGAATAACCGCGCCTGTTTGCGACTCTTGCCAATTAATGTGGTTAAGCTGGCACCATGCTTTTATTGCCTTATCGCGATCAAAGGTGTTGTTTAAGCCTATTTCTTGATGACTAAAAATATTTATTATTTCAAACTGTGCCTTTAACGATTCAAGTAAATCGTTCATATTTAAATTAAATATATAAACACAGGTATTAAAACGAGCAAGCTGATTGTTTAACTCAACTATAGATTGATATACAAAACGCCAATGTCGCTCATTGTAATGCGCATCTTCAAGCAGTAATGGCTCAAAGTTATAAAGTAATAGGGTAGGTAAGCCATTACTAAATGCATTTTTTAATGGTTGATGATCGCTAAGACGTAAATCACGTTTAAACCACACGATGTTTATTTTCATATAATTTGTGTATTGCTTTAAATATAAAATATATTTAGTTTTTTACTAAACTGACTTATCTCATACGTAACTAATTCAAATTACGACTTAGTTTTAGATATTAAAAAGGAAAAACATGTTTTTAGATTTAACTGTAAATAAAGAGCTCAATGTTTATTCGTATTTAGTTGGCGGGATTAGTCCTCGCCCAATTGCATGGATAAGCACATTAAGTAGCGACGGTGTGGCTAATATTGCCCCTTACTCATTTTTTACAGTAGCGAGTTGTAACCCACCAGTATTGAGTGTGACGCAAGTAAATCCACGCGATAAAGCAATCAAAGATACATTAATTAACTTATTAGCGACTAAAGAATGTGTGATTAACATTGTGAGCCATCAGCAGGTTGAAAAAATGAATCAAAGCTGTGCTAATTACCCTAGTGATGTGAGTGAATTTGATGCTGCAAATATAACTAAAATTAATAGCCAAATGGTCGCAGTGCCGAGTGTTGCTGATTCAAAAGTACGCTATGAGTGTAAGCTACGTGAAGTGATTACTATTTCAAGCGAGCCAGGTGGCGGGCAAATGATGCTACTAGATATAGTGGGTATTTGTGTTGACGATGAAGTGTTTGTCGATGGTTATATTGACCCAACACTTTTAGATGCGGTAGGTCGAATGGGTGGGGATTACTATGCAACCACTAAAGACAAATTTATACTTAAACGACCACAAATTTAGTACTTAAAATTATTATTCCTTAGTTTGTGCACATTGCTTGCACTTTTACTTGTTAACTTTGTTTTATTAAACGTTAAAGTAAAGGTTCAAGCATTGAAAACACTTCTTAAAATAAAGGCCTCTGATATAACTAAGTTATTTGCGTTAAGTGCGCTTTGTATCGCTTTAAGCGCATGTAATAGCGATTCAACAAGTACTACAACAGACGGCGATACAGCCAGTAATAGTGCTCCAACGGTTGATGCCGGTAGTGACCAAACTGTTAATGCGGGTGATACCGTTTATTTAAGTTCAACAGTTGAAGATGATGGTGAAGTATCGGTTAGTTGGTCACAAACATCAGGCACTACTGTTAGCTTATCTTCAAGTACTGCAACGTCTACAGAGTTTGTTGCCCCTGAGGTATTAACCGATGAAGCACTTGTATTTGAAATCAGTGCAGATGACGGAACAAACGATGTAGTTGTAGATACAGTTATAGTTAATGTTATTGCTTCATCAGGCTCTGATAGTGGTGCAGTTGATAATAGTGCAAAACTTACCAGCTGGTTGATCAACAACGATACAACCTCTACTTACATACAAAATAATGGTGCAGTGGTTGAAGACGTGCAATCGGTTGAAGTTGTTAGCGTTACACAAGATGATGCTGACGTTGAATACATGTATGTGCATACAACTGACATTCCTAAATATGACGTAACGCTTACACAGGTCCAAGTAGACGCGTTAAATAACCGTCCGCGTGCAGCTACTGATTTCTATAACGGTGTAACCTCAGCAGCAGTAGGTCAAACTATTTCGTTTGGTGAAGATATTGGCTATAACAGCAGCACTGAAAACTGTGATGACACAGGCGGGGCAGGTTATTGGCCTCCAGGACCCGGTTGCCCAACAGAACAAGCGGTTGAGGCGTATTTTCCGATAACACCTACCGATTTATCTGAGACTGAAACTTGTGAAACAGGTTTAGGCACCGTTGGCTTAATGGTTAATGGCACCAGTATATTTAACTGGGGCGATGGTATGAGTTACGGTAATAATATCTGGTATACATTAGCGCCCATTGCTGAGCAATATGATGTTGATGTGTGTGGCGGGCATGCAGCTAACGGTGAATATCATCATCACTTTTATACGAGTTGCTTAGCTAATCTACTTGAAGATGATGGCGATGCGCATTCACCTATTTATGGGTTTGCAGCTGATGGTTATCCACTTTACGGTCCTTATGAAAGTAACGGTCAACTTGCATTAAGCGGCTGGGAAATGCGTGATTACGGCGCATCTACAAGCGAAGGTGGTTGCGGTACTGAGGGCGAGCGAAGCTGTACTTTAATAGATCAATATGACGTTAGCCTAGGCACACAAACAAGTGATGCAGGCCCTGCTATTGGTGCAGAAGTGACAACGCTCTCTGGTAATACATTAAATGCCGACGATGGTTATTACTTTGAAGACTATTACTACGCAGAAAAAACAGTAACGGGTGCTCAATTAGATGAGCATAACGGCCACGATACTAACGATGGCAAGGGTTATCACTACCATATAACACTTACGTTAGACAGCGATGGTAAATTACAGCCTTCTTTCCCTTATCAAATTGGCCCGCGTTTTAAAGGTCAATTAGCTGATAATTCAATTGGTCACTGTGATACGGGCGAAACAATGGGTCCACCACCGGGTGTGTAAGGAGTAACTATGCGTTATTTTAAATACGCATTGATCCTAACTTCTGCTGCACTATTGAGCTTTAAGCTCTTTGCGCAGCAGGAAATGATGGATCATAGCCATATGCCTATAGCAGTGCCTAGTGATACGACAATTCCGGCATTAAGCCTTAAGTTATTAAAAGATAGTATGTCGGGTTATAACTTAATTTTAGATACTCAGCGCTATGATTTGTCTGTGCCGCCTGAGGGCGCAATGAACATGCAGCAAATGATGGGGGTTACTACAAACAATGACACGGGTTTTTTACAAGGTCATGCTCATTTATATATAAATGGGGTTAAAATACAGCGAATTTACGGACATGCATTGCATTTACCTGCTAACTTATTTAAAAGTGGTATAAATACCGTATCGGTTACTTTAAATAATCATGGTCATATGTATTGGACCGTCCAAGGCAAAAAAATAGTTGCTACATTGTATGTTAACGATCAAACCAAAGAGTTTATAACATACCGATTTGAAAGCTTTCCTAGCAAGGTTGAAAATACGCATTAATGAAAATTCATAATAAACTTTTTTTAATACTATTTAGTTTTACTTTTAGTGTTATTGCAGGGCTGGTGGTACTTATACAGTGGAGTATAGGGCAAGGCGTAATTGATTTTGTTAATGCAAAAGAGGTGAAAGCGCTTGAACCACTTGTTGTGCAACTAGCAAAGCAGTACGAACAGACACCCTCATGGGAACGTGTTGTAGGCAGTGGCGAAAATTTTAGAAAACGTGTTGAATCGCAGTTAGAAAGTAGCCAATTTTTACCTAGACCACAAGAAGGGCCTGGTCCGCGTGGGCGAGTGATGCGACGACCGCCGCCAGATCATATGCGTTTAGGAGAGGAGCGTCGCCCACCGCCAGAAAATATTGCTCACTACGCTTTGCTTGACGAAAATAAACAGCGATTAGTGGGAAAATACCTCAACGATTTAAAATATATAACAACCCCAATTATAGTTAACGATAAAATAGTAGGTTACTTAGCTGTTTCTAAAAGAGATAGCTTGGTTGATGGCTACGAACTTGATTTTTTACAGCAGCAAACTAACTACTTATGGTTTATTGCTTTAGCTGCGGTACTGCTAACATTACTGGTTACCTTTTTATTATCTCGCCACTTAGTTAGTCCAGTAAAGCAAATTGCTAACGGTATGCATCGCTTAACGCAAGGTAATTACGAGACCAAACTTACGCTTGAGCGAAAAGATGAATTAGGCCAATTAAGCGAAGATTTTAATACCCTTGCATTTACACTCGCCAAAGACGAGCAAGTGCGTAAACGTTGGCTTGCTAATATTTCCCATGAGCTTAGGACGCCAATGAGCATTTTACTCGGTGAGCTTGAAGCTATGCTACTTGGCATACGAGAACCGAACGCAAAAAATATAAGTTCGGCTAACGATGAAGCCTTGCATTTAAAACGCTTAATAGACGACTTGCATATGCTCAATAGCGCAGAGTTAGGAGGTATGCACTACACTATGCAACCTACTGACATGGCGTTATTATTAAATACTATTGAGCAGAAATATCAGGTTGTGCTTGAACAACATGGTATAAAACTTTATCTATTAAATAGCGCTAAACACATAACTGTACAAGCAGACAAAACACGCCTTTTGCAGCTACTCGATAATATTTTAATGAACGCAGTACACTATGCACAATGTACAACTATTTCATTAACGGCTAGCAATATAAGTATTAAAGGGCAAACTTATTTAGAGCTTATAATCGAAGATAATGGCGTAGGTGTAGAGCAGTCGCATTTATCGCATTTATTTGAGTATTTATACCGAGTAGATAGTTCGCGTAATCGCCAAGAGGGCGGTTCTGGCTTAGGTTTATCTATTTGCCAGCATATAGTTAAAGGTCATAAAGGTGAGATAGCTGCAGAAAAAGCCAGTTTAGGCGGCCTAGCTATTATTATTAGATTGCCAACTATTTAGTTTATAAAAATAAAGTTGAGGTTACTTACAGAGATGCCTATGAGTGAACAAATACTGATTGTGGAAGATGAAGTAAAGCTAGCTAACTTAATGAGTGACTTTTTAAGTAGCCATCACTTTATTACTCATCAAATACATCACGGGAATGACGTATTACCTTGGCTTGAAATTAACAGGCCGAGTGTAATTTTGCTAGACATAATGTTACCAGGTCAAAGTGGTATTGAACTGTGTAAAGCAATCAGGCGCTTTTCAAACGTGCCTATTATTATGGTATCGGCAAAGGTAGAAGAAATAGATAGATTACTTGGGCTTGAATTAGGTGCAGATGATTATATTTGTAAGCCGTTTAGTTATGCTGAGCTGGTGGCACGCGTAAAAGCTATTTTAAGGCGATTAAATAACGCAAGTGATGTTACAGAGTCAACAATGAAGCTTGACGAGAGCAGCTACAGCGTAAAATACAAATCAAGCAGTATAGAGCTGACAAACTTTGAATTTCAGCTATTTAAACCTTTGTTTAACAACCCAAATCGTATTTATTCGCGTGATAGTTTGATGGATACTATGTATGCCGATCAGCGTATTGTGAGCCACCGTACTATTGATAGCCATATTAAAAAGTTGCGTAAAAAACTAGATGAAGTGACACAAACTGAAAGTGTTATCCAGTCTGTTTATGGGGTTGGCTACCGATTTGTGCATCCACAGTAAAATAGAATGAGCTATGACGATGAGTTACTCATCATCGTCAGCATTTTTAATTCGCTCTAAACGGTCAAACTCTTCGTATTCTGCTGCCTGAATTTCATCAAGAATAGAATCTACATCAGCAAGTTCGTCGCTGTCTTCAAATTCACCTGTAAGCGTTGAATTAGGCGTTAAGTTGGCCTCTTCAAATAGTGCCCACATTTCTTTAGCGTATTGAGTTTTTAGTATGCTTGGCGCAAATTCACCATAGTAGCGGCGGATGTTATTTACATCACGTGCAAACATAGCTTGCGCACTGTTATTTGCTGAAGCATCAACTGCCTGCGGTAAATCTATAATTACAGGGCCGTTATTATCTACAAGTACATTAAATTCGGATAAATCACCGTGTATTATACCTGCACAAAGCATAAGCTTAATGTAATGTATCATGAGTTTATACTGCTCAATCGCTTGCTCTTCACTAAAAACGACATGCCCAAGTTGAGGGGCTACGTTACCGTCCTCGTCCGACACAAGTTCCATAAGCAGCACGCCATCAATACAAAAGTAAGTGTCAGGAACACGTACACCTGCGCCAGCTAAACGAGATAACGCATCAACTTCGGCATTTTGCCAAATTTCTTCTTCCAATTGGCGGCCATAGCTAGAGCGTTTACCCATAGCACGCGCTTGGCGTCCACCACGTACTTTTCGGCCTTCTTGGTATTGTGCCGCTTTTTTAAAGCTACGTTTAACCGCGTCTTTATACACTTTCGCACAGCGAATGTGCTCACCACAGCGGACAATAAATACATCGGCTTCTTTACCGCTCATTAGTCGGCTTATAACTTCGTCAATAAGGCCATCATCAACAAGGGGTTGTAGGCGTTTAGGTATTTTCACAGATTGCCTGCTAAGTAGGGTTGGTTATTAATCATTATTTATGAAAGTGCTCTGTATTTGTTTGTTTAATTGGCTCAAGCAGTATATCAGCTTTGAGAATTAAGGGCAGTAACACTACTGCCTGAGAGTAATTAATCGTATTATTTTATTAGCTTATATATTGATTGCAAAGCAATCAACCAGAACTTTTTAAATAAGTATTTAGATTACTATTTTTTATTAAAATAATTTATTACTTCCTCATTATTTGCACATTGTTTGCGTTTTTAAAGCGTAAGCTTAGTTTAATTCTTAAATACGAGGTTATTACTATGAAGCATTTTTCAACTCTTGCCACTGTGGCAATATTATCTATTGCTTTTTCAGCTAATGTAGCTGCTCGAGGCGGTGACAATCCTCCTGAAAAACCTGACTTTTCAGCTATTGATACTGATGGTGATGGCGTAATTAGCTTTGAAGAGTTTAGTGCAAAAAAACCGCCGCACGGCGATGCACAAACAATTTTTGATTCTATAGATGCTGATGGTAATGGTGAAATTAGTGAGCAAGAACTTAGCGAACATAAACCACCTCGTCGTGAACGTTGAAAGGATACTAAAATGATTAATAGTATTAGTGGTAGTTCTGCGAGTTTCATATCGCAGCAAAGCAGCCAAGCTTCAAAATTAACAACAGAGCAAAGCGATTTTGTTAAAGAAACGCTTGCAGAGTTTGATGCAGAAAACTTAAGCGCAGAAGACGCGCAAAGTATTCAAGCGGCATTTAAAGAACAAGGTATTGAGCCAACAAAAGAGCTTGCTGATTTAATGAGCGAACTTGAGTTTGATGCTAAAAGTATAGGTGATGCAGGACGAGTGGAAGGTCAAAGACCGCCGCCACCGCCACAAAACTCATTAGAATCAGTAGATACAGACGAAGTAGTAAGCTACTTAGATGAGCTATTAACTGAGTATTCAAGCCAGTTGTCAGATGAAGATAAAGAATCAATCCTTGCATCAGTGCAAGAGAAGTTTGGTTTAAGTGAAGGCGATTCACTGCTAAATATAACTGCTTAGGTGTTATAACTTAGAGTAAAGCTGACTGTTACTCGAAAGTCTTAAGTCCAAAGCCCAACGGTTAATTCTGTTGGGCTTTTTTAATGGCTTAATTTAAACGCGTTTCTATTTTGCTGGTGCCATCTTCTTCGGTAAATTTAAATACAAAATCTTTTTTACCGTCTTGGTTTATATCTACCAAAAGAATATCTTTATTATTCTTAGGCAGCGTTAACTTTAATTTTTTACGCTTATCATTTAGCAGTGAGTCTTGCTCACCATAATAAATATACAGTGTTTTTTTACTGTATTTGTATACTGCATCAATATAGCTGTCGCCGTTAATATCACCTAAATAGAGTGCTGGTTCGGAGTCATCGCCATTCATTCCCACTTCCATTTCTAAATCAAGTTCGATACTCGATTTATTGGCAAATGAGCCATCAGGTTGCTGCTTATAAAGATTCATTTCTACATCTACATCAGTACTGCCGCCGCCTAATGCCATAGACGCAATAGTACCTAAGCCAATATCTAAATCCATTTTTTGTAAATCAATTAAACCATCATTATTAAAATCTGTTTTGAGTAATAACTCGCTAGGGCCTTGTGTTTCAAATAAGGGAATGGGCGTATTACTAAACCCTTTAGCACTTCCTAGGTACAAAGTGTGCGCTATTTTTATATCTAACGAATCCATACCTTGCGTAGGTTTAAACTGCCTAGTTGTAAAATCTAGAAATCCGTCGTTATTAATATCAATAATTTGCTTTATTTTGCGAGTTTCGCCATTGCTTAGCTCGCCTAACTCAATGTTAAAATCAATTGAGATGAGCTTTTGCTCAAAGCCCTCTGAATTAGCAAGTAGTACATCTGCTCCAAAGTCATTTGAAAAAACCAGGTCGTTTAATCCGTCGTGGTTAAAATCGATAACGACCGGTTTATTATTAATATTAACTTCTAAAGAGAGCCCTTTTCCTGAAAAGCGGCCTTCATACTTAGGCGTTTGCTTAAATTGGTTAGGCTTAAAGCTGCCATCTTTATTTTGAATGTATAAAGTACTGCTTGCTAACCCAGGAATGAAAATATCGCTTAGACCGTCATTGTTAGCATCGAAAACAAAGTCTACTTTTTCAAATTTATCTATTTTTAATTGATTTAGAACCGACTCATAATTAAACAACAGTGTAGGTTTACCAGCTTGGGCTTTGTATACGCCATCACTTGTTAGTACGAGTGCTTGTTTATCGGTAATGTTAGCAAGTGTAGCCACATCAAACCCGATGGCATTTTTTGGTAAAGCAAGTTCACTACTTAGTGATGTGAGTAAATTGATGGCTTCTAATTGTTTTGATTCTTTATTATATGCAAATAAAATCTCTGAATCGGTAGATACTAATTCATCCGTTGTTTTTATTGCCATTGTTTGAGCTATAGCGCTAATGGGAGTAATTAAAGTGATGAGTGAATAGCAAAGTGGTTTTATCATGCAAATTCCTTTTTTATATTTAGTTGTATCGTTACATTTTTATTATTCACTTATATAAGCCACATCAGCGCACAACTTAACGTAGGGTCTAGCGCTGGTGATTTGCCAATTAGCGTAAATTTAAACGTAATACACTTATGTAAGTTGGTTTATATTTAGCCTACGCTAATAACTATGTATCGGGTGTAAGTAATTGTAAGATTATGTTTTAAGGAGGGCTTGTTGAACTTTCAGGATTGAAATTTGTTCAACCCAAGGAAGATTTAATCGCGGCGTGAGGTTTGTAACCTAATAACAAAGAGTCAATCTCCCCTAGGCAGAGCCATTTGGGCAGCGCATGTTTGGCATTTATGCTACGTTATCGCCTATTTATGGGGAAGTACCACACTACATAGGCTCTGCCTTGCCTAAATACCAAACAGTCTGCTGTAAATTTAACCTCGAAAGATAAACAAGTCCTAATAAGAAAGGTAGCGCAAAACTAATATGGCAGTTAAGCGCTTTTAGCGGGTTTTGGCTGTTAACTACACTGTTTATTTTGCTCATTTAAATAGGCATCTACAAAATTTACTTCCATTGGTTTTGAAAAGTAATAACCTTGCAGGTGAGATACACCAATATTAGTAAGCGTGTTTGCTTGTTCAATAGTTTCAACGCCTTCGGCAACAACCGTAAAATCTAAAGATGAGGCCATTTGTACAATTGCATGAATAATACTTAACCCTCTTTTATCCATATTTTGAATAAAACTTCTGTCTATTTTTACTATATCTACACCAATATCAAGCATGCTTGATAGTGATGAATAGCCAGTTCCAAAATCATCAATTGAAATACAAAAACCTTGTTTTTGTAGTGCTTTAACGGCTGTTAAAAATGTGAGTTTATCCTCGGCAAATACTGATTCGGTAATTTCAATGTGTAGGTTTTTAGGCTCTACTTGGTAATTGTTTACTATTTTTAATACCTTAGTTACAAAATCTGGATCTTGAAGTTGAATAACTGATACGTTTACGCTTACTGCAATTTGGGGTTGTAAATGGCTAAACTTTTTAGCTTGTATGCAGGCTTGATCAATTACCCAAAGGCCTAATTGAGTTATTAAACCGTATTGCTCGGCAATAGTTATAAACTCATCAGGGAAAATATTTTCACCGTCTAATTGCCAGCGTAATAATGATTCGAAAGAGGTTACTTTTGATGTTTTACTATCTACAATTGGTTGAAATACTAGCCTTAAACTATTTTCTTCTATCGCACTGGCTAAGCGTTGACTTAAAAGATACTCTCTTTCTTGTTTTAATTTGAGTGAATCGTTATAAATATTGATATTACCTTTAGCAATGCGTTTCTGGTGATACATAGCAGTATCAGCAGAGCGAATTAAAGTATTTAAATCACTCCCGTGTTCTGGATAAATGGCAATCCCCATCGTTGCTGATATCCACTTTTGATATTTATATGTTTCATGCTCGGCACTAATACTTTTAAGTACTTTATTAGCAAATTCGATAAGCTCAGCTTGATTTTGATAGGTTGCTAAAATTAAAAACTCATCTCCGCCCCATCGACATTTAAAAAGTTGTTGGTTACATATATTACTAATTCTCAGTGCTATTTCTTTTAATACTTTGTCGCCTACTTTATGCCCCAATGAATCATTTATTTGTTTAAAGCCATCTAAATCTACAAATAATAAAGCAAAGGGTTCTTTAGGGTTATCTGCTAGTTGTTTGTTTGCATTTTTTAAAAATGCGGTTCGGTTTAATAAATTTGTGAGTGGATCGGTATTAGACAGGTGGTAAATTTCTTCAGTGCGTTGCTCTACCTTGTTTTCCATTTCATTAAGTAGCTCTCTGTTTTGGTTTTTGAGCTTGATTGCACTGTGTGTAAATGTGGCTGATTTGTAAGATGAAGCAATCATAATGGTGGCAAAAGTTAAACCTAACAGCCCCAATACGTGTTGGTAGTGATTGTTTGAAAGCGTTAGCAAAAAAGAGTAGGGCGCCAATAAAGTAAAACTGTATAAAACAGCGGTAAAACGACTGCCAGAAAGTAAATTTGCAGAGCCACCGGCAAGCGCTGATAAAATAGCAATGGTCGTAGTAACTTCCACCGTAGATGAAGTGCTGTGAAACCAAAGAGCATAGCCACACCAAGACACGGCTGTTGATATACAACCAATAGCAAAGCGATTTAAATAACAATGTGTATTGTAAGGTTGGCTAGAATTTTGATCTTTAAAAAAAAGACCCAAATCAATAATTCGTAAAGTAAGTACGCACATCATTATGCCTAACCATACTATTTTATCGTGGTTTGTTTCCTCATTATTTATATCAAAAGCAAATACCAAAGCAACGCTGACTAATACAGAGACTGCAATTCCGGAAATAGCATTTGAGTATAAAATTTTGAGTGCTTCTTTTCGCTCATTATTACTTAAATTGTTATATGGCACTAATTAAAACCTTTTTCAAAAACAACCCCTAGGGAATTAAGTAAACCATTTAGCAAATTCCACCAATGCAATACTGGTAATACAAAGAGCTTAATGAGCCTTTACGCAGCTAAATAAAACTTTAATGTAAAAGTAAATATAGTTTACGGAAGGGATAAAAAAAGTTTAAAAAGTAAAAAGGCCCAAAATAAATATTTATTTTGAGCCTTAAAATTATCAAGCAGGTTAAAGTCTTAAGAACTTTACTTGCTGTTCTATAGATTTAACCTTCGAAATCGCTATCGTTATGGCGCTCTGCCATTTGCTCTTCTTCAGGGCCCCATGTGCGATTTACGCGGCGGCCGCGCTTTACAGCAGGGCGATCAGCAACTTGTTTTGCCCAACGAACAACATGAATGTATGAGGCAACATCTAGAAACTCTGCGGCATCATATAAGTCGCCTAAAACAAGCGAGCCATACCATGGCCAAATTGCAATATCGGCAATTGAGTATTCATCACCTGCCATATATTCATTTTCGCTTAAATGGCGATTTAACACGTCAAGTTGGCGTTTAGTTTCCATTGTAAAGCGGTCAATAGGGTATTGCATTTTACTTGGTGCGTAGCTATAAAAATGGCCAAACCCACCACCTAAGTAAGGTGCTGAGCCCATTTGCCAAAATAGCCAGTTACGACACTCTGTTTTAGCTTTTAAATCTTTAGGGATGAGTACATCAAATTTTTCAGCCAAATACTGTAAAATAGAACCTGATTCAAAGATGCGAGTAGGTGGCGTGGTTGAATGATCCATTAGCGCTGGGATTTTTGAGTTTGGATTAATATCAACAAAGTCAGATCCAAACTGATCGCCATCACCAATATTTATAAGGTACGCATCGTAATCGGCATCGGTGCAGCCAAGCTGTAAAAGCTCTTCAAACATAATAGTGGCTTTTTGACCATTAGGTGTTGCAAGAGAATAAAGCTGAAATGCGTGCTCACCAATAGGTAGGGTTTTGTCATGAGTCGCGCCTGCAATTGGGCGGTTAATGCTGGCAAACTTACCGCCACTTTCACTTTCCCACGTCCATACTTTTGGGGGCGTGTATTCGTTTTTATCACTCATAAATAACCTCTGTTAGATGAAATACATATATGGTAAATGTGGCCATAAAAAATTAATTAAAGGCCCTAATATTTAATTTACCGACCTTTTAATTTATCGGCTTTTGCTAATCTATAACCTAAAAACAATCCGCTTAGCGCTCCAAATAAATGGCTTTCAAACGATACATGATAGCGCTGAGGTAAAACACCCCATATAAAACCGCTATAAAGTACAGCCACTACAACAGCAATTATAATTGATTTTAATGAGCGTCTTACTAAGCCGTAGCATAGGATAAAACCCCACAAACCATATATAACACCGCTTAAACCAACATGTATGTTACCGCGGCCAAATGCCCAAACTAACAGCCCACCAACTAGAGCGGTAAAAATAAATACGTTATAAAAACGTTTTACGCTGTACTGGCAAATTAGCCAACTTAACACTACAAATGGGATCATATTACTGGCGAAGTGCCACCAGCTACCATGTAAAAAAGGTGCGCATAGTATGCCAATTAACCCTTGGATACTGCGTGGATATATGCCTAAACCATTTAAGTTTATGCCAGGTAGACTATTAATCACTTGTAGTACGAAGCAAATAACAACAATACTGAAAATTGCGAAGCGGGTACTAGTTAGTAATGACAGTGTGGTTGGCTTGGTTGCCATATAATTACCCTAATTGACTTTAAGAGTTGCCAGTATAGGAATTGTATTTGCTAATGAAAAGCAATTAAAAAAGCACAGCATAAAATGCTGTGCTTAATTTTAATTATTACTCACTATTAACCTAATTTAGTTAATAGTTTTTTGGCTGCTAGTTCAGAGCTTGCTGGGTTTTGGCCGGTAATTACTAAACCATCTACTAGCGCTAATACACCCCAGTCGTCAGTTTTTTGATAATCGCCGCCTTTTTTGATTAGCTCATCTTCAACTAAAAATGGCACGATATCGGTAAGTTGCACTGCAGCTTCTTCAGAGTTAGTAAAACCAGTTACTTTTTTACCCGCTACTAATGCATTGCCATCAGCATCTTTAACATTTAAAAATGCAGCACTTGCATGACATACCGCAGCAACAGGCTTTTGCTCTTTTACAAAGCTTTCGATAAGTGAGATTGAATCAGTGTTGTCAACCAAGTCCCATAATGGACCGTGACCGCCTGGGTAAAATACAGCATCAAAGTCGCTTGAGTTCACTTCACTCAATACTTTAGTGTTTGCCATAAGTGTTTGTGCTGCGCTATCTGCGTCATAACGTTTTGTTGCATCTGTTTGAAAATCGACAAGTGTACTTGTCGGGTCAATTGGTGGTTGGCCGCCAGCTGGAGACGCTAATGTTACTTCAACGCCTGCATCAACAAATGCATAGTAAGGGGCTGCAAATTCTTCTACCCAAAAACCTGTTTTTTCGCCAGTGTTACCAAGTTCTGCGTGAGATGTAAGAACCATAAGTATTTTTTTAGACATTGAATATATTCCTTCTGATGATTTGAATTAGTTTATCTTGCTTACCAATTACTATATGCACTAACAGAGCTTTAAACAACGATGATAAATTTAACTTTATTGGTTTAATAATTGATACAATAAGTGGGTTGAATTTAAAACACGCTACGGAGCACACATGAAGGTGTCGTTTGAGCAGTTAAAGAGCATGGTCGTATTTGCGCAAATTGTAGAGCAAGGCAGTTTAACCGCTGCCGCTAAACAGTTAGGGCTTACGCGAGCCGTAGCAAGTTATCATTTAAAAAAGTTAGAAACTCAGCTTGAAGTTACTTTATTAAATCGATCAACTCGTACCATGGCACTCACTGAGGCGGGCATTGCTTACTATGAACGTTGTAGAATAATTACCGAACAAGCTAATGCGGCTAACCAACAAATAGAAAATATAAAGAGTGAGCCACAAGGTTTACTTAAAATTAGCTGCCCTGTAAATGTGGGAATGCAGCTAATTGTGCCCGCAATAAATACGTTTAAGCGCCAATACCCTAAAATTCAAATAGATTTACAGCTTACTGACGATGTGGTTGATATTATTAAAAATGGGTTCGATTTTGCAATTAGAGGCGTGGCACTTAGCGATTCGAACTTGCAAGCAACCAAGCTTACAACAATGAGTACCTGCATTTGTGGTGCACCAGATTATTTTACACATTTTGGGAAGCCTAAAACCCCTTTAGAATTGGCAGATCATCAATGGGTGGTTTATCAGCTAGGAAGTAAAACCTTAACGCTTTCAAAAGATGGTAAAAAACACGATATTACAATGCAAGGCGGGTTAAGTACTAATAACGCAGCTGCACGTACTGCCTTTGTAGAAGCAGGGCATGGCATTGGGCGTATTCCGCTTTACGATGCGTGGCCTAAAGTACAAGCAGGATTACTTGAAATAGTGCTAGCTGATTATAAAAGTAAAGATATAGAGCTTTATGGTGTATTTCCGCCAGGAGCTGCGGGCTCTAAAAAACTACGATTATTTATTGATTACTTAAAAGCCTATTTTGTAAAACAGCATACCGCTTTAGGTATGCTGAAAAGTGTTTAATTATTTCGTTTTTAAAGCATTTATAAAATACTTATAAAGTACGGCTAAATAATGCCACCGCTTGTTGATACATATTAATTGCAAGGGCTGCATCGTATCGCTCACCTTCATCACGCATAAAGGCATGCTGGGCATTAACTTCTTGCCACTGGTAATTTATGCCCGTACTTACACATTGTAGGTATATTTTAGTGCGGCCTTCTTTTGGTACGTGCGGGTCTTGTTTACCCCATATAAAGTGAATTTCGCCTTGTATATCAGCCATGCGCTCAAACGAATTATTTCCTGGCTTTGCCGGTAATGTATTGCTGTGAATATCAGTAGCGTATAAGCAAAAAGCCGCTTTAATTTCAGAGTTTAATGCGGCTCTATAAGCTAAGTGACCGCCAATACATACGCCCATTGCGCCGACGGTGCCTGTGCAATAGCTTTGCAATCTAATGAAGTCGATCATAGTTTGTGTGTCGCTGTCGTGGTGCTCAAGTGGCTTTGCCCACTTGTCGGCATTGCCTTTGTCTTTACCTGTATCATCATAAGCAAGCACAGTGCCTATAGGATTTAACTCATGAAACACTTCAGGCACTAACACTACAAAGCCATGGCTTGCTAAAATAGCTGCGCTGCGTGCAATAGGCGCAGTTTGCTGAAATATTTCAGAATAAAAAATGATAGCAGGGAACTGTCCTTGCGCCTGAGGGCGATATACCGTTGTTCGCATTAAACCTGTAGGTGTTGGCAAGTCTGCATTATGTTGTTGAATTATCATAAAAGCGCTCAGTTAAATAAAATTATATATGCTGATATGGTAACTGAGCGCGATAAAATATACGACTTTTGTCGTTGAGTATTTATACCAACCTGCATAAATCTTTGATCAATTTAACGAATTAAATTTCACTATAACGTCGTTAAAAATTTTTTATTTAGAACAACTAGATAAAAAAATTTTTGCCTAGTTCTAGCGTAATTTTCTTAACGTTAAATAGACCCCATATATAAGCAGATTGGTATTAAATACTTGCAGGCATTTTATTACAACTAGCGTAATAACTTACGGTAGCCGGCCAATCTGAAAATATAGCCATTACCCCCACGTCTTGTGCGAGCACATCAACGACTGTCATCATATCGCCATCGTTATCTATAACATCAGCAATTGATTGATAGTAATAACCACCACCTTCATTAAGCGGACCTGAGCGCTCAAGGCTCCATGCAATAAGCTCTAAACCTGCTGCTTTTGCGTCAATTGCATATTGCGACGGCACAATATTGCTTTCGTTATCTATTGTTAGCATCATCCAAATTGGAGGGGCTAAAATTTTAACGCCATCAGCCACAAGTTCATCCATACCCGGTTGCCAAGTTTGTGGGTTACTTGGATCAAATCCCGCATCGCTGTCGCGACCATCTAGGTATACGCTTTTATCTGCAAAGTCAGGGTTAGTGTTAATCCAGTATTTTACGTCATCAAGGTTAAACGATTGCGGATAAACTCTTGAGGCAGGTACACCCATTTGCGTGTACTCATCTAACATTTTTTGCGCATATTGCTCTTGCGTCATTCCATCAAACGGCATGCTTACTTGTGGCGATTTAAGTTCTGGGGTCATTTTTACACCCAGCTCATTAAACAGTGCAATGCTTTGCTTATGGGTCATTAATGTACCTTGGGTAGCATATAAATCAGTGCGCCAATTTGGAGTACCATCCATGTAATCGGCAACGGTAGTTGCATTAGTGTTTGCACCATCCATTTTACCTTCAAGGGTTAAAAATTCCGCTAAGCTTATATCACTGGTACAGCATTTAGCTGACGCAGCAATGCCATTAGTAGGGTCGGCTGGTGTAAATGGCACACTGCATTTAGCTGCAAGTTCAGGAATGGCTAAAATATTAGTGGTGGTGTGTAAGTCACATTGAGAGTGGCGACAAACAAGCTCTTTGTCGTTTGTAAATGTAACATCGCATTCAACAATGCCTGCGCCCATTCTGGCTGCAGCTATGTAGGCTTCTTTAGTGTGCTCAGGGTATTGCATTGATGCACCGCGATGACCAATCGAAAAATCGGTACGGTAAAAAGGACCTTCACTGCACGACTCTAGTTGTGTTTTTAAAGCGCTGTCGCTCATGTCATTAACTAGATAATAAGGGCGAGTGCCTAGTTGAATATCTGGAGCGCTACCGTTTGGCACTTCTACAATAACAGGCGTAGGTACTTCAATAATCTCAACTTCGGTGTTGGTAACAACGACTTCTTTTTCTACTATTTCTACATCGTCATCGCAGCCTGCAAGTGTGGCTAACAATATACAGCTTGTAAGTAAGGTAATACGCTTCATTGTTTATCCTTAAAAAGTAAAATTTTTACTACCTTAATGATTGTTAATGACAATTTAGCTACAAGCTTATTAATTTACTTTTTTATTAATAATTTGATTCACCAATAATGCACCTAACATTATAGCTGCCCCAATACTTAACCTAACTATATCTGCATCTCTATTCCAAATAAGCACGTTAACAATAATCCCAGCTGGGATTAGTAAGTTATTCATGACTGCCAGAGCTCCAACGTTGACGAGTGTTGCGCCTTTATTCCACATAAAGTAACCAAGGCCTGATGCAACGACTCCTAAATAAATCAGTATGCTCCACTGAGTGGAAGTGGTTGGTAATTTGTTTGAGTTACCAAATAACGCATAACAAATGGTGGCAATAATAAGTGCGCCTATAAAAAACCATCCAAATACGGTTTTATCGTCAAGCTGATTGCTATTCATTAATCGTTTGTAGGTAACTTGGCCTACAGCAAAACTTATATTTGCGCCTTGAACGAGTAATAAGCCGATTATAAAATTGCTATTTAGGTTTTCGTAACGAATGGTAATTGCACCGATTACAGCAATAAGCGCGACTATAAAAAAGCGTGGGTTAAAGCGTCTGTTCAATGCATCATTTAGCAAGGTAATGTACAAAGGGGTCATTACTGTAAATAGTAGTACTTCTGGGACGGTTAAAAATAAAAATGAGTGGTAGTAAAAGCTATACATAACACCAAGTTGTATAGCGCCAATCAGCATAAGCTTTAAGGCTAAAGGTTTAGGCGTATGTTTAAGCTTTAAAAATGGTAAAAATACGAGAGTTGCTAGTGCTATGCGAATTAACACACTAAACCAAGCATCAACTTGGCCGGCTAAATACACGCCAATTAAACTAAATGAAAATGCCCAAAGTAAAGTTACTGCAAATAAGTACCGCATAGCCGTCGTCTTTAAATAATTAATGGCAGCAGTTTATCTGTTATAAATTAATGTATAAACAATAAAAGCCCGCAAGCGGGCTTTTATAAAGTCTAAAATTAATAAACTACGTTATTAATTACTCAAGTAAGCTATTAATTATTCAACCAAACCACGGCGCTTAAGTAGTGCGTCGGTTGTTGGTTTTTGACCTCTAAACTCAATGTAGCTTTGCATTAAGTCGCGGCTGTTACCTTTGGATAGGATTTCTTTACGGAACTTGTCACCATTTTTACGGGTTAAGCCACCATTGTTTTCCATATGTGCAAAGGCATCTGCTGCAAATACTTCAGTCCACAGGTACGCGTAGTAACCTGCTGAATAACCACCTGCAAATGTGTGGCTAAAGAAGTTTGATTTATAACGCGGTGGTACAGGGTAGTAAGCAATACCATGCTTTTCTAATGCGTCTTGCTCAAACTTTTGAACGTCAGTAATTTTCTTATCAGAACCAAATGAATGCCATTCCATATCAAGTAGGGCAGCGGCTAAATATTCAGTAGTGCCGTAACCTTGGTTGAATTTTTGCGATTCAAGTACTTTATCAAGTAAAGCTTGTGGAATTGGCTCACCTGTTTTGTAATGTTTCGCATAGTTAGCAAGAACGGTTGGTTCAATCATCCAATCTTCATTTGCTTGTGACGGAAACTCAACAAAGTCACGCGCCGTTGCAGTACCCGCTAGGCTTGGGTATTTTACGTCTGAGAATAAACCGTGTGCAGCATGACCAAATTCATGGAACATAGTAGACACTTCGTCAAACGTCATTAGCGTAGGTTCGCCTTCTGCAGGCTTTGGAATGTTTTGCGCATTGTAAATAACAGGTTTAGTGCCTTTTAAGCCACTTTCGCTAACGTATGCGCTCATCCATGCACCGCCACGTTTACCTTCACGTGCGTAAGGGTCTAAGTAAAATAAACCAATAGCGCTGCCATCAGCGTTAAATACTTCGTATACGGTTACATCTTCATGGTAAACAGGAAGGTCTTTACGTTCTTTAAACGTAATACCGTAAAGTTTGTTCATCGCAAAAAATAAACCATCGTGAATAACTGACTGCATTTCAAAGTATGGCTTAACAAGTGCAGGGTCTAAGTTGTACTTTTCTGCACGTACTTTTTCAGCATAAAAAGTCCAATCCCATGGTTTAAGCTCAAAGCTTTCGCCTGAATCGTTAATCACTTTTTGAATAGCAGTCGCTTCAATTTTTGCTTTTTCAACTGCTTTTGGCGCTAGGTCATCAAGGATGCCGTAAACATTTTCAGTTGTTTGTGCCATACGCGACGTCATTACATAAGAAGCCCAATCTTTATAGCCTAAAAGCTCTGCTTTTTGGGCACGTAGGTTGGTTTCTTTAATAATAATAGGACCGTTAGTCTTTGCTGCACGGTTTGCAGAAGCTTTAAAAATACGCTCACGTAGATCGCGGTTTTCAAGGCTACTTAAAATAGGCTGCTGTGTTGTGTTAACGAGCGTGATCATGTAGCCGTCTTTGCCTGCTTTTTTAGCTGAAGCTGCAAGACCGGCAATTTCACCTTCAGAAAGACCTGCTAATTCACTTTTATCTGTAACTACAATAACGTCTTCTTTAAACGATTTTAAAATGTTTTGTGAAAATTCAGTAGATAGCTGAGCTAGTTCTGAGTTAATTTCACGCATTTTAGCTTTTTCAGCGTCGTTTAACTTAGCACCCGCTTTTACAAACTGCTTGTAGTAAAAATCAACTAGGCGTTGATCTTCAGCGTTTAATTTATCTTGATTGTCGTAAATTGTTTGCACGCGCTTAAATAAAGCACCATTTAGGTAAATATCATCTGAGTGAGCAGATAGTACCGGCGCCATTTTTTTGCTAATGCGTTGGTATTCGTCATCTGAGATTAAGCCTGATAAATTGAAAAACGCAGCCGATACGCGATTTAATAGCTCGCCTGACAATTCCATTTCAACTAAAGTATTTTTAAATGTTGCAGGAGCAGGGTTGTTAGCAATCGCTTGTACTTGCGCTGTATGTTGCGCAATACCAGCGTCAAAGCCTGCTTCGTAGTCTTTTGTACCAAATTTATCAAACTCTGGTGCCATGTATTGTAATGGGCTTGGCTTAAATAAAACATTGTTTGCGTTCATGTCTTGCACTTGTGCTGCACCTTCTTTTGCCATGTTTTGTGTATCGTTAGATGAACAGGCCGATAATATTAAGGCACTAGCAATAGTAGTGGCGATCAGGGTTTTACGCATAATAACTCCATAAAAAGATTAGCCGGAATAGGCTTTGCGAGTCGAAAAACCTAGTTAACTTATCAAATTTTGGAGTTTATACAATAAAGTTTATCGGTATTAAGGGGGATTTGAACGCAAATTAGCTAATATTTAGCTTTAAGGTAGGTAAAAGTAGCTCTAAAAGTAAACACTTGAGCTACTTAATTAAGCGGTCGAGCCATTGTTTACTTAGTTATATCCAAGTACAAATTTTCTCTCAGAGCCAAAACTGCTAGGTTGTTGTTGGCCAAATTCTTTGTTAATAGTTGCCAAGGCTTGCTCTTGCTCCGCAAGAAGACACAAAATTTTATTTCGATAATCTAGACTACTTTCAAATAAATGTAAGTCTACCTGTGGCTGTAATGTTGCCAACCTTTGATTTAAAGTTAGTTGTGACATAGTGATCTCCAGTGCTTGTACACTATTTATATAGCACTCGGTGCAATAAAGAGTTAATAAATTGTTCATAAAAAGCATATTGAACTTATTAACTTGGCGTTTTAGTTATATTATGACTGCTAAACTTACCCAACACTGAACCGCTTTCACTTTATAGCGATTTTAATTTAAAGCGCTCCTTTGCTTGTTTTGGAAAATAAATGACGTTAGAACACATAAACCAAATTCTTGCCTTTGTTGTATTTAGTTACAGCGATGTACACATTACCGTAGCAAAAATTATTAAAGTGCCTTTAATACTTTTCGCTATTTGGTTTATTGTGACGCGTATTGGCAAGCTAATAACAAAAACATTATTGGCAAAAAAACTAAGCCAAGATGCCGTGCATTTATTTACACGTATCTACTTTATTTTAAGTATCGCAATTTTAATTTTTACATCTTTAGAAGTATTAAGCATACCGCTGACTGCGTTTGCTTTTGTGTCGGGTGCAATAGCCATTGGTGTAGGCTTTGGTGCGCAAAACATAATAAATAACTTTATTAGTGGCTGGATATTGATGTGGGAACGCCCAATACGTATTGGTGACTTTTTAGAGGTAGGGAATGCAAAAGGCGTAGTAGAAACAATTAACACTCGCTCAACGCGTATCCGTCGAAATGACGGCGTACATATGCTTATTCCTAATTCTCAATTGCTCGAAAATACAGTAACAAATTGGACGCTAATAGATGGCAATGCACGCTCATCGGTCAGTGTAGGTGTTGCATACGGTTCAGATGTGATACTGGTTAAAAAGCTTATTCAACAAGTGCTTGACGACCATGAAGCAATATTGGTTAATCCAAAGTCGTCGGTATTATTTGATGACTTTGCTGATAGCTCGCTCGTATTTAATGCTATTTTTTGGGTGTGCGCCGAGTCCGAAACCATGCTTAGAAAAGTGCGCAGTGATATTCGTTTTAGTATTTACGCTGTATTTGAAAAGCATGATGTAGTGATTGCCTTCCCTCAGCGCGACATTCATATCGACGGTGAAATTGCGTTTAAGCGCTCATAATCCAAATACAGTAGCTATTTAAAGTCATTTTTGGATGGCTTTATTTGTATATAAGTAGATGTTTCTATTTTAGGTTAATATGTAAAACAATCCATTCTTCCTACTCCAGTTTATTAAAACCAACAAAGGACATATGTCCGCACTATTGAGTTTTTGCATCTAAATAGTGATAAAAATGCGTAATCTTGTAGTTAAATGTTGCAAAAAAGTTTCTAATTATGTCAATATTTATGCAGTAAAATTATTACAAAATGATATAATCTTAATCGTTCGTTCAGCCTTATAGCATCGTTTTTGTACTCTCGATAATAAGGTCCGCGCGCATGACGCAAGTCGCGAAAAATTGAACGAGCCCGCAACTTACCTTCAAGGTATAAGTAGCGCAACACAAAAAACCGTTGAACAAGAGTGCACAAAAAAGGTTAAACCCAACATGAAAGCAATGAAAAGATCTACGTTAGCCACCCTAATCAATGCAACGTTGTTCTCTGCAGTAGCAGGTACTTCATTTTCTTCTTTAGCCGCTGAAGAAGCAGCTAAAAAAAGTAACCAACTAGAAGTTATTCAGGTAACAGCTCGTAAACGTGTAGAAAACGCTCAAGAAGTACCAGTAGCAGTATCTGCTCTACAAGGTGATAACCTTGATGCGTATAGCTCAGCTGGTATGGATATTCGTTTTTTAAATGCGAAAATTCCAAGTTTATCAATTGAATCTTCATTTGGTCGTTCATTCCCACGCTTTTACGTTCGTGGTTTAGGTAATACCGATTTCGATTTGAATGCATCACAACCAGTATCACTTGTTGTTGATGAAGTCGTTCAAGAAAATGCAATTTTAAAAGGCTTCCCAGTATTTGATGTTGAACGCGTAGAAGTATTACGTGGACCACAGGGAACTTTATTTGGACGTAACACGCCGGCTGGCCTTGTTAAGTTTGATACTGTTAAACCAAGCCAAGAATTTGATGGTTATGGCTCTGTTTCATACGGTAGCCGTGGCGCTGTAGACACAAGTGGTGCTGTAGGTGGTGCTTTAACTGACCGTTTATCTGCTCGTGTTTCATTATTATGGCAAGATAAAGACGATTACATTGATAACCAAGCTCCAGGCTTTGAAGCTAAAGACGAGCAAGGTGGTTACACTGAAAAAGCGGCACGTGTTCAATTTTTATATGAAGGCGATGATTTTACTGCTTTATTAAACTATCACACACGTGATTTAGATGGCTCGCCAATTGCCTTTCGTGCAAATGTAATTAAAACGGGTACTAATGAGCTAGTCGATAACTATGAAAGTGATGTTGTTTATCAAGATGCGGCATCTCGCTCTACTCAACAAGTAGAATCTGAAGGTGCAAGCTTAAAGCTTGAGTGGGAACTTAAAAACCACACAATCACTTCAATTTCTGCATGGGAAAGTGCTGAAATATATTCGCGTGCTGATATTGACGGTGGTTACGGCGGCTTCTCAATAGATGACGTTCCAGTTGCTATGGGACCTGATTTTATTCCTTTTTCTTCAGAAAGTGCTGATGGTATTCCAGATCACGACCAGTTGACGCAAGAACTACGTTTATCTAGTAACTTTGATGGCGATTTAAATTATCAAGTAGGTGTTTTTTACTTCGATGAAGAACTAACGATTGAAAACTTTAGTTATGACACTTCAAATAATGGTGTTTTAAATGGTTATGTTCGCCAACAACAAGACACAACTGCTTGGGCTGTATTTGGTTCTGTAGATTATACTTTTTCAGATGATTTAAAAGTAACAGCGGGACTTCGTTACTCTGATGATGACAAAGGTTTTGTAGCAGACCGTACACTTAGCCCAATTGGCGGCGGTGCTTTACTAGTAGAGCGTGATGTTAGTGATGACCATGTTAGCTGGGACTTATCTGCAAATTACAAAGTAAACGATGATGTTAACTGGTACGGCCGTATAGCCAATAGCTTCCGCGCACCTAGTTTACAAGGTCGTATTTTGTTTGGTGATGATGTAACAACAGCTGAATCAGAAACGGTAACATCGTACGAAATGGGTATAAAGTCTGACGTGCTAGACGGCCAAGGTCGTGTTAACGCAACTGTGTTTTATTACACAATGGACGACCAACAGCTTACAGCTGTTGGTGGTGGTGCTAACTTTAACCGTTTAGTTAATGCTGATAAAACAACTGGCTATGGTTTTGAGTTAGATACACAGTGGGTTTTAAGTGATGAATTTAATGCAACGTTTAACTTAAGCTACAATAAAACAGAAATTAAAGATAACGATTTAGCTGTGGCTGTTTGTGCACAATGTACGGTAACAGACCCGACTTTCCAAGTAGCAGGTGCGTTTGGTCCTGAAGATCGTGCAATACTTGACGGTAATAGCTTACCGCATGCGCCTGAGTGGATCTCTAACTTTACGCTTCGCTACACTAAAGAACTTGCCGATGGTAACTTCTTCGCAAGCGGTGATATTTCTTATCGCAGTAAAATCAATATGTTCCTTTACGAATCGGTAGAGTTTGAAGGTAAAGAGCTTATTGAAACAGGTTTGCGTACAGGTTACACATGGTCTGAAGGCGATTACGAATACGAAGTAGCTGCTTTTGTTCGTAACTTATTTGACGAGCAACAAGTTATTGGCGCAGTAGATTTCAATAACAATACAGGTATTGTTAACGAAGAGCGTTATGTTGGTGCTGAATTTAAAGTTAACTTCTTCTAAAGATAACCTTAAATTATATTAATTTTTAAAAGCCTGCCTTGTGCAGGCTTTTATGTTTTTATAAAGCTGGTAAAGTAGCGTTAATTAATTTAAAGAGATAAGAAAATGGCTGGATTTTGGAATTACCGTGTAATTTTTTGTGAAGCAACGAAAGACGAAGCAGCGCAATATCAAATACACGAAGTAGAATATAACCTAAATGGTAAAGTAACTAACTGGTCAGAAACTGGCGCAGCCCCTTTTGGTACGACCTTAGATGAATTGAAAGATGACTCAGAACGCTTAAAAACAGCATTTGAAAAACCTGTACTTAAAGTTATGCGTAAAACGCGTGGCTATGAGCTTGTTGATGTTGATACGGGTGAAGAAGCCACTGGTGAGCCACCAGCTGGTCTAACGCAATAACTACAATTTAATAAAGGCGCTTAGGCGCCTTTTTTATTATCAAAATTTAGCTTAGGTTAAATAAGGAATGAGGATGACATTAGAAGCAGTATTATTTGATATGGATGGCACATTAGTTGATTCAGAAAGCATGCATTTTGTATGTTGGAGTAAACTACTTAAGCCTTATGGTGTTAGTTATTTAGAAAATGATTTTTGTCAGCGTTTTTCGGGGCGACCGACTTTAGAAGCTGCAATAGAGATTAAGCAAGAGCATAGCTTATCGGTAAGTGCACAGTTTTTAGCGGATGAAAAATACCGTCTATTTGGCGAATATGTAATAACACATTTACCGCCACTCATGCCATTTACAGAGCAAACATTGAAAGCCGTAAAAGCGAGTGGCTTAAAAATGGCGCTAGTAACTGGTAGCGCTAAAAGTGAAGCCATGCCAATACTTAAAGGTTTAGGGTTTTATGAGCTGTTTGATACGGTGGTAACAAAAGATGATGTAACTAATCCTAAGCCTGCAGGAGACCCATATTTACTGGCGCTTAAGCAGATAAATATACAAGCTGGCAATGCAATTGCTGTTGAGGATACATTTACCGGCGTTACGGCGGCCAACAACGCCTTGTTACGTGTTGTAGCTATTGCTAATAGCCACACTAAAGATCATGATTTTAGCCAAGCTACCTATAAAATGAGTAACTTAGATGATTTTTGGCAATGGGCGCAATCTCAACTATAGTTTAAGCCAACTTTTACTTGCTTGGATGCGCCAATGTTTACTTTTAAACATCTGCTTTTAATTGTTGCTGTACTTTTTACGAAATGTATAAGTGCAGCACAACCCTCTGTTTTACTGGCTAAAGTATATGACGAAACTAAACATTATGATGTAAGTAAATATTTAGTCAGTGAAAAATATGATGGTGTCAGAGCTATATGGACTGGCACGCAGTTTGTTACTCGCAAGGGCAATATTATCAATTCGCCAAGTTGGTTTACGGCCACATTGCCAAATGTATGGCTTGATGGTGAGCTATGGACCAAGCGTAAGCACTTTTCTGTGCTTAGTGGCATAGTAAGAACTAAAAAACCTAATAATCATGATTGGCAAACTATTACTTATAAAGTATTTGATATGCCAGATAAAAACTTGCCTTTTAGCACTCGCTATAAAAACTATAATGAGCTCATTACTAGCCTAAACTCACCGCATATTAGTGTTGTAGTTCAATATAGCTTTACCAATAATGAGCAGCTTACAGAGTATTTTGAAAACATAACTAAACAGGGCGGTGAGGGCGTAATGCTTCATTTGGCTAGTGCTAAGCACAGTAATGGACGGAGCAATTCATTACTAAAATTAAAGCCTTATTTAGATGCTGAAGCGATTGTAGTTGCGCATTTACCAGGTAAAGGCAAGTACCAAGGTATGTTAGGGGCATTAAGAGTAAAAACAGCACAAGGGCAGGTGTTTTCTATTGGTACTGGGTTTAGTGATGCACAGCGCGCAGCCCCGCCCGAGATAGGTAGCACTGTAACATATCGATTTCATGGTTTAACAAAAAATGGTTTACCGCGTTTCGCTAGTTTTTTACGTGCCAGAGACAGTTTATAACATTTATAAATTTTACAAAGTGTGCTAAATTGCGCGGCCTTTTTGGTAATGTGTGGTGAAGTATGTTTGTAGGTTTTGATTACGGTAGTT
>Ga0209309_10000802_pt1 | contig 33991 bp, 29 predicted proteins | sample COGITO_mtgs_1204_2_FD_184807 | JGI IMG/M metagenome (GOLD analysis project Ga0209309, IMG submission 184807) | Pelagic marine microbial communities from North Sea - COGITO_mtgs_120412 (SPAdes) (version 2) | ecosystem: Environmental > Aquatic > Marine > Epipelagic ... | reverse complement strand
TTTTAGAATAGCAGATGAGATGCGTTTTAAGGTGCCGGATACGCTTAAATATTTTTGTTTAAGTGAAGCTGTTGCATATTACCTACAAAAATATGTAGTGTATAGAAAGCGTAAAATATATGTTGGGAAGCGAACTTTTTCCGAATTATCTCCATATATCAAAAAATACAAGAACGAAACATTCCTTTTGCCAGCATCAGATATGCTGAAGCCTGATATTCCTAAAACATTAAATAAACTTGGTGTGGATTGGAAACAGGCGGTTTTTTACAAAACGGTGGTAAGTGATCTTTCACATTTAAGAAATGTATATTACGATATTCTTGTCTTTTTTAGCCCTAGCGGAATTAAATCTTTATTTGAGAATTTTCCAGACTTTGAACAGAAAGATACTAAAATTGCTGTTTTCGGAAATACAACCATAAAAGCTGCAAAAGAGCATGGATTGGTTTGCAATATTAAAGCTCCAACTCCAGAAACTCCATCTATGACGATGGCTTTACAGAAATTTATAAAAGAAGCAAATAAGAAGTAAAACTACTTTTTATTATAAATTAAAAACCCGCTAATTTCAATAAAATTAGCGGGTTTTTTGTGAGTTATATTTAGCGCTTACACTATTGGTCCTCCAGATAAGATTTCCTTATTTGCGTTGTCTTCATATTTCTTGAAATTCGCTTTAAAAGAGTTTGCTAACTCCATTGCTTTAGCATCGTAAGCATCTTTATTAGTCCAAGTCTGTCTTGGGTTTAAGATTTCGCTTGGTACATTGTCACATTCAACCGGCATATGTAGTCCAAATATAGGGTGTTGTGTGAATTCTACATCTGCTAATTTCCCATCTAAGGCAGCTTCAATCATCGCACGAGTATATTTTAATTTCATTCTGTTTCCAGTTCCGTATGCACCACCGGTCCAACCAGTATTAACCAACCAAACATTTACATTAGCATCTTTCATTTTCTTGCTCAACATTTCGGCATATTCAGCAGGATGCAATGGCATAAAAGGAGCACCAAAACATGCAGAGAAATTTGGCTGCGGCTCGTCTACACCAGCTTCGGTTCCAGCAACTTTTGCAGTATACCCACTCATAAAATGATAAGCAGCTTGTGCCGGCGTAAGTTTACTAATAGGAGGCAATACTCCAAAAGCATCAGCAGTTAAGAAAAATATGTTTTTTGGATTTTTCCCAATAGATGGCTTTGCAATATTTTTTATATGATGAATCGGGTAACTTACTCTTGTATTTGGAGTAATTGAAGTGTTTTCAAAATCTACGTTTCCATCTTCAGTTAATACTACGTTCTCCAAGATTGCTCCCGGTTTAATAGCATGAAAGATATCCGGTTCGTTTTCTTCTGAAAGGTTAATTACTTTAGCGTAACATCCACCTTCAAAATTGAAAATTGTATTTTCTTTTGTCCAACCATGCTCATCGTCTCCAATAAGTTTTCTTGTAGGATCTGCAGATAAAGTTGTTTTCCCTGTTCCCGAAAGTCCGAAGAAAATTGCAGTATCTCCATTTTCACCAATGTTTGCAGAGCAATGCATTGGAAGTGTATTTTTATGCACTGGAAGTATAAAATTCAATGCTGAAAAAATTCCCTTTTTAATTTCTCCTGTATATGCACTTCCACCAATCAAGGCGATCTTTTTAGAGAAATTTAAAATAGAAAAATTTGCTTGACGCGTTCCATCTACAGAGGGATCTGCTTTAAAACCTGGTGCATTTACAACGATCCAGTCTTCTTTAAAATTTTCAAGCTCAGATTCCTCTGGTCTTAAAAACATATTATAAGCAAATAAATTAGACCATGGATATTCATTGATCACACGAATGTTAAGACGATAATTATCGTCTGCACAGGCGTAAGAATCACGAACATATATTTCTTTTTCGGAAAGGTAATCTACTACCTTATCATATAAAGCATCAAATTTTGCAGGATCAAATGGAATATTGATATCTCCCCACCAAACTTTGTCTTTGGTCTCTTCATCTTTTACTAAAAAACGATCTTTCGGAGATCTTCCGGTAAATTCTCCAGTATTAACAGCTAAAGCACCTGTTGCCGATTCTACCCCCTGATTGGTCTCCAAGGTAATCTGGTGTAATTCTTCTGGTGATAGTTGATAGTGAGCAGTAGCGTTGTTAATTCCGTATTTCTCTAACGATAACGATTTCGTAGTTTGCTTATTTGCCAACATAAAAGTTTAAGTTGTGTGTTTGTTTAGGCATACAAAAGTAAAGAAACTTATATTGATACTTAAGAAAAACCCTCTAATTTATTTCTTTTTTAACTTTATAAAGTGAACTAATAGCCACGCCCAACTCACAATTAATAAACTGCCACCCAAAGGGGTAGCCAATACAATTACTTTAAAATTGAAGCTTGTTAATTCATTTGTTGCTAATAAATAAATAGAGCCACTAAACATAATCACTCCTGAAATCAGCAAAACATAAATCCATTTAGAGAATTGGATACCAGATCTCATTATTACACCTAAAATCAATAATAACAAGGCATGATAGATCTGGAATCTTATACCTGTTTCTAAGGAACTATAAGAATCTGGAGATAAAATTGGTTTTAAACCATGAGCTCCAAAAGCCCCAATTAGCACTCCAAAAAGCCCAAAAACAACTCCTGCGATAAAATATTTTCTCTCCATGCATTTATTTTATTAGTGTAAACATTTAAGTACATTCGTCACTTAGCTTTTACAAAACTAATTAAGAAAATTTAATATGCGACAAATATTGATTATAGGTGCTGGAAAATCTACATCGGTGCTTATTTCCTACTTACTTAACAAATCTGAAGCAGAAAATTTATTCCTAACCATCGGGGATCTAGATATAGAACAAGCAACAAAACTTAGCCAGAATCACGAAAGATGCAAGGCCATCGTATTAGATGTTTTTAATAAAGAGAGTCGAGAATCTGCCATAAAAAATGCAGATATCGTTATTTCTATGTTGCCAGCGAGATTTCATATAGAAGCGGCTAAAGACTGTATTAAATACAGAAAATCGCTAGTTACCGCATCTTATGTTAGCAAGGAAATGAAGGCTTTGGATGCCGAAGTGAAAGAAAATAATCTTGTTTTTATGAACGAGATTGGCGTAGATCCTGGAATAGACCATATGAGTGCGATGCAAGTAATAGATAGTATTCGCGATAAAGGTGGAAAAATGATTCTTTTTGAATCTTTCACCGGCGGACTAGTAGCTCCCGAGAGCGACACCAATCTTTGGAATTACAAATTTACTTGGAACCCAAGAAATGTTGTGGTAGCAGGCCAAGGTGGCGTAGCCGAATTTATTCAGGAAGGAAAATATAAATATATCCCCTACCACCGTTTGTTCCGAAGGACAGAATTTTTACATATAGATGGTTATGGGAAATTTGAAGGTTATGCCAATAGAAATTCTTTAGACTACCGAAGCATTTATGGCTTAGAAGACATACTTACTCTCTATAGAGGAACTATTAGAAGAGTTGGTTTTAGCAAAGCCTGGAATATGTTTGTACAGTTAGGATTAACAGATGACACCTACACTATGCAAGATACTATGAATATGAGTTATCGAGATTTCATCAACTCTTTTCTTCCGTATTCTCCAACAGATACTGTAGAACTAAAACTTCGTCATAATCTAAAAATAGATCAGGACGATATTATGTGGGAAAAGTTGTTGGAATTAGATCTTTTCAATAAAGACAAGAAAATTGGATTAAAAAACGCTACGCCAGCACAAGCACTTCAGAAAATATTATCGGATAAATGGACTTTAGAAGAGTATGATAAGGACATGATCGTGATGTATCATAAATTTGGATATGAACTTAATGGAGAGCGCAAACAAATAGATTCTACTATGGTATTAATTGGAGACGATCAAACCCATACTGCGATGGCAAAAACAGTTGGTTTACCTGTAGCAATTGCAACTTTAGCTATTTTAAATAAAAAAATCACTACTCCTGGAGTTCAAATCCCTATCACTAAAGAGGTTTACACCCCTATTTTAAAAGAATTGGAATCTCATGGAATTATATTTAAAGAGAAGGAAACAACATATTTAGGATATAATCCGTTTGGAGGAGTTGGGAATTGATTAAAATTACAGTAAATTTTAAGCCCCAAACTTAACAACCTACCCAAATGAAGTATGTAGACGATCAAGTTACAATTGATGGTATAGACAAAACTATCCTCAATTATCTGATGGAAGATGCCCGAAAACCAATTCTGGAAATTGCCAGAAGTATTGGAATTAGTGGTGCTGCAATCCATCAGCGATTAAGAAAACTCGAAAAAGCCGGATTAATTGAAGGCTCTAAACTCATGATTAATCCAAGAGTTCTAGGATATAAAACCATGGCATTTGTGGGTGTGTATTTAGATAAGGCTATAAGTAATCCCCAAGCAGTAAAAAGGCTTAATGAAATTCCTGAAGTTATAGAATGTCATTATACCACAGGAAATTGGTCTATTTTTTTAAAGATTTTATGTAGGGATAATGAACATCTTATGACTGTTTTGAATAAGAATATTCAGGCAATAGATGGGGTTTCAAGAACAGAAACCTTTATTTCTCTTAATCAGCAAATAAAACGACAGATCAAAGTGTAGTTCCATATTTAGGAATTAGTATCAAAAAAAATGAACTGTCTCCCTGAGCGAAGTCGAAGGGTCTTAGAACATCTCGATCCCAATAGCTATCGGGACGCTCGATGTGACAGTTGATAAAATCTAGGTAGAAAATAGAAATATCCAAAACGAAAAGAGGCGTTGTAATTTACAACGCCTCTTTTTTTATTTAGTAGTCATTCGGAAATTATTTGAGGATCCCAATTATTTATTTATGGTGTTTAGAAGCTGAAACAAGTTCAGCTTGACGGGTTTATACTTTAATCTCTACCTAAATAAATACTCACAAAATAAAGTAAGGTTGCTAAAGAACCAACAGCCGCTACCACATACGTTCTGGCAGCCCATTTAAGTGAATCTTCAGCAGCAGCATGTTCTGCTGAGGTTAGCATATTTTCGCTTTCTAACCAAACCAGTGCTCTTTTACTAGCATCATATTCTACTGGAAGTGTTACAAAACTAAATAATGTTCCCATTCCAAAAAGGACAATCCCAATAAGTAACACTGTACTTCCTAAGGCAGTTGTTGCCATTAAAAGCAGTCCACCCATAATTACCCAAGTAGAAAGTTTAGAAGCCACACTTACAATTGGCACTAATTGACTTCGCATACCTAACCAACTATAAGCTTTTGCGTGCTGCACAGCGTGTCCACATTCGTGTGCTGCTACAGCCGCAGCCGCAGCATTCCTTTGTGTATAAACTCCTTCGCTTAAATTCACTGTTTTTTTCTGCGGATTGTAATGATCTGATAACATTCCCGGAGTAGAAATAACTTTCACATCGGTAATCCCATTGTCATAGAGCATTTTCTCTGCAATCTCTTTTCCACTCATCCCATTTTGAAGATGAACTTTAGAGTATTTTTTAAATTTGCTCTTTAGTTTGTTGCTCACATAAAGACTTACAATAAATATAAGTCCAGCAATTATATAATATCCTATCATGATTTTTAAATTTAGTTGTATTCGATTTTAAATATAACAAAAACCCAGCCATTTTAACCGCTGTCAGTTTTTCTGCAAAAGTGTCTTACCCTACGAAAACCAAGCTCTCTAAGCATTTCAAACTTAAAGTTATCCTAAATATTTAGGCTTATTTACAATAGCATGCCAGAGATTCCCTTCAATTTAAGATATTGTCTATATTTGCACCATTCAACTATAAATAAAATATGCAATACAAAAGAATTCTTCTTAAGTTATCAGGCGAGGCATTAATGGGTGACCGACAATACGGAATAGATCCAGATCGTTTAGCCGAATATGCTCAGGAAATAAAAACTGTAATTGAAAAAGGAGTTGAAGTTGCTATTGTTATAGGTGGAGGAAATATTTTTAGGGGTGTTGCTGGTGCAAGTAAAGGTATGGACAGGGTGCAAGGAGACCACATGGGGATGCTTGCAACTGTAATTAACGGACTTGCCTTACAAGGAGCTTTGGAAGATGCAGGAATACAAACAAGATTGCAATCGGCCATTCAAATAAATGAAGTTGCGGAACCTTTTATTAGACGAAGAGCTATTCGTCATTTAGAAAAAGGGCGTGTTGTTATCTTTGGTGGCGGAACCGGAAACCCCTATTTTACAACAGATTCTGCTGCAGTTCTTAGAGCTATAGAAATTCATGCAGATGTTATTTTAAAAGGAACTCGAGTAGACGGAATTTATACGGCAGATCCTGAAAAAGATAAAGAAGCAACAAAATTCGATTTTATAACTTTCGATGATGTGATCCGCAAAGGTTTAAAAGTAATGGATACCACTGCTTTTACTTTAAGTCAGGAAAACGAATTGCCTATAATAGTATTCGATATGAATACTCATGGAAATCTATTAAAAGTGGTAACTGGTGAAAACATTGGTACCAAAGTGAATTTATAAGTAAATTAAAATACAAGCTTTTTAAGTGAAGTATTTCTGCCAAGCGTGCAAGGCATAGAGTTTGACAACTAATTTTTTAAAAATTGAAGCAACCTCGGACAAATTAAACCATCTCCGGGGGATTTTAAAGTTTTAATACTATGAACGAAGATTTAAAATTTATTCTGGAAAGCACAGAAGAAAATATGAAAAATGCTATTAAGCATTTAGAAAAACAATTACTTAACATTCGTGCGGGAAAAGCAAGTCCTTCAATGTTAGGAAGTGTTATGATAGATTATTATGGCAGCTCAACGCCATTAGCACAGGTAGCAAACATCAATACTCCAGATGCTAGAACACTTACTATTCAACCCTACGAGCGTGGGATGATTTCAGAAATTGAAAAAGGAATTATGTATGCTAATCTTGGCTTTAACCCAATGAATAATGGGGAAAGCGTAATTATTAGTGTTCCACCTTTAACTGAAGAAAGACGTAAGGAATTGGTAAAACAAGCTAAGGCTGAAGCTGAAGACTCTAAAATTGGAATTAGAAACGACAGAAAAGGAGCAAATAATGAAATTAAGAAATTAGATATTTCTGAAGATGAAGCTAAAATTGCTGAAGAAAACATCCAAAAATTAACAGACACACACATCAAGAAAATTGATTCTGTTTTAGAATATAAAGAAAAAGAAATTATGACCATCTAATACCCTAAGATTGTCTTAAGTTATCTATTAATCGGCTTTAGAATATTATATTTGGTTTAAACTAAGTATCTAAATATTTTAAAGCCGATTTTTTTTAACCAAAATTTTATGAATTAGTAGATTTATGCGCACCCTTCTTAGCTTTGCCTTATTTATTATTTCATGTTTTACTGTTCTTAGCCAAGAAATTATTAAAGGACAGGTTTTAAATGCAGAAAATGGGAATCCTTTGGCGTATGCTTCAGTCAAGGTTTCAGAAAAAAATCAAGTGCTCACTAATATAGATGGCACTTTTCAATTACAACTATATAATCAAGATTCACTTTTAACCGTCTCCTATATTGGTTATTCTAACAAAACAGTTCTAGTCTCTAAATTTTCTAACTTCTATATTATTAAAATGCAGCCTTTTTCTGAAAACCTGGAAACTGTTATGTTGTATTCTGAAGAAAATCCGGCAGATAAAATTATTCGAAAAGCAATTAAAGCGAAGGATAAAAACGACCCTGAAAAAGCACTAAATAATTTTCAATATAAAAGCTACAACAAATTTATAATTGACAATCAATCTGATAAAATCACAGCATATTCAGACAGTTCTAACGTAGAGATAAGGACTATAATAAATCAAGGAAGAGCCTATCTTTCAGAAAAAACAGCCACCCATCTTTTTGAGAAACCAAATAATCGAAAAGAAATTGTTGAGGGTATAAAAACCGCCGGATTTAAAAAACCGGTTTATGATGTATTGGCTTTAAAAGCCGAACCACTATCGCTATACAAGAACAATTATCGTTTATTCGACACAGATTACGCAGGACCTCTTGCAAATGGAGCATTTCGCAATTATACTTTTAAAATTTTAGACACCACAGCTATAAAGAATAAACCTTCTTATGTTATCTATTTTAAGCCGAAAAGAGAGAAAAAAGTAGCCGGTTTAGAAGGGGTTTTATATTTGGATACCATAAGCTATGCTGTGCAAAAAGCTACCGCACAGTTAATAGGAGCGGTAGATTTAGAGGTTAATCACTCTTACAAATATTACGAAAATGAAGATATTTGGTTTCCTAGCAGCCAGACTGTAACCTTAAAACCCGGTACTGGAGGGAAAGACATTTCGGTTTTTGGAGGTAGTATTTCTCTAGGGACAGTGCAGCGAAATAAATCTATTTTAAATAATGTGATTGGTTCTGGTGATATAGATACTAATCTTTTCTTGGAATCTACTACTGTTAATTACGATATCCAATTTAACAAAGAAATAAGCATTCCTAAGTTTGCCGCAGTTATAAATGTTTCTCAAGATGCTAATGATAAATCTATAAATTACTGGGAGGCAAATCGTCAAGTTCCTTTCACACTGGAAGATGAACTTACTTCTCAAAAAGTGGATAGCATCATAAAGTCGAGAGAGATAGAGCGTAAGATCATGGTAAAAAAAGCTATTGCCAATGGTCATATTCCTGCTGGAAACTGGAATTTCGACATAAGCAAGTTTTTTAAATTCAATAATTACGAAGGTATTCGGTTAGGAGCTGGGGGAACTACTAATGCTGGTTTTTCAGAAAAAATAAGGCTTCATGGGTATTTGGTATATGGGTTTAAGGATACTAAATTTAAATATGGGATTGGGGCAGGAACTTTATTGAGAAAACGAACTGCAACTTGGCTAGATGTGAAATATAGCAATGACATTCGTGAAGTTGGGAGCTATAAATATCTCCGCGGAATCAATGATTTTTCTATTCTTGAACCTCGTTTTGTAAATATTAGTTTTTACTATAAATACGAAGATATTCAGGCGGGACTAACCCATAGATTTACTCCCAGACTAGAAACTGAATGGGTTTTAAACAGAAGTGACATCTCACAAATTGGAGATTATGGGTTTTTAAATGAAGGGAAACTTTATACAGATTACACCATTTCTGAAGCTACTGTTGGGTTTTTATATCGCCCCTTTAGTACATTTTTGAATACTCCAGAGAGCAATCAGATTATCGACAAAGGCTATCCACAATTCACAGGACAACTTTCGAAAAGCTTTGCTAATTTATTGGGTAGCGATTTCGATTTTACCAAAATTGGACTAAAAGTAGAATATCAAATAAACAGGCTGGATCAATCTAACACTCAATTTACTTTAGAAGGAAATTATGCGTTTGGTGACATACCTCTAACACACGCATTTCATGCCTTCCCTAATAACCCCAATAAAACAGAGATCCTAAACAGGTTTTCTATTGCAGGAAAAATCGCTTTTGAAACCATGTATTTTAACGAGTTCTATAGTGATAGGCAAGCTGCATTTCATATAAGACATCAATTTAGACCACTTAGAATTACAGATAATTATAGACCCGAAATAGTTTTAATAAATAGGTATATCATTGGAAACTTTAAAGATATTGAAGCACATCAAAATATAGAATTTCAATCTTTAAAGCATGGCTTTTCTGAAGCAGGTCTAGAGATCAATAAATTATTTGGAGGCTTAGGCTTAAGTTTTGCCTATAGATATGGAGCTTATCATTTGCCAACATTCAAAGAAAATTTCTCTTTTAAATTCACTTTGAATCTTAAAATTTAGAAAGCAGACTGCTTTCCTTAAAATTAAATCAAGAACCTCAAGGCAAGCTCACGAGGTATATCCCGATAATTATCGGGACGAGAATTAAACTCTCAATGAGGAATTAATACCAAGGCTTTTCTTAACTTTGCCAGCGCTTAAAAAACAGGCATGTCAAAAATTTTTAGTTTTGGATTTTGGAATTCCATTGCAAGGGTAATTCTTAGGAATAGGATTACTATTATCGTTATCATTCTTGGAATTACAGTGTTTCTCGCTTCCCAATGGCAAAATATGAGGTTTTCCTATACGGAAGCTAACTTATTACCAGACGATCACGAGATCAATATTACCTACAATAACTTTCTAGATAAATTTGGCGAAGAAGGGAACTTAATTGTTCTTGCAGTTAATGATTCTACACTTTTCACTCCTGAAAAATTTACGGCCTGGAACAAGCTTTCAGAAAAACTTCAAACATATCCAGAAATTGAAAATGTAATTTCCCTTGGAAATTTAAAAAAATTACAGAAATTCAACAACCCTAATAGGTTTGAGATGGTTCCCTTACTTAAAAAGGAAACTTGGGACAGCACTAAAGTGGCAGGTTACAAAGATGAGATCTTTAATAAGCTTCCTTTTTACGACAATTTAGTTTATAGCACGAATACCAATACAATTCAAACTGCCCTTTATATAAAAGAGGATATCGTTAACTCCAAAGAGCGTAAAACGTTTGTGATAGATGAGCTTGGGCCGCTAATAGAAAAGTTCGAAAAGGATAATGATATCAATGTGTATGTGTCTGGAATGCCATACATACGAACCTTGAACTCACAAAATATAATAGATGAAATAGGACTTTTTATAGGGGGAGCACTGTTGGTAACTTCCTTAATCTTTTTCTTCTTTTTTAGGTCTGTACGAGCTACCGTAATCTCCATGATCACTGTACTTATTGGTGTAATGTGGGCATTTGGAGTTATTGGATTGTTACATTACGAGATCACCGTACTCACGGCGCTTATACCTCCTCTTATTATTGTAATTGGGGTTCCTAATTGTATTTTCTTAATCAATAAATATCAGCAGGAAATAAAAAATCATGGGAATCAGGCTAAATCCTTACAACGTGTAATAACTAAGGTTGGGAATGCAACCTTACTAACCAACTTAACAACAGCTTCAGGATTTGCAACTTTCATCTTAACAGATAGTAAGCTTTTAAAGGAATTTGGTATTGTTGCCTCAATAAATATTATTGCCATTTTCATATTGAGCTTAGTAATTATCCCCATTATTTATAGTTACATGTCTTTACCAAAAGATAAGCATTTAAAACACCTCAATAAAAAATGGATTGGTGGCTTTGTAAATTGGGTGGAGCGCATGGTTAGAGATTATAGAATTGCCATTTATATTGGATCTATTGCTTTACTAGTAGTTAGTATTATTGGAATTTATACAATAAAGGTCTCTGGTAGTTTACTGGAAGACATGCCACAACAAGCCGATTTCTTTAAGGATATCGAATTTTTTGAAGAAGAGTTTAATGGAGTCATGCCATTGGAAATTCTAATTGACACCAAAAAACCAAAAGGCGCTTTAAAACTTTCTACCTTAAAGAAAATGGAAAGATTAGAAGATGTTATAGATGAGGTGCCAGAGCTATCTTCCCCACTCTCTGTAGTAAGATTAGCAAAATATTCCAAACAAGCATATTATAATGGTAATCCAAAATATTACCAGTTACCTACTTCTCAAGAACAAAATTTTATTGCACCTTACTTAAAAGGAATCGCTTCAGAAGGCAATCTTTTAAATGCCTATGTGGATACAACAGGTAGATACGCAAGAATGACCACTTTCATGAAAGATATTGGCACCGAAGAAATGGAGCGAATTGAAACTGGATTATGGCCGCAGATCAACAAGATATTTCCTCCAGATAGATTCGATATTTCCTTAACTGGTAAAGCGCTTATTTTTCAGAAAGGAACTAATTATTTGGTTAAAAACTTAATCATATCACTTTCACTGGCAATTTTATTGATTGCCCTGTTAATGGCATGGATGTTCAGATCTTTTAGAATGATTATCGTCTCCCTTATTCCAAACTTATTACCACTAATAGTTACAGCCGGAATGATGGGATTCTTGGGAGTTCCTATAAAACCATCAACCATCTTAGTATTTAGTATTGCTTTCGGAATATCTGTAGATGATACTATTCACTTTTTGGCGAAATACAGGCAGGAACTAAAAGCAAATAACTGGAAGATAAAAAGATCTGTATATGCAGCTTTAAGAGAAACAACAGTGAGTATGTTCTATACTTCTATTGTATTATTTTTTGGTTTTTCAGTTTTTATGATAAGTAGTTTTGGAGGTACAGTTGCACTTGGAGGATTAGTTTCTGCAACCTTGCTGTTTGCTATGTTAGCCAACCTATTATTACTTCCGTCATTATTGCTTTCTTTAGAAAAAAGCATTGCAAATAAGGAGGTTTTAAAAGAACCAGCTGTGCAAATTATTGTAAACGAAGACGATGTTTTGCCGGATGAAGAAAACGATGAAATACCTCGAAGTAAGACTACGAGGTAAAATTCAGAACATAATTAAAATTCGATTCAAGCCTCAGAGGAATTAAGCCCTCAATGGGGGATTAAAATAAAAATAGGCTCTTGTTAAGAGCTAACAAGGAAGATTTATCTTTGAACCCTTAAAATAGTACAAAATGATAAAAGCTAAAATTGCTGAATTATTAAACAGTGATAAATTCTTACAAGAAGTTGAAATTAATGGGTGGGTACGCTCGTTTAGAAGCAATAGGTTTATTGCACTTAATGATGGTTCTACCATCAATAATATTCAATGTGTTATAGATTTTGAAAACACTTCTGAAGAAGTTTTGAAAAGGATAACTGTAGGAGCAGCTTTAAATATAAAAGGAACTTTAAAAGAAAGTTTGGGAAGTCAGCAAAGTGTAGAAATAGAAGTGAAATCTATCGATATTCTTGGTGATGCTAATCCAGAAGAAGTGAAACTTACTATTCTTTCTCCAAAAAGACATACTCTAGAAAAGCTAAGGGAACAGGCACATTTAAGGATTCGCACCAATACTTTTGGTGCCGTGATGCGCGTGCGTAGCAAACTGTCTTTTGCAGTACATAATTATTTTCAGCAAAACAATTTCCATTACGTGAACACTCCAATAATTACCGGTAGTGATGCCGAAGGTGCTGGAGAAATGTTCAAGGTTACGGGGATGGATTTAAATAATCCTGAAAGAGACGAAAAAGGGAATATCAATTACAAAGAAGATTTCTTCGGAAAAGAAACAAATCTAACCGTTTCTGGGCAGCTTGAAGCTGAAACTTACGCGATGGGACTTGGACAGGTTTATACATTTGGCCCAACTTTTAGAGCCGAAAATTCCAACACTTCTAGGCACTTAGCAGAATTCTGGATGATAGAGCCAGAAGTAGCATTTTGTGACCTAGACGGGAATATGGATCTAGCTGAAGATTTCATAAAGTATGTAGTTTCATACGTTTTAGAGAATTGTAAAGATGATCTGGAATTCCTTGAAAACAGATTGAAAGATGATGAAAAAGGAAAGCCTGCTGCAGAAAGAAGTGAGCTTGATCTTCTTGAAAAACTAAAGTTTGTTACCGAAAACAATTTTAAAAGAGTTAGTTATACCGAAGCTATAGACATTCTTAAAAACTCAAAGCCTAACAAGAAGAAAAAATTCCAATATCCAATTGAAGAATGGGGGGCAGATCTTCAAAGTGAGCACGAACGCTTCTTAGTAGAAAAACACTTTAAATGTCCGGTAATCCTTTTTGACTATCCCGCCAATATAAAGGCTTTTTATATGCGTCTTAACGAAGACGGAAAGACCGTTAGAGCCATGGATATATTATTCCCTGGGATTGGGGAAATAGTTGGAGGTTCTCAAAGAGAAGAACGTTTGGATGTTTTAAAAGAGAAAATGAAGGCTTTAGACATCGACGAAAAAGAACTTTGGTGGTATCTAGATACTCGTAGATTTGGAACCTGTGTACACAGCGGTTTTGGACTTGGTTTCGAAAGGTTGGTACTTTTCGTAACTGGAATGACCAATATTAGAGATGTAATTCCTTTTCCAAGAACTCCACAAAACGCAGAATTTTAAAATTAAATATTTTATTTATCGTAGGGAATTAACGCACTTATTAGAATACTTTATAAGATGCTGAAACGAGTTCAGCATGACGCGCAAATTGAAGGCAAACACCGTCACCCTGAACTTGTTTCAGGGTCTATAATACGCAAATAAAGACGTAAAGGTATCTCCGAAGGGGTCAAATAAAGCATCTATACACCTATACTTATCGGGATGCTCTAGGATACATTTTTTAAAGTGTTAATAATATTTATAAATATTCAAAGTGAAAATTATAGAATCGCATATTGTCCCTGCAATCTCACAAAAGATAAGATTGCAGGAATACGCGGTTGGAATATTTAAAATGCTTCCTTCCAAAAGTGGACTCAAAAAAGCCATCAAAAAAGAAGAAATTCTGTTGAATGGTAAAGTTGCTAAAACTTCAGATTGGATAGAAGAACATCAGCAAATAGATTATATACAGGAGGAAGAAAAACAACTAAAAGTTTTTCAACTTAAATTAGAAGTTATTTATGAAGATGATCATTTAGCGGTTATAAATAAACCTGCAGGATATCCTACCAGTGGCAATTATTTTAAAACTATTGAACATGCACTTCCCTTCAATTTAAAAATATCTACTTCAGAAAACGCGCTACCCTACCCTATCCCAGTTCACAGATTGGATAATCCCACAAGCGGTTTATTGATAGTTGCCAAAACAAAGTCAGCTCAATTAAAATTACATCAAGATTTTGAGGATAAGAAGATCCAAAAACTTTATTTGGCTTTAGTAATAGGCAAAACTCCTTCTCAGAAAGACATTCAGCTTAAAGTTGAGGACAAGGAAGCTTTTACAGCTATAACAACCATAAAAACTTTTAATTATAAAGAAGTATTATATTCTTTAGTTGAAGCAGCTCCAAAAACAGGAAGAACCCATCAAATAAGAATTCATTTATCTAAATCCGGATTTCCAATAATGGGTGATAAATTATACGGTGAGGAGCAGAATCCCTTCAATAAAAAAGGGCTTTATCTTGCTGCTATTGGATTAGAATTTCATCATCCAATAACAAATAAAATTTTAAAAATAAAAATATCTCCACACTCAAAGTTCAGATTCACAAGTATTTAGGCTTCGAATTATGATTTCTTAACAAAATTTTACAAAACCATTTTACGTGCCAAAGCTTCTATAGCATGCTTTTTGCTTAAATTTGTATAAAGCGCAATTTAACACCTATGCTAAAGCAGCAATTAAATTTTAAATTATCTCAAAAGTTATCCCCTCAACAAATCCAGTTGATGAAGCTTATCCAATTGCCTACGCAAGCTTTCGAGCAACGTATCAAACAGGAATTAGAAGAAAACCCAGCGCTGGAAGATGGAAAAGAAGATCTTGATGCCGATTTTGACGATGAGTTTTCTAATGACGAGTACGACAATGATGATTATGATAATGATTCGGAACCAGAGATCAACGTTGATGATTATTTAAGTGACGATGAGATTCCAAATTATAGACTTCAAGCAAATAATTATAGTGCAGATGATGAGGAGAAGAATGTCCCTTATGCCTCTGGAACTTCCTTTGCGCAACATTTAAAAACACAATTAAGTACATTCAGATTAACAGATGTTGAGCAAGAAATCTCAGATTTTTTGGTGGGTAGCGTAGACGAAAGTGGATATATTAGAAGAAGCCTGCAAGATATTGTGGATGATCTTGCCTTTACACAAAATATTTATACAGACGAAGAAACGGTAGAAAAGGTTTTGAAGAAGGTGCAGCAATTAGATCCTGCTGGTGTTGGAGCTAGATCCCTTCAGGAATGCTTACTTATTCAGTTAAAACGTAAAGAAGCTACCAAAGAAGTTTCACTTGCCACAGACTTGCTTGAAAAATCTTTCGATCACTTCAGTAAAAAACACTATACCAAATTACTTGCTAAGCATGATATTTCTGAAGATGAGCTGAGAGATGCCATTGAAGTTATTGAGCATTTAAACCCTAAACCAGGCGGGTCTTTTGCAGGGAATTTAAGGATGGTGGAACATGTAATTCCAGATTTTACTATTAAAATTGTAGATGGCGAATTAGAATTAAGCCTAAACGGACGAAATGCTCCCGAAATGCATATTTCCAACGATTATAGCAATATGTTAAAAGGCTATAAAGAGGCCAAGGAGAAAACAAAATCGCAAAAAGATGCGGTAATGTTTATAAAGCAGAAGTTAGACTCCGCAAAGTGGTTTATAGAAGCTATTAAGCAGCGTCAGCAGACACTTATGGTTACTATGAGCTCTATAATGCATTATCAAAAAGAATACTTTCTAAGCGGTGATGAGCGCAATTTACGCCCTATGATCCTTAAAGATATTGCAGATGAAATAGGAATGGATGTTTCTACCGTTTCTAGGGTTGCAAATAGCAAGTATGTAGATACTCCTTATGGCACTAAATTAATAAAGGTCTTCTTTTCTGAATCTATGACGAATGACCAAGGAGAAGAAGTTTCTACAAGAGAGATTAAAAAAATCCTTGAGATTTCTATTGAAGAAGAAGATAAACGTAAGCCTTTAACCGATGATAAACTTGCTAAATTATTACTGGAAAAAGGATACCCTATTGCTAGAAGAACAGTTGCAAAGTATAGAGAACAATTGGATATTCCGGTAGCTAGAATGAGAAAAGAAATTTAATGAAGTTCTTAATTAAAAGTGCTTCTTATATTTTTCATCCGCTATGGATGCCTTTTGCAGGAAGTTTATTTTACTTCTTAGTAACTCCTCGTTTTTTCCCTTTACCACTAATTCAGGCAAAATTACTAGCTATTGCCATAACTACTATTTTTATACCGGTAGTTTTTTATTTTCTTCTGAAAAATTTAGGAAAAGCAGATTCTGTATTTCTGAAAGATGTAGAACAGCGGCGTTGGCCACTTTTTTTCTATTGTCTTTTGATTGGCTTAAACCTCTATCAGATACTTAACATATATAATTATCCTGCCCTCTACTATTTTTTTGTGGGCATATTGTTTTCTATACTCACAAGTTTCTTTTTAGTATGGCTAAGGGTAAAAGTCAGTTTACACATGTTAGGTCTTTCCGGGATCTTTATGTTTGTGCTAGCGCTTAGTATTTATTACAGGCTAAATTTAATATATAGCATCGCTTTTTTAATAGCTGCTCTAGGACTTACTGCTACTTCAAGACTATATTACAAGGCACATACTTGGATTGAATTAGTCTTAGGCTTTTTTATTGGCTTACTGCCCCAACTAATAGTTCTCAATTTCTGGCTATAAAATATAGAACATTAAACCTAATTTAAAAGTAGTTATCTCTACAGGACTATTATTAAGTTGTGCATCTTTGAAGAAGGGATTCAAGCTATAGTACACATGAAAATTGAAGGTATTATAACCAAAAGTAAAGGTAGTTCCCAATCGTAATCGATCTAATTCTGGGACGTCTGTTTGGATAACTTGATTATCTCCTTGCCGAAAATTAGATTTAAAATAATAAATATAACCTAACCTTAAACCGGTATAAACCCTCCAAAATTTATAAGTTTCGGGAGTAGAACTCCGCCATCTAAATTCCAAAGGCATTTCTATTAATTGTGTAGAAAATCTATTGGTATCATAATTTACTTCAGGATCTTTTAAATTTCTGAAGATCGTATTGTTATTTTCGTCTTCTCCAATAAATAATTCCTGTCCATAGGAGTTTAAAGACCACCCAAGGCCAGCTCCTAATGCTACATTTCTTCTTTTATTAATTGGAAAGTCACGGATAAAGCCCAAATGTAAACCACCGGAAAAACCAGATTGCGCAACATTTTCAGGAAGATCTGTTAATAGATGAAAAGTAAGGCCTACATAAAACTGATCTTCTCTATACAGGCTATCTATGGGCTTTAGAGTAGAATCTATTGCTACAGTTTGTGAAAAAGATGGCCACAACATAAAGAAGCCAAAAGCAAAAAATAAGAATTTTTTCATTTTCAAAACGTTTATTTCAGTAAAATATTCAGAAAGTTAAATATAAAAAAAACATCCCATCCGGTAAATCCAGATGGGATGTTCTATAAACAGTAATGTACAGGTATTACTTATTCTTACCTACATCCCCAATTCGAGTTGTGTAGTTAATTTTAAGTGCTTCTGCTTTTCTTAATTCTTGTTTAATATCAGATACCAATCCCATATTTGTTTCAACATCTACTTTTAATGCAGTTGTTAAGTAAGGAATTAATTCTTCACGTTTAGTCTCTCTTTCTGCGTAGATAAATTTCTGGATGTCTTTAACATCTGCAAACTTATCGTTTAACTGAATTCGAGCTTCTCCACCAAATTTTTGCTGGTATCTAGGGCTTGGTTTTCCTGCATAAATATACATCACCAATTCCTTTCTATCCAATTTTTCCACTTGGTCTGCAAAGGGTAACTTATTTTCAATCATCAAAGTATTTTGACGCATTACCGTAGCCACCATAAAAAAGAAAAGCAACATAAAAACGATATCTGGCAATGAAGCCGTGTTTACCGCTGGTAATTCACCACTCTTTTTCTTTTTAAATTTAGACATATCTAGATTGAATTTAAAGTGTTATTTAGTCTACTAGCTCTTAGGTTCTGCTTCAGATAACTTCTGAGGATACATTTCCTTCACTTGATCTATCTGCTTTTCCATCTTATCCTTATTGCCTCTGTAATTAGGATCGTTGTATTTAGCTTCCATTTCAGTATAATCCATACCGAACAATCTTTGTGATTCTCTGTTTCTCAATTCATTATATGCCGCTACTAACTCATTCTGAACAGAAATATAAGTTCTATACTCAGTCTGACGGTCATTAACTAATGATATAATAGCTTTAGTCGGATTGTCTGAAGAAGCAGGGTCTTTAGCACCTTTACAATAATTACAGGCTTCTTCTCCTTGTCCAGCTCCATTATCTAGAAAATCCATTGCAGCCTTTCTAAGTTCAGTTAATTGCATTACTTGATCTTCAACCAATAAATCGTTATTTCTGTTAACAATTACAGTAAAGATATTTTTCTGCTTAATAACCGGCGGCTCAACGTTCTCGTCTTGAATAGGGGGCAACTTACGGCTGATTCCCCTATCGGTCTCAATTGTTGTAGTAACCAAGAAGAAAATTAATAGCAAGAATGCTATATCGGCCATAGAGCCGGCATTTACTTCTGGTGCTGATCTTTTAGCCATAATTTATTTTATTAATTTTCTTATTCCGGAAAGCACCATTGCTCCAGCCGCTATTGCTGCTAGAATATAAAAAACTACTAATCCGGCACCAACCCAATGGTCTGCACTGGCAGATAAAGTATCACCATCTTTAAGTTGAACTTCATTACCATCAGTTAAAACGTAAGCTATAGCTATAACAAGTACAAATGCTCCTACTGAAATTAATGTGTTCTTCACGTTTCCGGAGAACAATCCTTTAATTACAAAGAAACCAACTATCAATATACAGATAGCTAATACAATATAACCAACCCACATCATAGGCTCTAGTAAACTATTTTGTTCTGCCATTGAGGCTGAAATAGCATCATCACCAGCTATAATAATTCTACCCAAAAGGATAAGACCTATTACACCAATAACAAGTGCTAAATATTTTAAAACTTTGTGTACGGTCATGATTTACTATTTCTTAGATTCTTTTTTTGTTTTTGTAATCAACAAGCATATCGATTAATAAGATAGAAGCGTCTTCCATATCATTTACAATACTATCGATTTTAGCGATGATGTAATTATAAAAAATTTGAAGAATAATCGCTACGATCAAACCAAATACTGTTGTAAGAAGGGCTACTTTAATACCACCTGCTACTAATGAAGGTTGCATATCCCCAGCTGCTTCAATTTTATCAAAGGCTTGAATCATCCCTATTACCGTTCCCATGAAACCAAGCATTGGTGCCAAAGCGATAAATAAAGATACCCAAGATACATTCTTCTCAAGTTGTCCCATTTGAACACCACCGTAAGCCACAACAGCTTTCTCAGCAGCTTCTATGCTTTCGTCTGCACGATCTAAACCTTGATAATAAATAGAGGCAACAGGACCGCTTGTATTTCTACAAACTTCTTTTGCAGCTTCTACTCCACCATTGTTTAAAGCATCCTCTACATCCTGAGCTAATTTCTTAGTATTGGTTGTAGATAAGTTTAAAAAGATAATTCTCTCAATGGCAATGGCCAAACCAAGAATTAAACATAAAAGTACGATCCCCATAAATCCGGCACCACCTTCTATAAAACGTTTTTTAAGTTCTTGGTGAAAACCTAAATCTTCCTCTTGAGTGTCGAGGCCTGCTTCGTCATCCTGAACGATCGTCTGGATGTTATCAGGTAAGGTATTTACATAATTTGTAGCGTTAGCTTGAGCTGCTCCAAAAAACATAATCGAAGCGATTACCAAAGTTGAAAATAATCTTTTCATTACTGTCTGTCTTAAATTAATTAGTTAAAGGGTTAAAGATATAAAAATAAATTTTTAATAAAAATAAATTGCAGAGAGGAAGGGATTCGAACCCTCGATACGCTTGTGGCGTATACACGCTTTCCAGGCGTGCGCCTTCGACCACTCGGCCACCTCTCTAAAATGGCTTATCTTAATTAGTGCGCCAAATAACAAAAAAAAAAAATTACAAACAAAATAAGAATCGTTAATATTTATAACATTTCACCACGCAAGGAAGTCTCATAAATGGTTTTGAATACTTTAGGCGACAATTCTTTTCCCAAAAGGTACATTAATTTTGCGATTGCCGCTTCTGTAGTAATGTCTTTTCCAGACACTACTCCTATTTTTTTTAATTGGGTACTTGTCTCGTAATTACCCATAACCACACTACCAGCAACACATTGGGTAACATTTATAACTACCAATCCCTTAGAAATATATTTTTTTAACAAATCAATAAACCAAGCATCTGTAGGTGCATTTCCACTCCCAAATGTTTCTAATATAACACCTTTCAAATTTTTCTTCGATAAAATATGCGCAACAGTACTCTCTGTAATTCCAGGAAACATCTTTAATATTAACACATCGGAACTAAAATCTTTGTGCAATTTAACTTTCTTCCTTCTATTAGTTAGCCAAAGAGCCGAATGATTTACCGATAAATAAACTCCAGATTCAACTAAAGGAGGATAATTAGGTGATGAAAAAGCTTGAAAATGTTCTGCATTAAGCTTCGTGGTTCTATTTGCTCTATATAATTTATATTCAAAATAAAGTCCGACTTCAGAAATTACAGGCCTCCCCTGCTTTTGCAAACCGGCAATTTGAATACTTGTAATTAAATTTTCTTTCGCATCGGTTCTTAAATCTCCAATTGGTAGTTGAGAACCTGTTAAAATGATAGGCTTAGTAAGATTTTCGAACATAAAGCTTAATGCGGAAGCGGTGTAAGACATAGTATCACTTCCATGAAGCACTACGAAGCCATCATACTCCTCGTATCTTTCTTCAATGATTTCGGCAATCTGAACCCAATTTAAAGGATTCATATTGGAAGAGTCTATAGGTTCTTTAAAACTTACTGTATCTATGGAATGTTCTAAAAGTTTTAACTCTGGAATATTTTGAAGTAATTCACTAAAGTTGAAGGCTTTTAAAGCTCCTGTTTCAAAATCTTTGATCATACCAATGGTTCCCCCAGTATAAACCAATAAAATATTAGATTTTGTTTTCATTCAGGGCTTCATTATTTATAACAGGATTGGCATACATTAGTAAGTAACTATTAACTTCCAGTGCATTTTTAATATCTACCCTTCGAGTTAATCTTCTTTCAAATTGTCTTTTTTCTTTGTCATTATACTGACTTGCATGTTCTTCAGAATTTTTCAAAAGATCACAGGCTATATAATTTGCTGGCCAAAGTTTATAATTCTTATGTATTTTAGAATCAATTGCAGCCGCAATGGCTTGTAATTGATCGTTTACAGAATGTTCTTTTTCTTCTAAATCTTTAAACCAATCTTCGTCTAAAATTTCTCCGGCCGTAATATGAATTCGGCCTTTATTCCCTAAAGCCCCTTTTAGAATTGAGTTAAAATCTTCGTGAGCAGACTTTTTATAAACCTCCTCGTTTCTTTTTGCCATTAATTCTGGCATCTTAAGTACATCTGTAGGATCAAATTCATAAGAAATAGAAACAGGAACTATCTTAATTTTAGAGAAATATTCAGAAATACTCATATCCCCTTTTGCCATAGCGAGCATTTTTAGGACTCCTTGCTGGGTAGCATCGTTCCCGTCTTTTGTACGGCCTTCTCTTTGCGCCATCCACACCGATCTTTTCTCGTCCACTAATAAATGTCGAATGTATTGCGAAAGGTTCAACGAACTACGAAGCATCTCCCTTGGAGTAAGTCCGCGTTGCACCAAGAAATTTCTATTAAGTTTAGATAGAAGGAGCAAAAATGGTTTTTGCACTAAATTATCTCCAATAGCTGAAGCTGTCATCACTAGCTCCTGTTCATAAAGTGCACAATTCAGTAAACTGGTATCTAATATGATATCTCTGTGATTAGAAATAAACATATAAGATTCATCTTTCTTTAGTTTATCAAAACCACTATAAGAAAGCCCCTCAGAACTTTTTTCAAGTACTTTTTTTACAGAATGATAAATAACTTTACTCTGAAAATCATGTATAGAATGACAATCCTCTAGGATGTTTTTTATTTCGCCGAACGATTTGTCAGGAAAAGTAAATTGCAATAGAGCTTTCACCATCGGGTGGTTAACATACTTATTTAAAGCAGGTTGCACCTCATTATCGTTATAAAATCTTATTTCTTCAAAGTTGGACACGTATATTTTTTGCTTAGCTTCACAAATGAACAAAATAAAATGTTAATTCCCCACATTACACCCCAAATATATCTTTGGAGTTTTTGGTGGTAATAGTAGCAATTTCCTCTAGATCTAGCTCATATAATGAAGCAACTTTTTCTGCAATTATTTGTATATAAGCACTTTCATTTCGTTTTCCTCTAAATGGTGCAGGCGCTAAATAGGGGGCGTCTGTCTCTAAAACGATATGTTTTAATGGGATTTCAGCCAAAAATTTATCCAATCCTCCATTTTTAAAAGTCACTACCCCTCCAATCCCCAACTTCATATTGTAAGAAATAGCTTTTAAAGCCTGTTCCTTATTTCCGGTAAAACAATGAAAAATACCAAAAAGATCCTCTCCTTTTTCGGATTCCAAAACTTCGAAAACCTCATCAAAAGCATCTCTGCAATGAATTACAATTGGCAAGTTTTTAGACTTTGCCAATTTTATTTGGTGCTTGAAAGCAATTTGTTGTTCTTTAAGCAAGGTTTTATCCCAATAAAGATCAATTCCAATCTCACCAACAGCATAAAAATTTCTTTTCTGAAATTGCTCTTCGATATGTTGCAATTCTTCTTCAAAATTTTGCTTTACCGAGGTTGGGTGTAAGCCCATCATTAAAAATACGTTTTTTGGAAACTGAGCTTCCAGTTCATACATAGTATTGGTATGCGAAGCATCTATTGCAGGAATAAAAAAACGGGTGATCCCTTTTTCAATAGCTTTCTGAATCGTATCATTTCTATCGGAATCAAACTGCTTACTATATAAGTGGGTATGGGTATCTGTTAAAATCATAAATGCAAAAATAATTTATTTTGAAGACCTATCTTTGTCAAAATACAAAGAATGTCATCCCTCAGAAAGTTACTGGAAAGCCAAGGCTACCACAGGATAAAATTAAAATATACCGAAACCAATCATTTTGAGTTGGTAGCAAAAATAAATAACATCGAAGGAAATTTTATTCTGGACACTGGTGCCTCTAGCACTTGTGTCGGTTTTGATGCGGTTTCGCATTTCAAACTGTTAGCAGAAGACAGTAAAATTAGAGCTGCCGGAGCGGGAGCAAATAATATGTTAACCCAAATAGCTGCTAAGAACAGTATGGGGATAGGGAGTTGGAACAAGAAAAAAATCGCTATTGTTTTATTCGATCTCACTCATGTAAATCAAGCTCTTATAGACCATAAAGCAGAAAAAGTTCATGGTATTTTAGGTGCAGATATTCTTAAAAAAGGAAAAGCAATTATAGATTATAAAAACAAAGCACTTTATCTAAAATAATTCAAAAAATGGGGGAAAATCCCCATAAAATTATCTCATAACTCGTTTTATATTTGAAATATAAGTTAAAGGTTATGAGTGTTTTAATTAAAAAAAGTACCTATTCTAATCTAGCTATATTTATGCTAGTAATTGCTGTTATTGCAGTATTGCTTTTAAATATCTTTACTTTAATAACTCTTTTTTAGCTAAAGCAGACTAATAAAAAAAGTCGCAACGTAAAATTGCGACCTTTTTTTATTAATATATTTTAAAGCCTATAACTCCAAGGCTCTCTTTACATCGTTATCCATCAATAATTCTTCTGGATTTTCTAACGCTTCTTTAACCGCTACTAAGAATCCTACAGATTCTCTACCGTCTATAACTCTGTGATCGTAAGATAAAGCCACATACATAATTGGTCTTATTTCCACATGTCCATCTATAGCCACAGGTCTTTCAACAATGTTATGCATTCCCAAGATTCCACTTTGTGGAGGGTTAATTATTGGTGTAGATAACATAGATCCAAACACACCTCCATTAGAAATAGTGAAAGTACCACCAGTCATTTCATCTACAGTGATTTTTCCGTCTCTTGCACGAATTGCAAGACGCTTAACTTCATCTTCTACTCCTCTAAAACCAAGGTTTTCTACATTTCGCATTACAGGGACCATAAGGCCTTTAGGGCCAGAAACTGCAATACTAATATCTTTATAATCATATTTTATTTGGTAATCTCCATCTAGCATTGAGTTCACATCTGGATATAATTCCAATGCACGAACTACTGCTAATGTGAAGAAAGACATAAAGCCAAGACCCACACCGTGCTTTTCTTTGAATTCCTCTTTGTATTGTTTACGTAAAGAGAAAATAGCCGACATATCTACCTCATTAAAAGTAGTAAGCATTGCTGTTTCATTCTTAGCACTTACCAAACGCTCTGCTACTTTACGACGTAACATAGACATTTTCTTACGCTCTTCTCCTCTTTTACCAGTTCCTGGCGTTCCCATAGAAGCTTTGGCCTGAACAGCATCTTCTTTAGTTATTCTTCCATCGCGGCCAGATCCAGAAACAGATTTAGAATCTACCCCTTTTTCGTCCAAAATCTTCTTAGCAGAGGGAGACGGAGTTCCAGTTGCATACGTTTTATCTTGTTGTTGAGAAGGTGTAGAAGGCTTAGACGGCTTTTGCGTTAAAGCTTCGGCTTTATCACTATCTGCTTTGGTAGATGTTTCTTCTCTTTGTTCTTTCACTTCCTCTTCAGGAGATTCGTCTTTAGATTTTGCTTCAGCTTTATCTCCTCCACCAGGTTTTGGAGCATCGGTATCTATAAGACAAACAACTGCACCAACGGCCACAGCATCTCCTTCTTCGGCTTTTAATGTAATAATTCCACTAGCTTCAGCAGGTAGTTCTAAAGTTGCTTTATCACTATCTACTTCAGCAATAGGCTGGTCTTTTTCTACATAATCTCCATCTTCTACTAGCCATTGAGCTATTTCTACCTCTGTAATAGATTCTCCCGGAGAAGGAACTTTCATTTCTAAAGCCATGATTTTTTGTTTTATTTTATTGATTCCATCTTATTCCTAAGATAGTATGTTATATTAATTTTTATAAAGTATTTGATTAAATCATTGTTTTATCAAATACACTTGCTATTACTTTTTCGTGACGTTTTTTAAATCTTACAGAACTACCAGCTGCTGGTGAACCGTAAAATCTTCTACTGCATACTCTGAAATTCTTAGCTTCATCAAAATGTAGTAATAAATAACTATATGCTCCCATGTTTCTTGGCTCTTCTTGTGCCCAAACAACATCGTCTGCATTTTTATATTTAGCCATTACCTCTTTAATTCTTTTTTCTGGTAATGGAAACAATTGCTCTACTCTTACCAAGGCAATGTCGTCTCTTTTATTGTCTTCTTGATGCTCCAAAAGGTCGTAATAAAACTTCCCTGTACAGAATACCAAAGTTTTCACTTTATCAACCTTTGCTGAAGCATCATCTATTACAGTTTGAAACGTTCCTGTAGCAAATTCTTCTTTAGTTGAAAGAACTTTTGGATGTCTTAGTAAACTTTTTGGAGTAAATATAATAAGTGGTTTTCTATAATTCACTTTCATCTGTCTTCTTAACAAATGAAACATATTTGCAGGGGTTGTAACATCGGCCACAAACATATTGTCTGTCGCACAAAGTTGAAGAAAACGTTCCATTCTACCAGATGAATGCTCTGCTCCTTGGCCTTCATATCCGTGAGGCAATAACATTACCAATCCGTTTTGAAGCTTCCACTTATCTTCTGCAGCAGAAATATATTGATCCATCATGATTTGGGCTCCATTTACGAAATCCCCAAATTGTGCTTCCCAAATAGTTAAGGTGTCTGGACTTGCCATGGCATATCCATAATCGAAACCAACTACTCCATATTCAGATAAAAGAGAATTGTAAATACTGAATCTCCCTTTTCTATCTGGAATATTATTGTGAAGAATGATCTCTTCTTCACTGTCTTCTACTTTTATAACGGCATGACGATGAGAAAAAGTTCCTCTTTCTACATCCTGCCCGCTCATTCTCACATTATATCCTTCAGTCATCAAAGTACCATAGGCAAGCAATTCTGCCATCGCCCAGTCTAGTTGATTGGTATCGAAATACATAGTTTCTCTTGCCTCAATAAGCTTTGCTATCTTTCTAAGAAATTTCTTATCCTCAGGAAGCTTAGTGATTACTTTTGCTACTTTATCGAGCGTCTTTATATCTATAGTAGTATCTACAGGAGCCATCATGGTATCTTCCTGTACATTTTCGTAACCCTCCCATTCATCTTGCATGAAAGGAGTGATTCTTGTAGTATCTTCTTTTCTGGAATCCTCCAGCTCTTCCTCTAATTTTGCTTTGTATTCTTCTTCTAGCTTTTTAACATAGCCTTCTTCAATTACACCGCTTTTCGTCAATTTATCAGCATAAATATCCCTAGGATTTTCATGCTTTGCAATTGCTTTATATAGTTTTGGTTGTGTAAATCTAGGCTCATCTCCTTCATTATGCCCGTATTTTCTATATCCTAAAAGATCTATAAAAACATCTCTTTTAAATTTCATTCTGAAGTCTAACGCAAATAATACAGCGTGAACAACAGCTTCAGCATCATCTGCATTTACATGAAGTACAGGAGAAAGTGTCACTTTTCCAACATCTGTACAATAGGTAGAAGAACGTCCATCTAAATAATTAGTAGTAAATCCAATTTGATTATTCACTACTATATGTATAGTCCCGGCGGTTTTATAACCTTCCAATTGTGCCATTTGCACCAACTCGTACACCAAACCTTGACCAGCAATTGCCGCATCCCCATGCACTATAATTGGAAGCACTTTAGAAAAATCGTCTTTATAATGCTTGTCCTGTTTTGCTCTAGAAATTCCTTCTACAACAGCTCCTACAGTCTCCAAGTGAGATGGGTTAGGCGCGATATTTATATTTATTTCTTTACCACTCGAGGTAGTTCTACAACTAGTCCAACCTAAATGATATTTTACATCTCCATCAAAAATATCCTGTTCGTAGTCCTTACCGTCAAATTCACTAAAAATATCTTTTGCACTTTTACCGAAAATATTGGTTAGAGCATTCAATCTTCCACGGTGAGCCATTCCCATTACAAAATCTTTCACACCTAGATCTGCCGCTTTTTCTATAATGGTATCTAATGCCGGAATTAAACTCTCGTTCCCTTCTAAAGAAAATCGTTTTTGCCCAACGTATTTAGTATGCAAAAAGCTTTCAAAAGAAACAGCATTGTTTAATTTCGTGAGGATATTCTTTTTTTCAGCATCAGTAAACTTAGGCTGATTGTCGTTGATATTTAACTTTTTCTGAATCCATTCTATCTCCTCAGGTTTTCGGATATACATATATTCTACCCCGATAGATTGGCAATAAATGGTCTCTAAATGAGCCACAATATCTTTTAAAGTTGTGGTTCCAATTCCAATAATTTCTCCAGCGCTAAAAGTTTTCTCTAAATCTTCTGAAGAAAGGCCAAAGTTTTCCAATGCCAAAGTAGGGACATATTGCCTGCGCTCTCTTACCGGATTTGTCTTAGTAAACAAATGCCCTCGAGTTCTATATCCATCTATCAACCGAATTACCTGAAACTCTTTTCTTATGTTTTCCGGGACTTCGGCTAATGTAAACTCTTGTTTTGCAGCAGCATTTTCTTGGTGTGTTTCTTGAGAAAGTTCTCCATTTTGCTCCATTCCAAAGTCGAAACCTTGAAAGAAAGCTCTCCAGCTAGGTTCTACACTATCCGGATTTTGTAAATACTGATCGTAAAGATTGGCGAAATAGGCTGTAGGTGCAGCGTTAAGAAATGAAAATTTATCCATATTTGGAAACTAATGTTTCTTTTATATTAAAACAAAGCAAAAGTACAATTTTTAGAATTTATAGCTTATAGAAAATGTTATATTTATAGCCAATATTATAAGAATTTTAACATGATGAAGCTTCAATTTTCTATGATAAACAAATTAACAACCTGTCTTATTATAATGGTTTTCGCAACATTTAAACTTTCTGCTCAAGAAGCAAATCAAGTCCAAAAAGCTGATTCGGGATTTTGGCAATCGGTGAAATATGGTGGAAGTCTTGGGTTAAATTTTGGAAATAACAGGTTTACAGGGATTCTATCCCCATCTGCAATTTACGATTTTAACGAATATTTTTCTACTGGAATTGGCTTAAACGGCGCCTATACAAAACAAAATAATTTTACAGCTACAAGTGTTGGAGGAAGTGTTTTGGCTATGGTAAATCCAGTAAGATTTTTACAATTTTCTGCGGAATTTCAAGAATTGAATATTAGCCGCAAACTAGAGCTAGACGGCGGAAATTTTAGAGAACAATATTGGGTGCCAGCTTTATTTTTGGGGGTTGGATTTTCTTCGGGAAATGTAGTTACAGGATTACGCTATGATGTATTGCACGACGAAAACAAAAGTTTCTACAGCAGTGCCTTAATGCCTTTTGTGAGTATTTATTTTTAAACCTCACGATTCATTAAGGAAGACCCGAATTGTTTGAGCAATGCTTTTTTATCTGCCGGCATTTCAATTTTATCTAACACCTCAAAAGCCTGATTCGTGTATTTTTCTATTTCTAATCGGGTAAGATCTGCAGCACCGCTTTCTTCAAAAATAATTTTTACAGCTTCTATCTTTCCAGTAGCATCCATTGGGTTAATAGAATAAAGATCCTCTAAGTTATTAGCATCTAGTTTCCTAGAATTCTCTAATGCTTTTAAATACAAAAAGGTCTTTTTATTTTCTATGATGTCACCTCCAACTTGTTTTCCAAAAGTTTTTGGATCTCCAAAAGCATCTAAGTAATCGTCTTGTAACTGAAATGCAATTCCCAACAATCTACCATATTGATATACCGCCTTTTTGCAATCTTCAGAAGTTTTCGCCACAATAGCGCCCATTTGCAAAGAAGCACCTACCAAAACAGCAGTTTTATACTCTATCATTTTAAGATAGTCTTCTATTTCTACATCATCCCTACTCTCAAAATCTATATCGTATTGCTGCCCTTCGCAAACCTGAATTGCTGTTTGCGTAAATAATTGTGCTAATTCTTTAAAAATAGTACCATCATAATTTTCAAATAACTGGTAGGCATTTATTAGCATAGCGTCCCCAGAAAGTATCCCTGTATTAAGATCCCATTTTTCATGCACGGTAGCCTTCCCTCTTCGTAAGGGTGCATCATCCATTATATCATCATGCACTAAAGAAAAATTATGAAACACCTCTATTGCCAGTGCCGCATCCAAAGCTTTTTCAAAAGGAGTGTCAAATATTTCAGCACTCATAAGAACAAGAACTGGACGCAACCTCTTTCCTCCAAGATTCAAGATATAAGTAATGGGCTCGTAAAGATTTTTAGGCTCTTTAGTTTCCACTTTCTTATTTAAGTATTCTATAAAAGCTTCTCGATACTCGGAAATAGTGTGCATTTGCAAAATTTTCGGCTAAAATACCATAATTGATACTAATACAAATTCCCTAAGCATATTAAATTAATATAAAATTAAAGGAAACTTTTATGGTTTTTAAAGTTTCCTTTAGTACTTTTGCCAAAATTTTTTAATCAAATTGAAAGACAAAATAATTCATTCCGCTGCAGAGCTATTTCTTAATCTTGGATTTAAGAGCGTAACTATGGATGATATTGCTAACGAATTAGGAATCTCTAAAAAAACCATTTACTCTCATTTTTCGACTAAGACTAAATTAGTAGAAGCAAGCACTTTGCACATTCTTTCACAGATTTCCTGTGGGATAGAGACTATAATTAGTCAAGATAAAAATGCCATTGTAGAACTCTACGACATTAAGAATTTTGCGATGAAACACTTGAAAGACAATAAATCTTCGCCACAATTTCAGCTGAAGAAATATTATCCCAAGGTATTTAATATAGTTCAGAGCAATCATCTCCAGATCATGGAAGGCTGTGTATTTAAAAATTTAGAGAAAGGAATAAAAAATGGGTTGTACCGCGAAAACATTCCTTTAGACTTTATAAGTAAAATTTATTTTGTTGGGATGATGGGGATAAAAGATGAATATCACTTTCCATTAACCACATATTCTTCAAATGAATTGTTAGAAAACTTTTTAGAATATCACCTGAGGGCAATTGTTACAGAAAAAGGCTTAAAAACCTTAAATCAATCAATCAATAAAATACCCGAATACAAGTAATGAAAAAGATCTATTTAATATTATTTCTTTCCTTTCCAATTTTGAACTATGCACAGGAACAAGAAAGTAATTCTGCGCAAACCTATACGCTAGAAGAAGCTATTGCGTACGGACTACAAAACAGTTACAATGCAAATATCGCTTCCAAAGATGTGGCCATTGCTCTAAAACAAAAGTGGGAGATTATTGCGCAGGGATTACCACAAATAAGCGGAAATGTTGAGTATAGAAACAATTTAAAACAACCGGTTACTCTTTTACCTGGTGAAATTGCCGGTGGAGATCCAGGAACTTTTGTCCCGGTAACCTTTGGTACCAAACAAAATTTAACTGCAACAGCTACGTGGAACCAGTTAATTTTTGATGGTTCTTATATAGTAGGTGTGCAATCTGCAAAAACTTTATTGCAAATTTCTGAAAATGCTAAGGTTAAAACTGATCTAGAAGTAAAACAAATGATCACCAATGCTTATGGTAATGTTTTGCTTGCAAGAGAAAGTGTCGCGATCTCTAAAAGAAACTTAGAGACCATTCAAAAAAATTATAACGATACAAAAGTTACTTACGAGAATGGACTTATCGAAGAGGAATCTGTAGAGCAATTGGAAATCACTTTGCTTGGGCTGGAAACTAGTTTAAACAATGCAGAGCGTATGGAAGGTATTGCATACGATATGCTAAAGTTAAGTATGGGTATTCCAGTAGCTAATCAAATTGTGGCAATAGATAATTTAGAGCAACTAAGCACAGAAAATTTCGATTTGCAATTATTGAATAAAGAAATCTCTGTAGAAGATAACATAGATTATAGGATTGCAGAAGATCAAAGCAATCAAGCTGAGATCTTGGTGAAATTGGAAAAAAGCAAAGCGCTTCCAAAACTTACTGCTTTTGTGAACTATGGGGCACAAGGAAATGGAGATACTTTTAGCTTCTTTACAAACAATCAAATTTATTACGATCAATCTGTGTTGGGGCTAAGTTTAAATGTTCCAATCTTCAGCAGCGGACTTAGAAGTGCTAGAACTGCACAAAAGCAAATTCAATATGAGAAGGCTTTAGTACAATTAGAATACACTAAAAACCAAATTGAATTAGACATTCAATCTGCAAAAAACGACTATGAATTCAGTTTAGAAAATTATGCTAATAAAGGTAAAAGCTTAGATCTTGCCGAGCGAATTGAAAATAAAAATCAAGTTAAATTTCTAGAAGGCTTGTCTTCCAGTTTCGAGTTAAACGAAGCGCAACAACAATTATATAGAGCACAACAGGAATACTTACAAGCAATGTTGGAAGTAGTGACCAACAAAACCGAATTAGAAAACCTATTGGACACCACCAAATATTCAAAAGAAAATTAAAAATCTCTTCAATTTTAAGAAAATGAAAAAACTAATATATATTTCAATAGTATCTCTACTTCTAGCTGCATGTGGAGGAGATAAAAATAATTCAACGGAAGCGGCTTTAGAATCTAATGACATAGAGACCATTCAGAAGAAAAGAGATGAATTAACTACCCAACAGCAAGAAATTCATACCAAATTAAAAGAGTTAGACCACAAACTAGCCGAGCTTAACCCAGAGAAAAATGTACCTTTAATTACTACTTTCACTGCAAAAGCAGAAACCTTTAATCATTATTTAGAGCTTCAAGGAAGTGTAGAGACCAAACAAAATGTTGTGATTAACGCCGAAATTGGCGGAATTCTTCAGCAAATCTATGTTAAAGAAGGTCAAAAAGTTTCGAAAGGTCAATTGCTTGCGAGAATAGACGACGGAGGAATGAGCCAGCAAGTTGCCCAGTTACAAATTCAGGCAAATCTTGCTAAAACCACTTTCGAGCGTCAGCAACGTTTATGGGAACAAAAAATTGGAAGTGAAATCCAATATTTACAGGCCAAATCCAATTACGAAGCACAACAAAGTGCCGTGAATCAAATGAAGAGCCAATTATCCAAATCTACAGTGACGGCACCTTTTTCTGGAACTATAGACGACATTATTACTGAACAAGGAAACGTAGTTTCTCCCGGACAGACTCCAATTTTGCGTATTGTGAATCTTAGCGATATGTACATTCAAACAGATGTTCCGGAAAGTTATATTACCGATGTGGTGGAAGGTAAAAATGTAGAAGTGACTTTCCCTGTTTTAGGGAAAACAGTGGAGACTAAAATTAGACAAACCGGAAGCTTTATAAATCCAGACAACAGAACTTTTAATGCAGAAATTGAAGTTCCAAATAAGGAAAAAATGATTAAGCCTAACTTAACGGCTCGTGTAAAAATTAACGATTATACTAATGAAAAAGCATTGATGATCCCACAAAGCATCATTTCTGAAAATGCTGAAGGTGAACAATACATCTATATTTTAGATAGTATAAAAGATCAAAAAGCAATAGCTAAGCAAGTAATTATTAAAACCGGGAAAACTCAGGGAGATGTAATTGAAGTTTTAGAAGGACTAAAAGATGGGGATGCAATTATCGAGGAAGGTGCTCGAAGTGTGAAGGACGGTCAAACCGTGAAGATTATAACTTACTAAGAATACGTGATGGCAAAAAAGAAAAAAAATATCGAGAAGGAATTTAAAATGTCTTCTTGGGCTATAAAGAATAAGACCACCATTTATATGGGGATGATCTTAATTCTTTTCTTAGGAATCTCTGCGTATTTCACTATGCCAAGAGAAAGTTTTCCTGAAATTCAGGAAACAAAGATCTATGTAAGCTCATTATTTCCTGGTAATACTGCGGAAGATATTGAAAAACTGATCACTAATCCTTTAGAAGATAAGCTTAAAACAGTGAGTAGTGTGGTGGAAATTACCTCTACCTCTCAGGAGGATTATTCTATGATAGTTATAGAGTTCGACGAGGATATCCCTGTAGAACTTGCTAAACAAAAGGTGAAGGATGAGATAGATTCTGAAACTTCAGGTGAAGATTGGCCAACCTTTAACGGTGCCAAGGTAGAACCAAATGTTTTCGAATTGAGTATGTCTGAAGAAATTCCAATTCTAAACATCAATATATCTGGAGATTAT
>Ga0209309_10000801_pt1 | contig 34033 bp, 28 predicted proteins | sample COGITO_mtgs_1204_2_FD_184807 | JGI IMG/M metagenome (GOLD analysis project Ga0209309, IMG submission 184807) | Pelagic marine microbial communities from North Sea - COGITO_mtgs_120412 (SPAdes) (version 2) | ecosystem: Environmental > Aquatic > Marine > Epipelagic ... | reverse complement strand
AGACTTTTTCAAACCTTGAGAATTGGAAAAGGCTATACCTATGGCGCATATTCTTATATTCGATCAAGAGATGAGATAGCACCGTTTACCATTAGCACGAGTGTTCGAGCGAATGCAACCTTGCCTTCTCTAGAAATTATCGAGAATATGGTAAAAAACTATGGTCCCGGTTTTACAAAAGAAGATGTTGCATTGACCCAAAATAAAGTAATCAAGCAAAACACGCGTGCGTATGAATCATTGAACGCTAAATTAGGTCTCTTAACTCAGATTGATAAATATGGTAAGCCCGAAGATTTCATTAATAATGAACAAGATTTATTAATGAACATGAATTTGGAAGACTTTAAAAGCATCATTAACAAATACATAAAAGAAGGCGAGATGACGTATGTGATAGTTGGTGATAAAGCCACCCAATTGGAAGAAGTGAAAAAGTTAGGAAAAAATGTAATTGAACTGGATATTCACGGAAACCTAGTTAAATAAAAAGAATATGTTATTAATTCAAGAACAAACAGCAACCGAGACTATAAAAGGTGCTGTAGAAAATTATTACGATCATTTTTTAACCCTATTACCACGAATTGCCTTAGGTATTTTTATAGTGGTTGCCGGTATATTAATTGCCCAACTAATTACCAATTTGTTTAAAAAACGAATTTTAAAAAAAGCGGAAGACCCACTAATGGCACGTTTTCTTGCACAAGCTATAAAAATAGTTTTGAGCCTTATCGCGATCATGATCGCATTGGATGTTGCAGGTTTGGGCGGAATTGCAACTGGTATTTTAACCGCAGCAGGCGGCGCTGCCATCATCTTAGGGTTTGCATTTCAGGATATCGGTAAAAACTTTTTAGCGGGCATTATTTTAGCGTTTAATCGACCTTTTCATATTAATGATACGATTATGGTTGATACGCACTTCGGAAAAGTGAAGGCGCTTAGTTTTAGATACACCCACATAAAAACTACCGATGGCCGAGATATTTATGTTCCCAATAGCGATGTATTGACCAAGCCAGTTGAAAATTATACTGCCGATGGTTTTTATCGGGTTGATTTTATAGTGGGAATTGGCTACGAAGATGATATTGAATCGGCTAAATCGATCATTCAAGAAATATTGGATACCAATAAAGAAATTGTACATAATGATACCCATGATAACTTTGTGATTGAGTCAGAGTTAGCTGCGAGTACCGTAAACTTGAAAGTATTGTTTTGGGTGAATACTATTGATTACCGAAAGGCTTCGCGCGTATTACGTGGACAAATTATTCAAGAGGTTAAACAAGCATTGGAACAAAAAGGATTTAATCTACCTGCTGATATTACCGAGCTTAAATTGTACGGTAATGAAGAAGACATTCCATTACGGGTTCGAAAAGATCCACGGGATTTACTCGCTGAAGGAAAAAACTCTAATTAGAGCAGGGGAGTGGCTCATTTAAAACAGGATATTGCCAGTTTTTTTGATAGCCATAATGCCACCATTCGGTTCTAATGGTTTTAAAACCGTGTTTTCGCATTCCGTCGATAAGTAGTTTTCGGTTGGCGAGGATTTCTTCAGAAAAATTATAATTGTCAATATGTGCTTCTCTTCCAAAGTAGTCGTAATCACTGCCCATTTCCACATAGCAGCCTTCTAAGGTAACCAATGTTATGTCTACAGCTGCCGCACGATTGTGGACAGATGCTCCGTCATACGGATTGGCAACATAGGTTGCTCGGGGCACTTTTTCCCACATTTTTTTCTGAACGTCTAATGGTCGGTAGCAATCGTGGATTTTTATTTTATATCCTTTTTCGCAGAAATATTGATTGGCTTTAACCAAAGCTTCAGCGACTTCTTCTACCAAAAGGCATTTGGCACAATCGTATAATACTTCGCCAATAAAATTGTTTTCGGTGGCATAGCGGATTTCATAATCGAATTCTGTAGAAACTTCTGAAATATCAACTAATTTGTTTTGAGCGCTCATTTCCGAAGAAAAAATGGAAAGAACTAATAAGAAGAATAAGGAACGGTACATTTTGAAAGGATTTGCTAGCAGAGGATTTTCAAATTTAAGGATAAATTATAACAATTGGCAGCGCTGCTTTGTAACTTTGGGTAAAACAAATTATATGAAAAATTTAAACGATAAAGTTGCACTGATAACTGGTGGAACAAAAGGTATTGGTTATGGAATTGCTGAAAGTTTATTACAACAAGGCATAAATGTAGCTATTACCGGAAGAAAAGAAGAAACTGCAAAAAAAGCAGCCGACACGTTAAATAAAACGGAACATAATAAAGGCAAAGCCATTGGTATTGAAGCCGATGTGCGCAGTTACGAAAGCCAACAAAAAGCCGTTAATCAAGTAATTGAACAACTAGGAAAGATTGATATTGTAATTGCCAACGCAGGGTTAGGTCATTTTGGTTCGGTAGAAGACCTGACGGTAGAGCAGTGGCAACAAACCATTGACACAAACTTAAGCGGACCTTTTTATACATTGAAAGCGAGTGTGGATTCCCTTAAAAAGGAAAAAGGATATTTTATAACTATTTCTAGTTTGGCTGGAACCAACTTTTTTGCAGGAGGAGCGGCGTATAATGCTAGTAAATTTGGTGTAACTGGATTTACGCAAGCTGCAATGTTAGACCTTAGAAAACACGATGTAAAAGTCAGTACGATTATGCCGGGAAGTGTTTCAACGCATTTTAACGGAAATGAACCTACTGAAGGTGAAGAAGCTTGGAAAATACAAATTGAGGACATCGGTAAATTGGTGGTTGATCTATTGACGATGCATCCAAGAACATTGCCGAGTAAAATTGAAGTACGACCAACCGTACCACCAAGTGCTAAAAAATAAAGTCTTAATTAGAATAGACGAAACTAAAAAAGCTACTATTAAAATATAGTAGCTTTTTTTTGTTCTGTGATTCTTTAAAAAGTTTATCTGAAAAAGGCTTCTGCCCAATTTTGGGCATCGGTCAATTGTTCAAAAAAAGCGAAACTTTTATTAAACAATGGCTGTTCTAAAACGGCTCTTTCGCGCTCTTCAGGATTAGCTGAGACTATGGCAACACCCTCGATATTTTGTAGTGTATTACTTTTGTACAGGTTAAAGTCCACCTCGTGTTTAAAATTCCGTTCGGTAATTAACACGAACGGTTTATTTTGAAAAAACTCTTGAAACTTTTGATTAACAATAGTTGCCTTTTCAAGATCATAAAGTACATCTTCAAAAACCTTTAATATTGCATACTTAGCATAGATGCTAAGTTCACAAAAATCGGTATTTATTTTCTGTATCATAATAAATATTTTCCGTAAAAAAGTAATATAAAGATACTAAATATTATGATTTACTTAACATTTATTTATAATAATTTTAACGTTTATTAATGGTTGGTAATCAGACTATTAATGATATAAAATAAGAAAAGCGGCTCTAGAGCCGCTTTTAAAATGTCTATTTTTAAGAATTTTAATTAGCAGAAAGTAACGCTAAAAACTTATCAAGGTTTGGAAGAATTACAATACGTGTTCTTCTATTTTTAGCATAAGCTTCTTTAGTTTCTTCTTTAGTAAGTGGGTGGAAGCTACTTCTACCAGCTGCAATTAACTTTTCTGGTGCTACACCAAAATCATTTTGTAATTTTCTAATTACCGCAGTTGATCGCTCTACACTTAAATCCCAGTTATCTTTAACATACGATCCTGGTTTTACAGTTTGAGAATCTGTGTGACCTTCTACCATTACCTCCATTGCAGGCTCACTGTTTATTACACTGGCTAATCTTTCTAATAAATTATCAGCTTTTTTGCTTACACGAGCACTACCAGAGTTAAATAACAATTTATCTGATACGGTAATCATAACAACCGTTTCGTCAATGTCAATCTGAATATCGTCTTCTTCACCTTCAGCAATCAACGTATTATCAAGATTTTTCTTTAAGTTATATGAAACGATAAGATTCATACTATCTTCAAGCGTTTTTGCTTGTGACAATTCGTTTTGGTCAACATTGGCAAGAGCCGCTCTCATTTTCTCTTTGTCTTTATTTGAAACGACCACATTACCTTCTAATTGTAAGCGGCTGTCGTTTGTATTTTTTAACGATTGAATTTTAGAGTTATAATCTGAAACCCGGTCTTCAATTTTAGCGTATTTCGCTTCAATTTCTTCTTTTTCAACTTGTGTTTTAACTAGTTCTGAACGTGTTTCGTTATAATCGTTTTGTAGTTCAACATACTTCTTTTTCGAAACACAAGAAGTAAAAATAAATGCGCCCGAAAGTAGGGTTAGTGTGATTAACTTTTTCATTGTAATTAGTTTTAAGTTTATTGTTGGGACAAATATACGTGTAAACACGTATACCGATATCGTTAAGATTTCCTATTGTTTTGTTAAAAAAACTTAAAATCAAAGGGTTATAAAAAAAGCGGATACATAAGTATCCGCTTTAAAATAGTAACTATAGCGTCTTTTATTCTTCTTGTTTAGAGGCCATTTGAAGCTTATTTTTTCCAAAATCCAGTGTGCGTATTGGAAAAGGAATGTTAATACCGGCTTCGTCAAAGTTTTTCTTGATAAGTTTTATGGCTTTGTGTTGCGCGGCTAATTTTGGTTTTGGTTTTTTACTGTCAATCCAAAAGCGAGTTACAAAATTGATCGAGCTGTCACCAAATTCGGTAAAGAAAAAATCAATCGCTTCTCCCTCTTGGTGTTCAAAGGTTTCACTTATAACTTTTAAAACGATATCTTCTACTTGCTGTAAATCGTCTTCATATCCTACACCACAACTTACATCAACCCTTGAACGTTCTGTCAATGAATAATTGGTAAATGGATTGTCAACAATTATTGAATTCGGTATTACCACGTATTCGTTATCTGTTTGGCGAATAGTAACATTACGAAGGCTAATTTCGGTAACATATCCTTTATGGTCACCAGCCTCTATAAAATCTCCGATTCTAATTTTTGGTAAAAAGGAAAGTAATAATCCCGAAAATGTATTGCTCAAGGTGCCTTGTAAGGCCAAACCAATGGCCAAACCAACAACTCCAGCACCGGCAAGCACAGACGTTAGTACTTTATCCAAGTCCATCACTCCTAGGGCAATAAAAAAACCAAGGATTAAAACAACAGCATAGACAATCTTGCCCAGCATATCTTTAATGGCTTGATCAGTCATTTTTTTCAAAAGGACTCTTTTGAAAATCTTTGAAATCATTTTTGCCAAAAAGTAAAAAATGACCAATACCAAAATTGCCACGATAAAGTTGGGAAGTTTTAAAATAATAGCGTCTAACCATCCTCCTAATTTATCCCATAAACCTGATATTGCGTCATTTATTGAAAATGTTTTCTCATCCATAGTATATTGTAATTTTTTTTATTATTAATTTAAAGTAATGAAGAAAGCATAAAGGTACCCAAAACCCAAAGGATTATTGAAAGTATGCCTCCTATGATTAAAAAATGCCTAAACTTATAAAAACCCATACCGTATATTAAGGTATTGGTTTGATATCCCATTGGGGTAAAAAAGCTAAAATTTGCCCCAAATAATACAGCTAATATAAAAGGCTTAAAGGGTAACTCTAAACCTACAGCTACCGAAATGGCTATAGGCGTCATAATTATGGCCGTGGCATTGTTGCTAATTACACCGCTCATAACCATAGTAATCAAGAAAATAAGCCCAATTATAATAACGTTTGATTTTCCGCTTAGAATCATCAGTAATTGATCTGAAAGCCATTGATCTGCTCCTGTATTATGCATTGCTACTCCTAAGGGGATCATACCTGCCAATAGAAAAACCACCTGCCAATTTACACGATGATACACATCGGATAGTTTTATGCAATTGGAAAGTAGTAATAAAGCAACTCCTAATAAAGAACTTATTAATATGGTCAATAGTCCGCTTGCGGCCAAACCAATTATTAGTAACAATATACCAAAAGCAATACTCTTTTTAAAATTATTTTTTTCCGCAGGGATTTCATGTTCTTGTAAAATAGCGACGTTTTCCAGTAATTCCAATCGCGGAATATCTTGTTTCGGGATTTCTACCAAAAGTCTGTCCCCAGGTTTTAGTGCTATTTGCCCTATATCTTTTCTAATAAGTCTTTCCTTTGTGTTTCGTATGTTTTTACGTTTTCGTATCGCAATAGGCGTCGCATTTTGGATGGATTGCCTCCTTATTTCTTTTAAAGATTTACCAATTAATGCAGAACCGGGTAAAATTAATAGCTCGGCAAAACCTAAGTTTTCCGGGTTGTCTTCTTCCTCAATGTCTTCTAACTTGTAAACCGTTTCGCTAACACTTAAACGTTCGTGAATGTCTAAGCCTTCAAATTCATTTAGGCGCATTAAGTTGTCAAGGTTGCAAAGCAATAAAAGTTTGTCTCCTTTCTTTAAGGTAATATAGCGCCCAGGAGCGTTGTTAGTTTGGCTATTTCTTGAAATTTTTAATAAGGATATATCTTCATTATTGAATAAAAAGGTGTCTTCAATTTTTTTGTCAATAAGCGAAGAATTTTCAGTAACAAATACGGAAGTCACATAATTTTCAATTTTGTATTCATCTTCAATGGTTTCTTTTTTTTCACCTGGCAGCCATCTAGAAGCAATAGTTATTACTACTATGGAAACCGCTAAAAAGACTACGCCATACAGAGAAAATTCAAAAAATGAAAAACGTTCGGCGCCCAAATTTAAGGCTACGGAATTAACGATTAGGTTGGTAGAAGTTCCCATTAAAGTACAGCTACCTCCTAAAATTCCGGCAAATGAAATGGGCATTAATAATTTTGATTCGGGTAAGTTAAATCGTTTTGCTATTTCAGAAATTATCTTGATAAAAACAATTACAACGGCCGTAGTGCTTATAAATGCTGAAATTCCCGCTGTTATAAACATAATAACCGGAAGCAATATAATAAAAGGAAGAATATGAAGCTTCTTTAAAAACCGGGCGAGTGTTGAAATCACGCCAGTATCTTCCATGCCAATGGCAACTATCATTAAGGCAAGAACGGTAATGGTAGCTGTGTTTGAAAAACCAGAAATAGCTTCTTCTGGGTTTACCAAACCACATATAGCTAACGATACAATAATAAAGAGTGCTATTTTGTCAACGGGGAAAACCTCGAAGGCAAAAAGTACGATGGTAAGAAGTAAAATAGAAAAAACGAGTATAATTTCTATTGACATGTGTCTTTAGTTGATTTACATAAAGATACACGTAGAAAGTATACTCGCTTCTAAAAATTCTTAAAATATTATCCTAAATACTTTTTCAGGATGTGACTTTTAGATTGTTGACGCAATCTGCGAATTGCTTTTTCACGAATTTGACGTACACGTTCTCTACTTAAATCAAACGTATCACCAATTTCTTGTAAAGTCATGACTGGTTGTCCTCCAAGGCCAAAGTTTAATCGCACAACATCTGCTTCTCTTGGAGAAAGCGTGTCTAGCGCACGGTCAATCTCTATTCTAAGCGATTCATGTATTAATGCCTTATCTGGATTTGGACTTTCACCAGAACTAATTACATCATATAAGTTGTTATCGTTTTCACCTTCTTGAAAAGGGGCGTCCATCGATAAACTTTTGTTTGAGTTTTTTAAAGAGCTCTTTACTTTACGTACTGAAATGTCCAACTCCTTAGCAATTTCTTCTGCGGTGGGTTTACGTTGGTGTACTTGCTCTAAGTGAATAGCAGCTTTGTTTATTTTACTAATATCACCAATTTTATTTAACGGCAAACGTACTACACGTGCCTGCTCAGCAATAGCTTGTAAAATAGACTGTCTAATCCACCAAACAGCGTACGAAATGAATTTGAAACCACGTGTTTCATCAAAACGCTTAGCAGCTTTTACTAACCCAACATTTCCTTCATTAATAAGATCTGAAAGACTTAACCCCTGATTTTGGTATTGTTTTGCTACCGAAATCACGAAACGAAGGTTAGAACGCGTTAGCTTCTCAAGGGCTGCTTGATCACCTTCCCGAATACGCTGCGCCAATTCAACCTCTTCCTCGGCGGTAATCATGTCTATTTTACTTACATCTTGTAAATAACTGTTTAAAGACTTTGTTTCCCTATTGGTAACCTGCTTCGTAATCTTAAGTTGTCTCATATATTTAGCCTGTGTTTAATTTTAATAACAGAGCATGATAAGGCTTAGAATCCATAAATCCTAATTCTTAACAACATTTGTTAAATATTATGCCCGAAAGGAGTAAAATAAGTACATTCAAACTAAAATAAAGTCATGAAAAAATATATTTCAACCTTATTTGTAGCGTGTTTGTTCTTTATTTCAAAGGCGCATGCGCAAATTCCGAAAGAAGTTCCACATCCAGATAACAATAAACCGTTAGATTTATCTGACCCTGCCGACATTATAATTTACATTGTAATCCCTGTCGTATTTATAATTTTATTCTTCGTTTGGCGTAGTAGGCGAAAGAAGAACAAGTAATTAGTCGTACTTTATTAGATGAAATAACACTCGTTTTACAACTTTAGTATAAAAAATTAAATTTTATGAAAAAAATATTGTTTGGAGCGACCGAATTGAAGATTTCACCCATTATTTTCGGTGGAAATGTTTTCGGTTGGACCCTAAATGAAAAAGAATCTTTTGAAATGCTCGATGCGATAACCGAATTAGGCATTAATTGTATAGACACGGCCGATGTGTATTCCCGTTGGGTTGATGGTAATTCTGGCGGAGAATCTGAAAGAATCATCGGAAAATGGATGAAAGAACGCGGCAATCGCGATAAAATGATAATCTGTACCAAAGCCGGAATGGATATGGGGCAAGGCGGTATTGATATTTCAGAAAAACATATAAAACAATCACTTAATGATTCATTAAACCGATTACAAACCGATTATGTTGATTTGTATTATGCTCATAAAGATGATGAAACCACACCACCAGAAGAAACATTAGGCGCTTTTAAAGATTTAATCGATGAAAAAAAAGTGCGATATATTGGCGCTTCAAATTTTTCAGCAGAACGGTTACGTAAATCAATGATAACATCGCGTGAACATGATTTACCCGCATATGCTGTGTTCCAGCCGGAATATAATTTAGTAGAGCGCTCTAAATTTGAAGGTGACATAGAGCGTGTTTGTAAAGAATTTAATTTGGGAGTTGCCACGTATTTTTCATTAGCAAGTGGATTGCTCACCGGAAAATATACGTCAGAAAAAGATATTGAAAATTCTTCAAGAACCAGTTACGTTAAAAAACATTGGAATGAAAAGGTAAAAAACATAATCGATACTGTAATGAATATCGCAAAAAGCCATCATGTTTCTCCGGCTGCCGTTGCCATAGCTTGGGTTTTGCATAATCCCTCGGTAACAGCTCCCATTGCAAGTGCAACAAAGAAAGAACATCTTACCGCATTTAAAGAAGCAGCTACGTTAGACCTTACGGTTTCAGAAAAAGAAACTTTAAACAATATTAGTGCTTAATTTCTGTTTTTTTTAAGAAAATGCTTTGTGCGCTTCTATATCTTTGGCGTGCTTATTGCTCATCTTTCTCAAGAAATTTATCGCGACTATGAAATATATTTTGGTATTAATTTGTATTGGCTTCTCAATCGTTCCTTGTATGGCTCAAATTGACAGTCAAAATACAAGCGTCCGTTTTGAAGCTATTGATGAAAACACACCAGATAACACTCCAACCGGTCTTGAACTTCCAGATCGCAATACACCTAGTTTAACCAAGACTAAAGAACCAAATGATAAGAACCCAGGGTTAGGAGAGGAAGATCCCGAGATTAATTTTAATACAGACGATGGGCTGTTAGATTACAAAACCGACGAAGCTCCAAAGTATTTTCAGAAAAAAGATAAACCCGTTTTAGCCGCGTATTTACAAGACCAAAATTTAGGAGATGTTAAAACAAACGGCGAATATGTAAACGTAATGTGTCGCGACCATGAATATGTAGATGGCGATCGCATTCGTGTCTTTGTCAATGAAGATGTAGTTCGCTCAAATATCTCATTAACGTCTTCTTTTACTGTAATTAAATTACCTTTACAAAAAGGAATAAACACTATAGATTTTGAAGCGTTAAACCAAGGAACTTCAGGCCCCAACACCGCTGAATTACATGTGTATGATGACAAAGGGCAGTTGATTTCAGCTAAAGAATGGAACTTGGGCACCGGATACCGCGCTTCTTTTATAGTTATTAAAGAATAATAATTTTCTGAAGTATCTTTACTTCTGAAAAAAATAAAAAATATGCTTACAGATTTTAAAAACTTACCAGACGATTCCCGTGTTTGGATATACCAAACCAATCGCAAATTTACCGAAGAAGAAGTTACTGAAATTGAAACAAAAACAGCCTCATTTTTAAAAGAATGGACTGCTCATGGTTCCGATTTACAAGCTGGATTTGAAATAAAACACAACCGGTTTATCGTTATCGGATTAAACCAGTCTATTGCCACGGCATCTGGCTGTAGTATTGATGCTTCGGTACGGTTTATACAAACATTGGAAAAAGAATACAACGTAGATTTAATGGATAAAATGAACGTAACGTTTTATTCTGGTGATTATATAGCGCATAAACCACTTTCCGATTTTAGGAAAATGGCAAAGAGTAAATCTGTTTCCAAAAACACGATTGTTTTTAATAATTTGGTTAATACCAAAGAAGAATACCTGGAAAACTGGGAAGTGCCAGCAAAAGAATCTTGGCACAATCGTTTTTTATCATAGTTTTAGTACTTTCAATTTTATGAAAAAATTACTGTTAACCTCACTGTTTACAATACTTTTCACCTCACTTTATTCTCAACAAATCAATCCGTTGATTGTTAAAGAAGATTTTAAAAATCAACAAAAATGGGTCGATAGTATTTATGGTAATATGTCATTGCAAGAAAAAGTGGGTCAACTTTTTATGGTTGATGTTTTTTCGAGTGCTTCAAAGGCTAAAACCGATAAGGTAAAAGATCTTATAAAAAACCAATATATTGGTGGTGTTATTTTCTCAAAAGGAGGTCCGCAACGACAAGCGAAGCTCAATAACGAATTTCAAGAACTTTCAAAAACTCCACTACTCGTAGGGATGGATGCCGAATGGGGCTTGGCCATGCGATTGGATTCTACTTTTGCCTATCCTTGGAATATGACCCTTGGTGCCATAGAAAATAATGATATTGTCCGTCAAGTAGGGAAACGTATTGGAGAGCAAAGCAAACGGCTGGGGGTTCATATAAATTTTGCTCCGGTGGTTGATATAAACACCAATCCAAACAATCCTATTATCGGAAACCGTTCATTTGGTGAGGATAAAGAAAACGTTACTGAAAAAGCATTGGCGTTTATGGAAGGCTTTCAGCAAGCCGGTATTTTAGCAAACGCAAAACATTTTCCCGGTCATGGCGATACCGAAGACGATTCACACAAAGTGTTGCCTACGATAGATCACACCCGAGCACGAATTGATAGCATTGAGCTGTATCCTTACAGAAAGCTTATTAAAAAAGGCCTAAGCAGTGTGATGGTAGCGCATTTAAATGTTCCAGCTTTAGAAGATAAATTGAATTATCCATCATCGCTTTCTAAAAAAGTGGTGACCGATATTTTAAAAGGTGAATTAGGGTTTAACGGGTTAATTTTTACCGATGCATTGAACATGCGCGGTGTAGCTAATTTTGATAAACCCGGGGAAATTGATCTAGCTGCTTTTTTAGCAGGGAACGATGTGTTGCTTATTTCCGAAGATATACCAAAATCCCACGCGTTATTGATTAACGCCTATCGTGAAGGGACGATCACTGAAGAACGCTTGGCACACTCAGTAAAAAAGATTTTATATGCCAAATACAAAGTGGGGTTAAATAACTATCAACCTGTTGACACTACGTATTTAGTTGAAGAATTAAACACGGTAAACGACGATGCTTTGTATGAAAAAGCGATGGAACATGCGTTAACGGTTCTTAAAAACGATAGAGCAACGCTACCTATTAAAGATTTGCAGCAAAAGAAAATCGCATATGTAAATTTTGGAGATGACTCTGGAGAACCTTTTTTAGAACAACTTCGGAAATATGCTGAGATTGATTGGGTAAAAGAAAATAGTCTGGATGATTATGTTCAAAAATTAAAAAATTACAATTATGTCGTTATCGGGTTTCATAAGAGCAATGAAAACCCTTGGAAAGACTATAAATTTTCAGAAAAGGAACTAATCTGGATTTATGAAATAGCTAGAACCAATACGGTTATTCTAGATGTATTTGCAAGACCGTATGCGCTTTCAGACCTTAAAACAGCGGCAAATTTTGAAGGGATTGTATTATCCTATCAAAACAGTGAAGTTTCCCAGCAACTTTCGGCACAACTCATATTTGGAGCTCGGGAAGCCAATGGGAAGCTACCGGTAACATTGGGAGAGACATTTCCGCTTAATACACATTACAAAACAAAATCGTTAAAACGCTTGCAATACGGAACGCCGGAAAGTGTAGGGGTAAATAGTTATAAACTTAAAAAAATAGATTCTTTGGCAAAAGTGGGGCTATGGGGCGATATGATGCCTGGAGCCCAAATTTTGGTTGCCCGAAAAGGAAAAGTGATTTACGATAAAACCTTTGGCTACCAAACGCAACAAAAAAAGAATGCTATAAAAGATAGCAATATGTATGATGTGGCTTCCCTTACCAAAATATTGGCCACATTGCCTATGATAATGAATTTATTTGATCGCGGTATACTAACGATGGACACCACTTTGGCCGAGATGCTCCCTGAGTATAAAAATTCAAATAAGGCAAATATTACTTTAAAAGAAATGCTCTCACATTATGCCCGGTTTAAAGCCTGGATTCCATTTTACACTCATACGTTAGATTCTGCTACTCATAAACCGGCGGCTAAATACTATAGTAAACAACCAAGTAAAAAATTCAACGTACAAGTTGCCGAGAATCTTTACATGCGCCGCGATTACCAAGACAGTATTTTTAAAATAATAAAAGAAAGTGAGTTAAGACCCGTTAAAGAGTATAAATACAGTGATCTGCCGTATTATATCATGAAAAAATATTTAGAACAATTTTATGGTGCTCCATTAGAAACCTTGGTGCAACGTACGTACTATGAATCTTTGGGAGCCAACCATACAACGTATTTACCGTTGAATAAGTTTCCAAAAAACATGATTGTCCCTACGGAAGAAGATACGTATTTTCGGATGCAAAAAGTACAGGGCTATGTCCATGATCAAGGTGCTGCTATGTTAGGTGGTGTAAGTGGTCATGCTGGGTTGTTTAGTACTTCAAACGATATTGCCAAAATCATGCATATGTATCTTTGGAGAGGTTTTTACGGTGGAAAACGTTATTTTAAACCCGAAACGTTAGATGCGTTTAACACATGTTATTATTGCGATGACGATGTAAGGCGCGGTGTTGGGTTCGACAAACCCCAATTGGGCGATGTAGGCCCTACCTGTGGCTGTGTTTCGATGACCAGTTTTGGGCACAGCGGATTTACAGGAACGTTTGCGTGGGCAGACCCGGAAGAAGAAATTGTTTATGTGTTTTTATCGAATAGAACATATCCAGATTCCCGAAATAGAAAATTAATAAGTAGCGATTTGCGCACGAAAATTCAGCAAGCTATTTATGATGCCATTGATTATTAAAAAGAAAAATACCTATGAAAATAGCCATTGTATGTTACCCAACATTTGGCGGTAGTGGTGTTGTTGCTACCGAATTGGGGATTGCCTTATCTGAACGAGGCCATGAAGTTCACTTTGTAACCTATAAACAACCGGTTCGGTTAGAGCTGCTTTCAAAAAAAATACACTTTCACGAAGTATCAGTGCCCGATTACCCGTTGTTTCATTATCAGCCTTATGAATTGGCACTTTCCAGTAAATTGGTCGATACTGTAAAACTTCATAAAATAGACCTGTTACACGTGCATTATGCTATTCCACATGCCTATGCTGGTTATATGGCTAAGAAAATGCTGGAAGAAGAAGGGATATATCTACCTATGGTGACCACTTTGCACGGTACCGATATTACTTTAGTAGGAAACCATGAGTTTTATAAACCTGCTGTAACCTTCAGTATTAATAAAAGTGATGTGGTTACTTCGGTTTCACAAAGCCTGAAAGACGACACCAATAGGTTGTTTACCGTTGAAGACGATATTAAAGTGGTTCCCAATTTTATTGATATGGCGAAGCACAATCCTTCTTTTACGGATTGCCAACGAGAATTAATGGCTGAACCGCAAGAGCGAATTATCACTCATATAAGTAATCTTCGGAAAGTAAAACGAGTGACCGATGTAATTGAAGTGTTTGACCGGATTCAGAAAAAAATTCCTGCCAAGTTATTGATGGTTGGCGAAGGACCGGAAAAAGAAGCCTGCGAAGAGCTTTGTATTGAAAAAGAAATAAAAGATAAGGTTGTCTTTTTAGGCAATAGTAGTGAGATTGGTAAGATTTTGTGTTTTAGTGATCTGTTTCTATTGCCTTCGGAAAAAGAAAGTTTTGGTTTAGCAGCTTTGGAAGCTATGGCAAGTGCTGTACCCGTCATTTCAAGTAATGCCGGTGGCCTTCCAGAAGTTAATAAAAATGGAGTAAGCGGTTATTTAAGCGAAGTGGGTAATGTAGATGAAATGGCTGAAAATGCTCTATCTATTCTTTCTTCTGAAGAAACCTTGACAAAATTTAAAAAACAAGCTAGAGAAACGGCTAAAACGTTCGACACCAAAAACATTGTGCCTCTATACGAAGCAGTATATGAACAAGCTGTAAAAATGAAGGTATAAATCGCTCCTCTTTTTTACGTTTCGACTTTCAGGTTTTTTGCAAAATTATAAATGTTCTATTTAAACGATAAAATGGGTGCTCACTACTGTGCGATTATTTGTTATGTCTTGTCGTGATGGTAAGTTTGCTAATAATTCCTTTTTATAAATTCTATAGCATTTATATGTAGTACCCGCTCTACTATCGCTTCGCCAGTAATTCTATTAAAGTCTTTTAAGTTGTTTCGGTTTTTGGCTATATAAGTATCTGCGTGTTTAACTAGTTCATCGGCGAGATCACGAATGTTTTCAGCGGTCCAAATACCTTTTAAAGGATTGATGATACCGTCAAAATCACTGCCAATACATTGTATGCCCCAACAGAACAAATCTTCTTTATCCAATACTTCAGCAATATGCTCCACTTGCCGCCAGACCAATAACGATTTTTTCCGAAGCTGTTTTCGTTTGTTCGGAAAGTAAATTTTAGATTCTTTAATGGCTTTTTTACTACCAATACGCCGTTCGTCTAATTGAATACCGAAAATCCCATTGCTTCGCGCCATTCGTATAAACTCAATATCATAAAAATTAATGTCTATTTGGTTAAAATATTCGGCTCGGTTCGGGTAGTCTGTTTTGTTTTTCTCCACTAACGATCGATATCCATTGGCGGCTCCGTGGCTAGCAATTACAGGGATATCTTCATCGTTATAAGTAGTGTCTAGCAATCCGTAATAGGTTTTTCGGGAATCCTCGCTCATATGTTTTACATCTATGGGAATGCGGTTGCCATCGGTATTATCCAGTAATAATTCAATGACTTCAAAGCCCAACGGGGTAATGCCTGTGTTTATACCTCGTTTTTGGTTATCTTCCAAAGCACCGATACTAATGCTTTTGGCATGGCCACATAATTCATTGTAAAAATGATGTGCCAACGTAATAAACAAGGGTCGGTGTTCCCATTGTTTTACATTGCGTACGTTTTCTTTTACTTCAATAGGGTTTGCGGTGTTCTCGTCAATCTTTAAACCGGTGTTAAACGAATGCCCGCCTTCAATAGTAATTAATATATTAATGATTTTTTTGGAATCGGTTTCCAGTAGTTTGTTGGCTTCAATTTCAGCATAATTACTTACAATTCGATATGTATAAAAAACGCCATCAATTTTTTCTACTTGATTGTCCAATTGCAGGAAAAAGTTATATTCCGAAAGCAAATCCTCAAAATAATTATTGTGGCTTAATACGTAGTCAATACGGCTCTGGCTGATGCTGGCAGCGAGGTTTACTAAAACATCGGTTAATCCTTTCCAGCCCCATATTCTTCGGCTTAAAAAGTGTTTTTCAAAAGGGTAGAGGCTAACAATTACGGTTTGCGTGCGCGCTTTTGCTAAAGCGGTCATATCGGTTTGGGTAAATTTTGTGAGGGTAACAAGGCGGTTTACAAATTTCTCCAAAAAGTTTGGCGGACTGTAATGCCAAATAGAGTTTTTACGACCGAGATTTAGTGCATTTTGCTTTTGTGGGGTGTATTTAAAACTCTTACTATATGGTTTTAAGGAAGGATGGCAATGAACATCTGTATAATGAGTTTCCATGGTTGGCTTGTATTGCGTTGTATTTCATAAAGTTGCGAAAAATATTTAACATACAAAAGGGGTCTTTGCCTGAAATTCAATTCATAAAAAAACCCTTGCTATTAACAAGGGTTTGATTCTCTATATTTATTATTGTCTTAAAATTGGTACCGAACACCCAACGCTATGTCAAAATCGACATCGTCATTGTAGTCTCCAAATCCAATTTCTGGTCTAAAATCCAAAGATAATAGCAACGGGATATCAAAATTATATTCTATACCGATATCTCCGGCCAGAAAAACATATGTTTCTGAATCGTCAAATCTATTATCGGGAAAGAAATCATCGTCATAATCTACATTGGCAATTCCGGCACCTGGACCAGCATACCAATTAAAACCGCCATCGATGTTCCAAACCCATTCGTACAATCCTACCAATTTAAAGGCATCAAAGTCTTTTTTACTTCTCCAACCAAGTCCAAATTCTAAACGGTTGTTATCGCTAAGAGCACGCTGGTAGTTTACTTCCGGTCCAAAACCATCACTACCACCAAGACGGAGCCCAATAGCATTGTTTGCTATTTCTTGTGCTTTGGCCTCAAATGTAAAAGCTGCTATCACTATTAAAATCAATACAATCTTTTTCATAATTAGTTGTTTTGTTTGTTAATGGAGCAAATGTAGGTTGATTAAACCCTCAAAAATGTTAACGCGTTCCTAACTTTAAAAGTGTATTTGGCAAAGTTTTGTTAAATAAAAAGGTCTTGTTTTTTTACATTTACTAAACCCTATGAAAAAAGAACTTGTTCAATTTAAAACTGTTTTTGAAGGCGATTTTCACTTTGATAATCTTCACAAATCAATTTATGCAACCGATGCTTCGGTATATCGAAAGATTCCGTTGGCAGTGGCTTTCCCGAAGACTGAACAAGCAATTCGGCAGCTTATTGGGTTTGCGCAAAAAAATAATACATCACTTATTCCCCGTACAGCGGGAACCTCGTTGGCTGGTCAATGTGTGGGAGACGGTATTGTGGTAGATGTTTCTAAATATTTTACTAATATTATTGCTGTTGATACCGAAAAAAAGACGGTAACCGTGCAACCGGGCGTTATCCGCGATGAGTTGAATGCCTATTTAAAGCAATATGGCTTGTTTTTCGGTCCAAATACTTCAACTTCTAATCGCTGTATGATAGGAGGGATGGTGGGTAACAACAGTAGCGGGACAACTTCCATTCAATACGGAGTGACGCGTGATAAGGTATTGCAACTGAAAACCATCTTGGCAAATGGTGATACGGCTTTTTTTAATTCGCTTTCCAAAGACAAATTCCTTCAGAAAACAAAAGAAGACACTTTTGAAGGGGCTATTTATAAAACAGTGTATGCTGAATTGGCTTCGGAAGCAACTCGTGCGGAAATCAAACGCCAATTTCCAAAACCTGAAATCCATCGTAGAAACACAGGCTACGCAGTTGATGCGTTAATCGATACGGAGTTATTTGATAAAACTTCAAAAGAAAAGATAAACCTTTGTAAACTATTATGCGGAAGTGAAGGGACTTTGGCTTTTACCACTGAAATCACCCTTCAATTAGACGATTTGCCGCCACAGTATACCGCAATGGTGGTTTCGCAGTACAAAAGCCTTGAGGACTGCTTGAATGACGTATCCGTAGCCATGCAACACAACTTGCATACCTGCGAAATGATGGACGATGTTATTTTGAATTGCACCAAACAGAGCAAAAAGTACGAACCGTATCGCTTTTTTGTGGAAGGGGAGCCCAAAGCCTTGTTATTGCTCGAACTGAAAGCGGATACAGTAGACTTACTTCAAACTCAAACGGAAGCTTTATTACAATCTCTTTCTGAATCAGGATTGAGTTATACCATGCCTGTTTTAAAAGGTGAAGAAATCGACATGGCGTTAGAGCTTCGAAAAGCCGGACTTGGATTGTTAGGGAATATGGTTGGTGATAAAAAAGCAGTGGCTTGTATTGAAGACACGGCGGTGGCGTTAGAAGATCTACCCAATTATATAACTGATTTCACGGCTTTGATGCAAGAATATGACCAAAAAGCGGTTTATTACGCCCACGCCGGAGCAGGGGAATTGCATTTGCGGCCTATTTTAAATTTAAAAGATGGAGAAGGCGTAGCGTACTTTAGAAAGATTACGACCGATGTTGCTAAGCTTACTAAAAAATATAAAGGCTCTTTTTCAGGAGAACATGGCGATGGTATTGTTCGTGCTGAGTTTCTGGAAATGCTCATAGGCGAGCAGAATTTTTCCCTTCTGAAAAAAATAAAACGAACATTCGATCCCAACAACATTTTCAATCCTGGCAAGATAACCGATGCATGGAAGATGGATGAATCGCTGCGATATAAAATAGGACGAGAGGAACCGGAAGTAGAAACGATTTTAAATTTTAAGGACAGTAATGGAATTCTTCGATTAGCTGAAAAATGCAATGGGAGTGGCGATTGTCGGAAAACAGCTGAAACGGCAGGAGCGATGTGCCCAAGTTATCACGCCACTAAAAATGAAAAAGACACTACAAGAGCCCGAGCCAATATGTTACGCGAGGTCTTGACCAATAATACTGCAACAAACAAATTTAACAGCGACGATTTAAAAGAAGTGTTCGATTTATGCATCAGCTGCAAAGCTTGCGGAAATGAATGCCCCAGCAATGTGGATATGGCCACAGCTAAAGCAGAGTTTTTATATCAATATAACAAAGCTAATGGCGTTTCTCTTTCCAACAAATTATTCGCAAAAAGTAGCCGTCTGAATAAAGTTGGAGCACGATTTCCAAGATTAACAAATGCGGTATATAAAAATAGATTTACTTCAAAAATTATAAAAAAACTTAGTGGTGTAGCTTCTGAAAGAAGTTTACCTTATATTTCAAGCAAAAGTTTTAGTAAGATATATCAATCAAAAGAAAATCAAATAATTAAAGAAAATAAAGAAGTTGTTTTATTTGTGGATGAATTTAGTAATTATCTCGATGCTGAGATTGCTGAAGACGCGTTTGATTTACTAATTGGTTTAGGATATAAAGTGACGGTGGTAGATCATTTAGACAGTGCAAGGGCGTTGATAAGTAAAGGCTTTTTGGAAGAAGCGAAAGTAGAAGTCAACAGCAATATTGATTACTTAAAAGGTATGGTTTCAGAAGAAAAACCAATGCTCGGTATTGAGCCGTCAGCAATTTTGGGTTTTCGGGATGAATATGTAAGAATGGCAGATGATATTGTTTCAGCAAAAGAACTTTCAAAAAACAGTTTTTTACTGGAAGAGTTTCTGGCTTCAGAAATTAAACTAGGGAGCATAACTTCAAATCAATTTACTTCCGAAGAGAAAACTATTAAAATCCATAATCACTGCCATCAAAAAGCGTTGAGCAATCAAAAAATAACGTTCGATTTGTTGAATTTGCCTAAAAACTATAAACCTACAATTATTACCTCAGGTTGTTGTGGCATGGCGGGAAGTTTTGGGTACGAAAAAGAACATTACGAAATAAGTATGCAAATTGGTGAGTTAAAACTATTCCCAGCGGTACGAAAAGCTTCAAAAGAGACTATTATTGCAGCCAACGGAACGAGTTGTAGACACCAAATTAAAGATGGAACGGGGGTAAAAGCATTACATCCGGTTACTATTTTAAAGCAAGCGCTTATAAAACCCAAAAATTGATAAACGGTAAAAAGGAAATTATTTTTTCCGCTTTCAATTGTAAGATTTACATTTGTTAAAAACAGACTATGGCAGGTAATTCCTTTGGAACCATTTTTAAACTGACCACTTTTGGCGAATCGCACGGCGAAGCCTTAGGCGGAATTATTGACGGGTGCCCAGCAGGGTTACCAATAGATTTAGAGGCTATTGAAACCGATATGCAACGCAGAAAACCGGGTCAATCTTCAATTGTAACACAACGAAAAGAACCCGATACTGTAAAGTTTCTCAGCGGTATTTTTGAAGGTAAAGCTACCGGAACCCCCATTGGTTTTGTTATTGAAAACACCAATCAAAAGTCGAAAGACTATTCTCATATAAAAGATACCTACCGGCCTTCGCACGCAGATTATACCTACGATAAAAAGTATGGCAACCGTGATTACAGAGGAGGAGGGCGTTCTTCAGCCCGGGAAACCGCTTGTAGAGTCGCAGCTGGGGCCATTGCCAAACAGTTATTAAAAGATATTAAAGTAACCGCCTATGTTTCAGCTGTAGGTGAATTGTCGCTTCAGAAAAACTATACAGAAGTCAACTTCAACGAAATAGAAAAGAACCCCGTTCGCTGTGCCGATGCCGACATGGCTTCAAAAATGGAAGCGTATATAAAAGATATTAGAAAACAAGGCGATACCGTAGGAGGTCAAATAACGTGTGTTATTGAAAACGTTCCTATTGGTTTAGGAGAACCAGTTTTTGATAAACTGCACGCTCAATTGGGCAAAGCGATGCTTTCCATAAACGCCGTAAAAGGCTTTGAATACGGTAGTGGTTTTGAAGGAACGAAAATGCAAGGAAGTGATCATAACGATTTGTTTAATAAAGATGGGACTACAAAAACTAACTACAGCGGCGGTGTTCAAGGTGGAATAAGCAATGGTGAACCCATTTATTTTAATGTGGCCTTTAAGCCGGTAGCCACCATTATGCAGAAACAAAAAACCATTAATAAAGAAGGGGAGCAAGTTGACATGCAAGGAAAAGGTCGCCACGATCCTTGTGTAGTCCCCCGTGCTGTCCCCATTGTAGAAGCGATGGCAGCATTGGTATTAGCTGATTTTTGGCTGTTGAACAAACTCGCTAAACTCTAAAAGATTATCTGTATATTACGCAACATCAAAAATAAAGATCAATAGTTTCACATTTATGAAAAAACTGGCATTACACTGGCAAATTTTATTAGGAATGGCACTTGGGGTCGCTTTTGCCCTTTTATTAACCAATTTTGGTTGGGGACCTGATTTTATTGAAGATTGGGTAAAACCTTTCGGAACCATTTTTATAAATGCGTTAAAATTAATCGCTGTACCCTTGATTCTTGCTTCGTTAATTAAAGGTGTTTCCGATTTAAAAGATATTTCCAGTCTATCAAAAATGGGCTTGCGGACCATTGCAACCTATGTAATTACGACTGTTATAGCCGTATCTATTGGTCTAGGAGTTGTTAATTTAGTAAAACCAGGGAAAACAATAACAGAAGAAACGCGAAGCGAACTAGTAGAAGCCTACGGTGGTGAAGCCGAAATGAAACGCCAAGATGCGCAACGACAAAAAGATGCGGGTCCATTACAAGCCTTGGAAGATCTAGTACCTGATAATATAATTGGGGCTTCTTCCAGTAACCGAAACATGCTTCAAGTAATATTTTTTGCTATTTTCTTCGGAATTGGTCTGATATTGATTCCTGAAAAGACAGCACAACCCGTAAAGGATTTCTTTGATGGCTTTAATGAAGTTATCCTCAAAATGATCGATCTTATTATGCTTGCAGCTCCATACGGAGTGTTTGCATTACTCGCAGCTTTAGTGGTTGAAGCGCCTAGCGCAGACCTTTTTGCAGCCCTAGGAATGTATGCATTGTGTGTGATAGGAGGGTTAGCCTTAATGATAGGAGTGTACATTTTATTGGTATGGACATTTACAAAGCATACGCCAAAGAGTTTCCTAAACGGAATTGGCCCCGCTCAATTGTTAGCATTTTCAACCAGTTCCAGTGCGGCAACCTTACCAGTCACTATGGAACGGGTAGAAGAACATTTAGGCGTAAAAAGGGAAGTGACCAGTTTTGTATTGCCAATTGGCGCCACGATTAATATGGATGGAACCAGTTTATACCAAGCTGTAGCGGCCGTTTTTATCGCACAGGCCTTTGGGATGGATCTTTCTTTTGGAACCCAGTTAGGTATTATTGCAACTGCAACCTTAGCATCTATTGGTTCAGCGGCAGTGCCAGGTGCTGGGATGGTGATGCTTGTTATTGTATTGGCTCAAGCTGGAATACCAGAAGCTGGTCTTGCATTAATTTTTGCTATTGACAGACCCTTAGATATGTGCCGTACCACGGTTAATGTAACTGGCGATGCTGCGGTTGCTATGATGGTTGCAAAATCGCAAGGGAAATTGGACGTTCCTCACGTTAAAGATTGGGACGACAACTATAAGAAGTAGTCAATACTAGATTCAAATCATATAAAATTCAGGTAATTCAAATAGCTAATAACTTTTGTAATTAGAAGACCTTTAGCTTGTTGTGATATTATTTTTTTAGAAAAGAAATAATTTTTTGTATATTTAACCTCTTCCCAGTAACTATATCTCAAATTTTACATGTAACCGAAGGCATGCTATGATTCATTTTAAAATCATAGTTATGAAGACGTATTTCCTAGTTTCCCTTTTTAGTTTATTACTAAGTGTTGTATCTGCCCAAGTGGGTATCGGTACAACAAATCCATCGCCTAAATCTATGCTTGAGATAAGCAGCACCTCAGATGGCGGTGCTACATATAAAGGGCTTATGCCTCCTAAAGTACCTACGGAAACTGATCGAGATGCTATAAATCCTGGGTATAATGATTTTGGGCTTATTGTATTTGTAGAAAATAGTGGTAAGCTACAAATATGGGATGGAGATTCTTGGGAAAATATAACGCAAGTTACTGTAGCTAGACCGGAGGTATGGATTAACGAAATACATTATAATAATATAGGAACAGATATTGGAGAAGCAATTGAAATAGCAGGAGAAGCTGGAACTGATTTAACTGATTATGAAATAGTACTTTATAATGGTACAAATGGAAATACCTACGGTTCTACTGTATCACTTAATGGAACATTGACTGATGAAACTAATGGATATGGATTTCAATCCTTTCCAACGAGTCCAATTCAAAATGGAACTCCAGATGGAATTGCTTTGATTAAAATTTCAACAGGGAACACTATTCAATTTTTAAGTTATGGAGGTGCTTTTACAGCTAATAGTGGTCCTGCTGCGGGAAGGGTTTCTGTCGATATTGGTGTTTCCCAAACTGGAGGTGCACCAGTAGGGACTTCTTTACAATTAGTTGGGACCGGAAGGGAATATGTTGATTTTACTTGGAGTGAAGATGTTACTGAAACTTTTAATGCCGTTAATAGCGGGCAAACTATGAATTAAAAAATGCTGAACTCAATTTTAAAACCTTTCTTCAAAAAAACTTTCAGGTTACCTCATAATTAGTATATTTAAATTACTAATTAAAATGAAACTTCATGAACGTTTGCTTTATCATGTATCCTTGGGATCAAATAGATCCTGAAAACGACTCTACTTTAGCGTTAATAAAAGAATTTGCCAAGCGAGGCCACGGAATAGTCATAACGACACCGGCTAACTTAACGATACGCGATAGTGTAGCGTTTGCCTTTTCAAGGTGTTTAAAGCGACAAGAAAAACTTCCCAAAGGGTTAAAAGGGTTTCATTCAAAAGCGGAATTTTACGACGAAATGTTACCTATGGCAGGTTTTGATGTCATAATCTTGCGTAGCAATCCGCCGTTGGATATGATTATGCTTAACTTTTTAGATTCGGTTAAAGATGATGTATTTATAATGAATGATCTTGACGGCATTCGTCGTGCAAACAATAAACTATACACCGCAGTTTTTGAAGACGATAACAATGAAATGATTCCGCGAACACATGTTACCAAGAACAAGCAATACCTGAAAAATATTATTAAAGAAGGGCCCGACCGTATGATTTTAAAACCTTTGAATGGTTTTGGTGGTTCCGGGGTAATTTTGATTGAAAAAAGCGCTATGAAGAGTATTAACTCTTTATTGGACTTCTATATTGACAATAAAGATGGCACTTCAAATTATGTGATTTTACAAGATTATATTGAAGGAGCCGATCAAGGAGACGTTCGTATTTTGTTGTTAAATGGGCAACCTATTGGTGCGATGCGCCGCGTGCCGGGTGATGAAGACCACAGAAGTAATGTAAGTGCTGGTGGAACGGTTCAAAAACACACTTTGAGTAAACAAGAAAAAGAACTGTGCCGTCGTATTGGTCCAAAACTGGTAAAAGACGGACTTTATTTTGTTGGTATTGATGTAATTGGCGGTAAGCTGGTCGAGGTAAATGTCATGTCTCCCGGCGGAATTACTTATATAAATAAGGTTTATAAAACCAAAGTACAAGAGAAGGTAATAGATTTTGTTGAAGATAAAGTGTTAGAACGTGTTAGCGCCTTTGAACGTCGCCAAAAACTTCGTAAACACGTAAGTGATGCCTAATGGAAAGATTAGCTGTTTCAGAAATCATTAAAAAAATTAAGGCGGAAGAACTATTTGAAGCCGTAGTTGAAGATTATTCATTCACCTTAAAAATTGACGAATACGTACCGTATGCTTGTGGTGCTGTTCATGATGGACATCAATTCAGAAAAGAATTATGGGAAAACTGTATTCATACTGAATATGAACGTTGGTTTGAAGAAGATCCTTGCACCAAAGAATTTGTAAAAATCCATCCCATTATAATCGCAGGTTGCGATAGTCGGTTTGAATATGATTTAAATCGAGACCCTGATAACGCAGTCTTTGATGAAGCGTGGGGAAAACAATTGTGGAAAGAACCATTAAGTTCTTCAGAAAAGAAACAAAGCCTGGAAAAACACACGGCATTTTATTCGGTTGTGTATGCGTTGATTTCAAAACTAGAAGAAAAGTTCGGTACTATTGTGGTGTATGATATGCACAGCTATAATTGGCGCCGATGGGATCGGGAAGTGCCCGTTGTTAACTTGGGAACTTCTAATATTGATAATGACCGTTTTGGGGATTTAGTTGAAAATTGGCGACAATCCCTTTCAGAATTGCAATTGCCTCACCATATAAAAGCGACTTCAAAAATCAATGATACGTTCTTCGGAAATGGTTATTTTTTAAAATTTATTACAGAAAATTTTAAAAATACCTTAGTTTTGGCGACTGAATTCAAGAAAATTTATTGTGACGAACTACGCGAAGTAATCTATCCTGAAGTAGTTTCAGCCATCGAACAGCAACTTCAGCAAAAAGTTAAAGAACACGCTACGTTATTTTACCATACGTTCAACAAATAATATGACGCATACACAAGCTATTATAGAAACCTATCCTAATCTCTTCAGGATTGATTATAATTTGAACAAATTGGTTCAAAAAATCGAGGTATTGAATTTTGTAAACCCTATTAATATTGAACAAGAGAAGCGTAACTTCTTTGCCTCAAAATACAATATAAATCCTAATTTTAAGTATCGGAAACTTGATTTTAATGCACATAAATTACAACAAGAACTTTTTTTACAGGATATTGATAGTATTAAAGACGAGGAAACCCGTGCTTTTTACCGCGATGTAATTTATGATTATTCCGGGTTGGTACAATGTGTAGAAACCGTTGGGCAAAAAGATAAATTTTATTTTAATTCACTAAAATCGTTTGGAACACCTACGGAAAAAGATGTAGATAACGCGCGTTTTATCCTTCATTTTGAAAATGATGCGCATGATGAAGAAATGATTCCAGTTTTCAATGCCAACGAAGCAGCTGAATATTTTGAAGATTTTACAAAACGTTATGATTTTCAGTTTAACATTAAACTTTCCAATAAAATTTCTGCCGCAGCGATGGTGCTAAATAACAAACAAACGCTTGTTCTGAAAAAAAATCACCGTTTTAGTGCGAATCAACTTAAAGTATTGGCTAATCACGAAATAGGGTTGCATTTAGTTACTACGTTTAATAGTTTAAATCAACCATTGAAAATCTTCCACAATGGCTTCCCCAAAAATGTGGAAACGCAAGAAGGACTAGCTGTGTTTAGTGAATATATGAGCGGATGTTTAACATTGCACCGTTTAAAGGAATTGAGTTACCGTGTATTAGCGACTGATAGTTTACGAAAAGGGTTTAATTTTTGCGATACGTTCGATTTGTTGCACAACCAATATAAACTGAAAAGGGAAGAAGCCTACAATATTACGCTACGTGCCCATCGAGGCGGTGGTTTTACAAAAGATCACTTATACCTTACTGGCTTGAAAAAAGTGTATAATCTCTACGAACAAGGAACTTCTTTAGACAACCTTTTAGCAGGGAAAGTAACCTTAGAATATGCACCAATTATCCAAAAGTGGAAAAAAGAACGTTTAACAGAAGAGAACCGGTATAAAAACTTTGCTTTTGATAGTAACGAAAATAAAAATTCAAAACTTAATTTTATTCTTCAGAATTTGAAATAAAAAAAGCGGACAGTTTCCTGTCCGCCAACCTAAATTCATAGTCACTAACTATGAGAAAATTTATTGTTTAATAATTTTATAGGTTCCTATTTTACCATTAACAGTAACTTTTAAAATATACGTGCCTGCTGATAAGTTTGAAACAGATACTTCAGATTTAGTAGTACCTATGTTCTGGTCAATTATTTTTTGTCCAAGCAAGTTATAAACTGTTGCACGTTCAATCGTTTCCGTTGCGTTCAAGTTTAAAACGTTTGATGTTGGGTTTGGATAGTAGGTAAACCCTTCAAGGGTATTTTCATTAGTTCCCAATGAGGTTCCATCAATCTCTATATCAGTTGTGTTGCTTGTGTTTACTACAAAAATATAGTATGCTTGTCCAGCAGTCGTTGTGATACTAGTTGAAGTTCCAGGAGCACATGGATTCGTACTTTGGTTAACTAATGTAAGATCAGTTTCAGAAGCATTTTCATTAGGCGCTTCGTAAAATGTCACTACGCTTGTTCCCGCAGGATCTACAATGTTAGCTGTAGCTTCTCCATCACCTTGCGATACAAAGTTGTACCATACGCCATTTGCACCGTCAATATTACATCCTGTTGGGTTACCATCTTCGGTAGTTGCTGCTGGCATTGCTACTGCAGTATCTGTGTATGGGAAACCAATTTCGTCCACATCAATAGAACTGGCAATCATATCATTAGCTGGTGGGACTGGAAGACAATCAACAGTTAAATTAAAATTACCAGTTGCCGTTCCAAAACCATGAACCAAAATATAATACGTCGTATTACCACCTCCTTGGAAAGTAGCCTCAGATTGAAGGCCACAAGAATCATCATTATCGGTTTCACAAACTAAAGCCCCGCATTCGCCTGTGTAAACTGTTACTTTGGTATCATAATCTGAATCACAAAGAGAAACAGTATAATCGGTTACCAAACCACTATCGTCTGTAAATGTATACCAAACCCCTGGTGCTGTAATATCTGCATCACAAACCGGTGCATCTGAATCTACTGTGGCATCATCGGTTGAACCTGTTAGTGTTTCGCCACATGTAATAGGTAACGCTCCACTACAAATATCGTTTTCTGGTAATTCTTCGCAAGAAACTTCTAAATTGAAATTACCAGCTTCGCTTTCAAATCCTTCTACCATTATAAAGTAGGTTGAAGTACCATCTGACACAAAGGATACTTCAGACTGTTCGCCACAAGAGTCATCGTTCATGGCAATTTCATTTTCTAAGGTACAATCTTCATAAATTCGAACAACTGAATTGAAATCTGTATTGTTACAAAGTGAGATGGTTATTTCTTCCAAAGCTCCGTTACCGGTATAACTGTAAAACTCGTCTGGAGCAGCATTGCCACCAGAATCTGTATCTAAAACCGTTTCACCGTTTACCACGTCGCCACAGGCAACAGCAACTGCATTTTCACAGCTATCGTTGCCATTATTGATGGTAGAATAGCGTGAAACATAAATATCTCTGTTTCCGTTGCTTATTTGAACATCTTCCCCAGAAAAGGGATTGAAATCAACAGCATCTTGAAACACACCTATTGATACTATTTGGTCGTTATCGTTAAAAAGAACTTGCGGATTGCTATCAGCACTTGCCCCACCTAAGGTCCAGTGGTTTCTGTACACGCCGTCTGTTCCCATTTCAACTAAAAAATTATCTCTATTCCCGTTAGAAGTTGTCATTGCCACTCCAGTACCGTTATCAAAATCACTTGTCCCAATAAAACTCCCTGAAACAAATAGATTTCCGGTAGGGCCTTCAGCAATATCGAAAACATTTTCTAGGTTTGCATTACCTTCACCACCTGTGACATATGAATAATCGTAACTTCCATCGGTATCAAATTTTGAAAAGAACGCATCAAAATCACCATTTGAGGTTACACTATTTTCCCCAGCAGTTGGGTCGAGATCAACAGTACCCGAGAACATTCCAGTGGCGTAGATTCCAGATTGTAAAACCTTGATAGTAGTTGCAATTTCCAATCCAGTACCGCCAAAAACTTGGCCCCAAATATAATTTCCATCGATATCTACTTTTGTAATAAAAATATCATCTGCTCCATTCGTTGTATAATTATCTACATCGGTCCCAGTATCAAGATCTACTTGGTTTCTGAACCTGCCTAAAAGAAAAAGATCTTCATTGGCATCAAAATCGATACTTTCTACCTCCACAATACCGCCAGAGCCTTCATACGTTTTTACCCATTGGTAATTACCGTCAGTATCTAATTTCAATAAAAATCCATCTGGTGTTTGTGAGTCTGCTGAGAATAAAGTCACATCATTATTAGGGTCCGGGTCAAAATCTGCCAATAGAAAAGAACCAGCAATGTAAACATTACCATTACTATCTACTTTGATGGTTTGTGCATCTTCATTAATGGCACCAAAACCAAATGGGTTACTTACTTGTTTTGCCCAAACAAAATCTTTGTTACTGTCCAACTTAATTACAAAAATATCCCTACTCAAACCACTTGCCGGTTGTAACAAGGGAAAAACATCTGGTCCTGGATCGGCATCAAATGGATTGTTAGGGTTAGCTCCTTGAAAATAACCCGTAAGGTAAATGTTGTCATTTGCATCGATGGCAACATCTATGACAATATCATCAAAACCACCACCAAAGCCTAAAACTCCTGTAGGATTTCCTTCACTGTCATGAATGGCTAAATAGCCATCGGCATTTCCGCCGGCCCAGTTTATGGTATCGGGACCTAATGTTAGAGAACCTGAATATAAGCCCGGTGTGTATATATTCCCGTTACTGTCTACTGCAGAATGAAATGAATTCTCGATACTGCCATCCCCAAAAGTGGTGGTGCCAAAATATTCCTGTGCTGTTACCATCCCACCAAGTAGCAGTAATTGTAATAAAAGCACTGTTTTTGTAATTGTTTTCATAATAGTGTTTATAATTGATTAATATTTGATTGTTCGTGTTTACTTGATATTAAATTCAAGACCAATTCCCCGTACGCTTTCTAAAGTAATGGAAGAGTCATCTTTTAAGTACTTTCTAATACGACTTATAAATACATCCATGCTCCTTCCTGAAAAGAAATCTGTTTTCCCCCAAATATCTGCGAGTATATCGTCACGACGTATTAATTGATTGCGGTTGTTATATAGGTAGTATAAAAGTTTTGCTTCTTTAGCGGTAATTTTATTGACTTCATCCTTAATTTTTAATTCTAGGTTTTCAGTATCAAAAGTGTACTTACCAATTTTTATTAGTTTTTCCTCTGGTTGTTCTGCTTGAATATTTTTTTGTTGTTCAGTGCGTTTAATAATATTCTTTATTCTAAAAATTAATTCTTCCGCTTCAAAGGGTTTTACGACATAATCATCGGCACCTAATTTTAAGCCTTTGATTTTGTCTTCTTTTGTTTTTCGGGCTGTTAAGAATAAGAATGGGATTTCCGGATTTATATCAATAATCTTTTTTGCTAAAGTGAAGCCATCCATGACCGGCATCATGACATCCAGTATGCATATATCAAAAGAATTTTTTGTAAATGCTTCAAAAGCTTCTTCTCCATTTGTAGCCCAAGTGATTTTAAAGTTATTGAGCGTGAGGTACTGTTTTAACATCGTACCAAAATCCTGATCGTCTTCTGCTAGTAGAATGTTTTTCATGATATAATAGGTATTTTAATGGTAAATGTGGACCCTTCATCAGTATCACTTTTTACTGAAATAATGCCATCGTGTGCTTTTATTATTTGGCTGGTATAGTATAAACCAAGCCCTAAGCCCTTATAATTATGTTTATTTTTTTCGCTGATACGGTAAAATTTATGGAAAATATATTTTTGATATTTGGGTGAAATACCAACCCCGTTATCTTGTATGGTAAATGTGTGTGTTGAATCTGCTTTGTCTATTGTATATGCAACTTTCAATTTTGTACCGCCATATTTAATAGCATTATTAAGCATGTTAATAATAGCAGTACTCAGGTAAAATTTATCGGCTATTATAGGTATTCCCGTACTTTCAATGTTTCTGTCAATAGTAATGGAGGAAGGAATAGTTAAGCAATAATCACCTAATAATTCCTTTAGAAACGTACAAGCATTAAAGCCTTCCGTAGAAAGTTGAATTTGCTGATATCCCAAACTACTTTGTAATACTTGATCGATTAAATTTTGAAGCCGTGTATTTTGCCGATCAATAATCTGTATGGCTTCCGAAGTCATTTTTTCATTACCTTTTGCATGTTCATTGGTAAGTGTTTTGGTGGCCAATGATAGGGTAGAAAGTGGGGTTTTAAGCTCGTGGGTAATGTTGTTGATGAAATCGGTTTTTATGGTAGCAACCCGCTTTTGCTTCAATAAATTCTGAATGGAATAATATAAGAGGCCGACAACAAATAAAAACAACAAACTGGATAAAATCAATAAACCAGAAAGTTCTCGAATTATTAAACTGTTCCAGTTTGAGATATTCATAAAAATGCTAGACTTGAAGTTAAGCTGAAATATTTCTGAACCTTCTTTTAAAGAAACCTCCTGATCTTTTTGCCACGAACTGTTATTGATGAGCATTCCTTCAGACTGTGGAAAGTTTTCACCTAAAAGTATAATAGTATCTGTATTTTTTTCAGGATATAGTATTTCAGTATTTCCTATAGAGTCCGTTAATGAAATGGAAGTGACGATTTTTTTAAACCGAACATCAAAATCATCCCCATATTGTTTTAACCCTTTATTATAAACCTCAAGAAAATCTGAGTTTATTTCCTTTGCTTTTTTATCTAAATGCTGAAGCATTTCTTGTTTTGAAATACTTTTATTTTTATACGCCTCAAGTTCTTTAAGAAAATCGGTTCGGTATAACCAAGCGATAGAATCGACAGCAGGTGTATTATAAATTTTAGCAATGGCATTACGAGCATCGATGGTAATTGTTTTTTGCTTTAGCTCGTAACTATTATAAATAAGGTACCCTTGAATGGCTATTAAGGCAATTAGTGTAAACACCGAAAATAAAATTAATACCCTGGATTTTAGTTGCATAGCGTAAATATAGAAGGTTAGACTACTAAATATAGCTATAAAAATGGTCGTTAACTTATCGTTAACCTACGATATTGTATCAAACAGAAATAGAGATTATAAAAACGTAAGCAGTAATTTAGGTGTAGTAATCTTACAACTGTCCTTTTTCAATACCATTTGAAAAACAAATGTGTAGTTTTTTTGAGGAAACTCATTTATACAAGATTGTATAAAGCAATGGAAAAATTATAAATGGCATGGATAAGGATTACTTGCAAGATATTTCTGTTTTTGTAATAAATCAAAGTCGTAGTCAAGCCTACTAGAAAATGAATTAAAAGAATATGTGGGTAATGTAAAACTGCAAAATAAAAAATAGGTAGACCGATAACCAAATACTTATTGACCTTTAGTTTATCAAGATTGTCCAAAATCACTTTTTTGTTGAAGACTTCTTCAACAATTGGAATTAAAACAAAGGTCATTATTGAGGAAAGAAGAGATAAAGGTTCTTTAGTATATTGGCCAAAATGAACTCTTTGGAGATAGAAAATAAAGAATAATAATCCCGAAGCTAAAAGAGCTATCAAAAACTCTTTTAAATTCACTTTGAAAGTATTGAATTCTATAAGTTTAAGCTTATAGGAAAATGCAATTACCAAGGTGGAAGCAAGGATTATGGAAAAAATTAAATAATCATCTATATATGCAGATTTACCGACAAGGAAGGTAGTTGCAACAATAAATACAATAATAATAAAAGGAAATAAAAAAGTAACTAAGAGTAATTTTCGTAACATATATCTAAAATATTTTTTTGTAAAATAATTACAAAAACTTAGCTTGTAACTTAGGAGTAGGTATCATACAGCTTTCTTTTTTACCGTACCATTTATAGCGATGTTTAGCTATATAATCGTACACTGCATTTCGGATGAATTTTGGTACAATAATAAACCCGTATAATAATGACCAGCCACCGGAAAGGTATTTTGCAATACGAAGTGCCGCGGAAGATTTTTCGTAATACGTTTCGCTATCAATAAGAATAATGGAGTCGGTTTTTGAAGTATCTATATTAAATTTTGAAACAAGTTGTTCCCCAATCTCACTCTGCAAAGCCGCAAAGCGAAACACGTCGTTCTTATCACGTTTTATGGCAAACACAACTGAGCTGTTGCAGAGATTACAAACCCCGTCAAAGAGGATTATTTTATGGTTATGACTACTCTTCATTTCATTTAAAAATTTCTCCCCTTTCGTGGGAGATGCCCGTAGGGCAGAGGGGGAAGCTATCAAGCTTTCTCCAATTCCACCAAACTCACATCGGCCGTAAACATTCCGTAATTTACAATGGCTTTTTTCTTTTCTATCTTGTCAATCGTGCCAATAGCACGGCCATCTATCATTCGTACACGATCTCCAATTTTTAAAGTAACTTTTGGTTTAGGGGGTACTTTCTTGGCTTCTTCCTTTTCTTTCTTTTTGCGTTGTCGAATAACCGCAACTTTTTGTTCCAACTCTTGTTTTACTTCGTGTTTTTTGTTCTTCTCCGCTTTTTCAACTTGTTTTTGTGCCTTGCTAGCTTTTTGTTGTTTAGGGGTTGGTTTTTTTCGTTTGCTATTTTCTTTTAAAACCATTTTGAAAAGCTCGTCGAGTAATGGCTTTTTCTTTTTGTTATTAAAAAATTTATCAGCCAACGAGTCTACTTTTTTACCTAACGAAATCATTTTCTGGTTGCTGTCGTACAACTCTTGAAAGCTTTCCAGTTTTTTCTGAACCTTATTGTTTATTTCTTCCAGTTGCTTACTTTCTTCTCGCGCTTTTTGCTCTTCTGTTTTTAAGTTTGCTGAAGTTTCGCGCAATTTAGACCGTTCTTGTTGCAATTTGGCAATGGTCTTGTCAAACCGAACTTTTCCGCGTTCAATTTTCTTTTTCGATTTGTTGATCAAGCTGTAGGGAATACCATTTTTCTGGGCTACTTCGAACGTAAAGGAGCTTCCTGCTTCGCCTAAATGCAATTGATATAAAGGTTCTAAGCTACGATTGTCAAATTGCATATTGGCATTAATAGCGTGGGGCAATTCGCTGGCCAATACTTTTAAGTTGGCGTAGTGTGTGGTGATAATCCCGAAAGCTTCCCGCTCGTAAAATACCTCTAAAAATGTTTCAGCTAACGCACCCCCTAATTCGGGATCACTACCGGTACCAAATTCGTCAATTAAAAAGAGGG
>Ga0209309_10000800_pt1 | contig 34071 bp, 26 predicted proteins | sample COGITO_mtgs_1204_2_FD_184807 | JGI IMG/M metagenome (GOLD analysis project Ga0209309, IMG submission 184807) | Pelagic marine microbial communities from North Sea - COGITO_mtgs_120412 (SPAdes) (version 2) | ecosystem: Environmental > Aquatic > Marine > Epipelagic ... | reverse complement strand
CGGGTAAAACCACGACTACTGAGCGTATCCTAAAGCTTACTGGTCAAATCCATAAAACAGGTGAGGTTCATGATGGTGAATCTACTACTGACTTCATGGAACAAGAAGCTGAGCGCGGTATTACTATTCAGTCTGCGGCTGTAAGCTGTTTCTGGAAAGATCACCGTTTTAACGTTATCGATACTCCTGGACACGTTGACTTCACAGTTGAAGTTTACCGTTCACTTAAAGTATTAGATGGCGGTGTTGGTGTGTTCTGTGGTTCTGGTGGTGTTGAACCACAATCAGAAACTAACTGGCGTTATGCTAATGACTCAGAAGTTGCACGTATTATCTTCGTAAACAAATTAGACCGTATGGGTGCTGATTTTTACCGTGTAACTGAGCAAGTACGTAAAGTACTTGGTGCTGTACCACTAATCATGACTTTACCAATTGGTATTGAAGATGAGTTTGTTGGTGTTGTTGATGTTTTAACTAAAAAAGCATACGTTTGGGATGACACTGGTCTTCCTGAAAACTACGAAATCACAGATGTTCCTGCAGACATGGTAGAAAAAACTGACGAGTATTATGAAATGCTTGTTGAAACTGCCCTTGAGCAAGACGATGAACTACTTGAAGCTTACATGGAAGGTGAAGCACCTTCTGTAGAAGACATCAAACGTTGTATCCGTAAAGGTACTCGTGACCTTGCTTTCTTCCCTACATACTGTGGTTCTGCGTTTAAGAACAAAGGTATGCAGCTTATTCTTGACGCTGTTGTTGATTACTTACCAGCTCCTACAGAAGTTGACCCTCAACCTCTTATGGATGAAGAAGGTAACGAAAATGGTGAATTTGCAATCGTATCTGCAGATGAACCTTTCAAAGCATTAGCATTCAAGATAATGGATGACCGTTTTGGTGCATTAACATTCGTACGTATTTACTCAGGTAAACTAAACAAGGGTGACACTATCCTTAACGCGTTTACTGGTAAAACTGAACGTGTTGGCCGTATGGTTGAGATGCAAGCAGATGACCGTAACGAATTAACTAGCGCACAAGCTGGTGACATCATTGCTATCGTAGGCATGAAAAACGTGCAAACTGGTCATACTTTATGTGATCCTAAGCACCCAGTAACACTTGAGCCAATGGTATTCCCAACTCCAGTAATCTCGATTGCTGTACAGCCTAAAGATAAAGGCGGTAATGAGAAAATGGGTGTTGCTATCGGTAAAATGGTTGCAGAAGATCCATCTTTCCAAGTTGAGACTGATGAAGATTCAGGCGAGACTATCCTTAAAGGTATGGGTGAGCTTCACTTAGATATCAAAGTAGATATCCTTAAGCGTACTTACGGCGTAGATCTTATTGTTGGTCAACCACAAGTTGCTTACCGTGAAACTATCACTCGTGAAATCGAAGATAGCTACACGCATAAGAAACAATCTGGTGGTTCTGGTCAGTTTGGTAAAATCGATTACCGCATCAAGCCAGGTGAAGTTGCTTCAGGCTTCACGTTTAAATCATCAGTTGTTGGTGGTAACGTACCTAAAGAATTCTGGCCTGCAGTTGAGAAAGGCTTTAAGTCAATGATGGGCGAAGGTGTTTTAGCTGGCTTCCCAGTACTTGACGTTGAAGTTGAACTTTTCGACGGTGGTTTCCATGCCGTGGATTCATCTGCAATCGCGTTCGAAATCGCTGCTAAAGGCGCTTTCCGTCAATCGATTCCTAAAGCGGGCGCACAACTTCTTGAGCCAATCATGAAAGTTGACGTGTTCACTCCAGAAGATCACGTTGGTGATGTTATTGGTGACCTTAACCGTCGTCGTGGCATGATGAAAGACCAAGAAGCTGGTTTAACAGGCATCCGTATTAAAGCAGATGTTCCGTTATCAGAAATGTTCGGTTACATCGGTACACTACGTACAATGACATCGGGTCGTGGTCAGTTCTCTATGGAGTTCTCACACTACGCTGCATGTCCAGCTAACGTAGCTGAAACTGTAATCGCTGCAGAAAAAGAGAAGAAAGCTGCTAAGTAATTAGCACTTTAACTCTTTAAAAAAACCCGCACATGTTGCGGGTTTTTTGTTGCCTATAATTTAGTTATATTTTTTGTAGTTGTTTATAGCTACATTTTATTATTAAGTAGTCCTATATTATCAGTTAGTAAAAAGGTATTAGAGAGCACTTTATTTACTTCGTTTACTTAATCATTTGGTTTGTAAGGAGTTAATTGTAAATTTTATGTAACTTGCTGAATTTTAAGAACTTCTGTTGATGCTTCTATATGCGTAATGTAGAATACCAGCACTTTTAGACTAGAGCTCTAAAGTCAGATAGGGAAGTCTCCGTAGCAGAGACGTTTACATATTAATTCTATATAAGACGTAACGATCATGAAATCTATTAAATTAGCACCAAACTGGTGGCTACAATTCACAAAATGTATTTTAGCATTCAGCATAATATTTTTAATTCATATTATGTTTACTGTGAACCCAAAGATTATTTTTCTCACTGTAATGCCAGCTCTACTAATTATCATTGCTTTTAATATTCTTCATCTTCGTTTTTTACATTGTTATAAAGCAGGTATTTGTTATACACGTTTGTGCACAGAGCGCTATATCAATAGTGAGGAAATTAGTTGCGTATCATTTAGTTCGTTTTTTCTTTTCACCATTTTTAAGGTGAAGCTAGATAATGGCAAAAATTTCCATTTCTATAACTGGCAACTTGATGATGAAGCGCAGTCAGCTATTTCTGAAATGTACTGTAATAAGTTAGCTGACAAAGTGGAAAATATTAGCGATAAATGCAACGCTTGATTTTTAATTAAGATAGCAAAAAGGAGCGATTAATCGCTCCTTTTTAGTTTTTGTATTTTATAACGCGCTAATTAAACTTTTTTATAGCCTTAGCTTTTAGCGCTTTCATCTTTAGCCTGCTTGGCTTTTTAAAGGACTGGATAGGCATTGTTACCAATTGTTCTTGTGGTAGTGTCGGTATAGTTTGTGGATAAGCACCTTCCTCAGGTATCAAAATTTCTTTTAAGTGCGTTTTAAGCGCTTCTAGTGTTGAATCGTTATCAACTTCGCTAGGGCAAATAAATATACCTAACTTTCTAAGCTGTACACCGAGCTTAATGCTACTGGTATAACGGATAATTGGAGCGCTTAACACTAAGCCTAATAATATAGGTGATAACCACCAAAAGAACACTGGTGTGAAGTAATAAGCTGTACTACCCCATGCAATAGCCACAAAAGTTGAGAATAATGTATAACCAAACGCTTCCTTCCAAGGGACCATGCGACCTTCACGAGGTTGTGCATCCCACTTCACTTTTTTGCCTAAAAACACACAAAGTACAAAGTAAGCATGAAATACCATCATTAATGGGGCAACAATAATAGCAAATACAGTTTCAATGATTGAACCTAGTATTAGCTTAATTGAACCACCAAAGCGTTTGTTTCTATGTATTAGGGTTACTATTATGCCCATTAATTTAGGCATTAATAAAATAATAATAGTTAGATACAAGAGTGAATCAATAAGGTCGGTTTTAGCTATTTGCCATGTGGGGAATAATTGGTAAACACGGTTAAAGTACACATCACTATTTAATGCGCGAGTTACTGCATCAATAGTACTTAGCGCCAGCATTGAGAGCCAAATTAGCGATGAAATATAGGCTGTGGCACCGAGTAGAAAATGCAACTTACTCATTAATTTTAATTTGGATGACGATAGTAAGCCTAAGTGCTGAATATTACCTTGTACCCAACGTCTATCGCGTACAGCGTAGTCTAGAATGTTACTTGGTACTTCTTCATAGCTACCTTCAATATCTGATAGCAACAATACATCCCAACCAGCACTATGAAGTAGTGAAGCTTCTACAAAGTCATGACTTAAAATTTCGCCGCCAAAAGGTGCATTACCTTTTAGTGTTGGCAAACCACAGCACGTTATAAATGACTCAACTCTAATGATTGCATTATGACCCCAATAGTTTGCTTTATCAGTTTGCCAAAAAGCTGAGCCAGTCGCGAGCATTGGGCTATAAAGTACTGACGCAAACTGTAAAAAACGGCCAAAAAAGGTATCTTGACGAACAGGGATCGGAATAGTTTGGATCAGACCTGCTTGTGGGTTGTTGAGCATACTTGTAGTAAGCTCTAACATACATTTTCCGGTCATTACGCTATCTGCATCAAGCACAATCATATGGTCGTACTGGCTGCCCCAGCGCTCACAAAAGTCGGTTAGGTTACCTACTTTACGATGTTTGTTATCTTCGCGACGGCGATAGAATACGTGCTTTGCCGTATCATCTAAACGCTCACACAATGCATGCCACGCACTTAGCTCATTTTTAGCTATTTGTGGGTCTTGGGTGTCGCTTAATAAGTAAAAATCAAAGTTTGCAAGTTGACCTGTTTCTTTTAACGATTGCAGGCTGACTTCAAAACCCGCGATAACACGGTGGGTATCTTCGTTATAAATAGGCATTACAACGGCGGTTTTTTGGGCGTTAATTGCCTCCTCGTCAAACTCAATTGGTTTAATACGTTTCAATGTAAGTGGATCAATTCGTAATAGCTGTAATACAAAGCCAATTGTTCCACTACAAAAGGCCGTTACAATCCAGGCAAAAGTGATTGAGAATAATACTAAAAGAGCGTATTCAAGTAATGTCATACCGTTTGAGCTTAAAATCTCAAACATAATAGATATGCCGTAGCCAGATGTGCCAAGTGCCGCAATAGCAAATAGCCATACTCTTAGTGTTTTGAATGGCATAGGAGTGCCCCTACCTTTATTACTTGATGTCATTTGGGTACCAAACATAGCTCCATACCTCGCTAATTTCTTTGTCTCGTAGTTTTAACGATAAACGCATATCAACGGGTTGATCGTCCTGTGGTGCAATTTTGAAAGCTACACGCCATCCTCGTGAATCAGGCAGTTTTTGGATATTTATGTCAGTTACTTCGCCTGTTGTAAGTTGAATGTCGGCATCTAATTTTAACTGTTCAGACAGTTGATTAATTTCTGATCCAGTAAAGTCAACAGTAAATTGGCGATGGCTTTTTGGTGGTGGGTTATCTTCACCAGGTAAAGCGGCGCTACCAATCCTTGTACGTAATACTCGGGCTTTTTCGTGTTGAGTTAAAGCTGCATTAAAGGTTGTCATTTTGTAGCTCAGCTTTAATGAATCTCCGGCTTTCATTGGCTTTTCTGGTACCCAGTAACTCACAATATTGTCGTTAGTTTCTGTATCAGTAGGTATTTCTACAAGTTCTACACGACCATTTCCCCATTCACCTTGTGGTTCAATCCATAGGCTAGGGCGGTTGTGGTAATGTGCTTCTGTGTCTAAATAGTTATTAAAGTTTCTATCGCGTTGAGCTAACCCAAAACCTTTTGGGTTATTGTACGAAAATGAAGTAACACTTAACTGCGAAGGGTTGTTAAGAGGGCGCCATACCCATTTATCATCAGTAGATTGAGTTAATAGCCCATCCGAGTCATGAACTTCAGGGCGGTAGTCATCAAAAAATTTGGTGCTGTTTTCGCCGTGATAAAACATACTCGTTAATGGCGCTACACCTAGCTTTTTAATATCTTTACGCGCAAATATCTGCATATCAACATCAACTAGCATATTAGTGGTAGGGTCCACATTAAACTTGTACGCACCCGAAATGGATGGGCTATCTAATAATGCAAAAATGGTAATTTGTGTTTGCTCGGCCTTTGGTTTAACTAACCAAAACTCTTTAAAAACTGGAAATTCTTCACCCGAATTTTCTGCAGTATCAATGGCAAGGCCTCTAGCTGATAAGCCATAAACCTGTTGAGGGCCAACGACTCTAAAATACGATGCTCCCTGAAATACCATTACTTCGTCTTTATACTCGTTAGTATTTAATGGGTAATGTAAGCGAAATCCAGCATGGCCTAGTTGAGTACCCGCAACACTTTTAGCTATTTCTTCTTGTAGTGGTGCCGCTGTGCCATCATATTGGTAAAAGTCAGTACTGAAAGGTAAGCGACTGCGTTTAGAGTCGCTATCAACGGTATTTATTGTCACAGGTGTTTTATATAAAAAACCAGGGTGGAATAATTGTAGCTCGTACAGGCCTTCATCTTTCCATACTGATTTGTCTTTTTTAAATCGAATTGAACGGTAATCCTGATAATCAATATTGTTAAGTGCTTCAAGCTCAATGTTTTTAGGTGCCACGTATTCTTCGCTTGCTAACTTTTTGGCGCGGGCGCTAATTACATCAAATAAGCTACTTTGTGGGATTGCTACATCAACGGTTGCAGCAATCGCTTGGTTGCTATTGCCCCAAGTCGAAAAAATAATAAGTAGACCCAGTAGTGGTGCTGACTTTTTTTGCCATTTAGGCAGATTTTGGGTTAATTGTTTCATTCTCATTCCTTTATAAAAACACGACTTATTTTTACGTTTAGGGTAAATATTGATTTTGTTTAGTAAGTATCTTCTTAATTATTTAAAGCAAAATGTGAACCCATATAAAAGTTCATACTTTTCAATAGGTAAAACCGATATACATAATAAAAAGAGTTCTGCTGTGTAAAATTCACTCAAATGTATGTAGTTGTTACTGGTTAATTACTAGAAGATTCACAGATCGTCTGAACATATTACGGGGGGTTTAATGAAGCTTGTCTGAATTACATTTGTATAAAATAAAAAAGCCGCAAGAGCGGCTTTTTAAATATTCGGATTTAACTTAGTTATTTCTTTTTAAATCGACGCACTATTGATAGAGGTGCTAAAAGAAGTGATAACCATAATAATGAACCTGAATCGTCATCATCAGAGCTTGCTGCAGTAACGTTAATTGTAACCGTCACCGATTCAGATACGTTGTCTACGCTATCTTTTGCTTGTACTGATAGTGTAATTGTACCTTCAGCGTCAATATCAAGTTCACCGGCTACAATAAGTTGACCTTGTTCATTGACTGAAATTGTCTCACTACCCGACACTATAAACTCAACTACTGGCGATACATCCGCATTTGGATCACTAAATACTAGCTGACCAATTACTGTTCCGACGGAGCTACTTTCATCAACCGAGAATGCTTGAGCGGCTGTAATGACAGGTGTTTGTTCCTCAGGAGTTAAAATCACCTCAGATTTAATATCAATAATTACAGGGTCGTGATCTGATGCGCGGTATGCACTTTCAGAGTACAAACTAGATTGTTGACCTTCGCTTTTAAACTCTACATTGTAATCAAGAGAAATAGGTTCATCTGCGTTGATGTGCCAATCTGTTGCTGCAACAATTTTACTAAGTAGTGATTGGGTAGCTACTGCGTGATCTAAACTACCAGCGCGACCAGAAAAGCTGTAAGAGTAACCAAGTGTATCCCCATCAATTTCTGCAACTACATTTTTGTAGCCTTTATCAGCAAATGCACGTATTGGGTCTTCCATTGCGTAAGCATTCATATCGCCGACTAAAATAGTATCTTCGTCGTCAATACCGGTTGGTTTGCTATCAAGCCAATCAGCGAATGCATTAGCACCTTCTGTGCGTATTTCATTCCAACAGCCTTGACCATCACCTGAATCTGCATTATTACCCGAAGCACTACCACAGCTTTTAGATTTAAGGTGTGACACAGCAACTGTAAATACTTCATCAGTTTCTAATGATTTAAAGCTTTGTGCAATTGGAGCACGATTACTAAAATCAAATGGTGCTTCAGTTGTAATGGCAGCAGTACCTACTTCTTCTACTTTGTTAGCACGATAAATTAATGCGGTAGTAATTGCATCTGTACCAATTTGATCTACGTTAAAGTCAACAAATGCGTATTGGTTAGCTGAATCAGCTTCGTTTAATGCATTTACTAAGCTCGCAATAGCGCTAAATTCGCCAAAGCCATCATTTTCTATTTCCATTAAACCAACAACGTCGGCCTGGATAGCGCTAATTGCACTTACAATTTTAGCTTCTTGACGAATAAGTTCAGCTTCTGAATCTGCACCTCGAGCGGTAGGGAATCCTTCGCCTTGGCCATCACCATTAAAGTAATTAAGTACGTTGAAGCTAGCTACGCGTAAATCTGCTTCAGCATTAAGTTCAGGCGCATCTTCACGTGCATTTGTTGCAATAAACTGAGGTGCTAAAGTTGGGTGTATTCTGTAAAGGCTAAAGCTATAAGCAAGTGCACCTGTAACTGTGTTTACAGTGTCACCAGTACGTAATGTATTTTCTGCTGACAAGCCTGGAGTTGGGTACGCTGTTGGGTCTAAGTTTTGTACAGTAGAGCCATCATCTAGTAGGATCTTTTTAAGCAGGTTTTCTGTTTCAACTGCATTAGCCGTATCTCCAGGTAGTGCAACCTGTGTACCTTGATACAAGCGCTCTGTTGCTAACTCAACTTCACCATATCGACCAAGGCCAAAGTTATTAGTTACTACTAATGGTTGCTCCAAAGTAACTAGCATACCTTCAAAAGATTCTAAATCTGTTGTATCAGCTAAAGGTAAAGTAATTTTTGTAGCTGCTACAGGTAAACCTGTATCACAAATTGCTACTTGGCTTACGCTGCCAATTTGTGTTGCATCAAAATACTCTTCAACAGTACCTTGTACGCGCACATGGTCACCAACATTTACATCAGTATCTGCAAAATAAACAAACACACCTTCAGAAGTTAGTGGGTTGGCATCTATGTCTGCAGCAAGTGAGCTAACAAAAAAGCCTTTTAATTCTTCATCACCTTGGAAGTCTGCGGTTACCACACCTTCAAGTTCTACTAATGTACCTACAAGTGGGCTAGCAGAGCCGTCACCTTGAATAGCATTTATTAGTGTTTTTTCTGCACCACAAACTAGTGGTTCAAGTGGTTCTGGTTCTGGAATTGGTTCAGGTGTTGTTCCACCATTACCTGCATGTGAGCCTAAGCCGTCAAACTCATCTTGGTCGAACTGTACCCATTCTTCACTTGGGTTAAATGCTGCATCAGGTGTTGTTCTTCCTGTAGTAATTTCATCTTTTCTGCGTAAAGTTTGATTCGCTGTGGTTACTCCGCCTTCTGACCACGATGAACCAGGATCGACACCAACTTGTCCAAAACTATCAACAACAGATCCATCCTTAGTCAATACGACTGCATCATCACCATTAAAGTTAACTACGCTATCTAATAGATCAGCTTTACCTGAAAGGTCGGTAGAAGCTCTAGTGTCCGCATTGACAATTACATAGGTACTATTTGCAGCTAAAGTACCGCTTAATGTAATTTCTGTAGATACGCTAGCAGAGCCATTTGAATAGCGCTGTAATGAGTATTCACTAAGGTCAATGTCTGTTGTTGCATTATTGTAAAGTTCAATGGCTTTATTGTAACCACTTCCTTCTATATATTCAGAAATGATTAGATCAGCGGATGCTGGTGCACTGAGACTGGCTATAACAAGTGCGAGTGGTGTTATTTTTGTTTTAAACATTTTTTTATTATTCCCGTGTATTAATCCCAAAATGGGACACCAGTTTAGAGAATAAATATGACGAAAATAATACAAAAATGTAAACAAATGTAAATAAAAGGCGGTTTAACCGCCTTTTTATAAAACCCTTACTTTTTAGCTAGGTATTGTGCGGCTTGCTTAGCAAAGTAGGTCAATATTCCATCAGCGCCTGCACGCTTAAATGCAAGTAAAGACTCCATTATAGTAGCTTCCTCACTTAACCAACCGTTATCAATAGCTGCTTTGTGCATTGCATACTCGCCACTTACCTGATATGCGAAAGTAGGTACACCAAACTCGTCTTTAACACGACGTACAATATCTAAATAAGGCATGCCAGGCTTAACCATGACCATATCAGCGCCTTCTTGTAAGTCTAATGCGACTTCACGTATTGCTTCATCAGAGTTTGCAGGGTCCATTTGGTAGGTTTTTTTATCGGCACCTTTTAAGTTACTAGCAGAACCTATTGCATCTCTAAATGGGCCATAGTAGCTAGATGCGTATTTAGCTGAGTAGGCCATAATACGGGTATGCACAAACCCATCAGCTTCAAGCGCTTCACGAATTGCAGCAATACGGCCATCCATCATGTCTGAAGGGGCAATTACATCAGCGCCTGCTTCTGCATGTGAGAGTGCTTGTTTAACTAAAATTTCGGTGGTTACGTCGTTTATCACATAGCCAGTGTCATCAATAATGCCGTCTTGACCGTGCGTTGTGAATGGATCAAGTGCACCATCAGTAATTACACCCAACTCAGGAAATGCTTCTTTTAAAGCACGAACAGTGCGTTGAACTAAGCCATCATCATTATATGCTTCTTCGGCAAATAATGATTTTTTATCCGCAGGTGTTACCGGAAAAATAGCTAAGGCAGGTACACCAAGTTCAACAAGTTCTTTTGCTTCAAGCAACAGCAAATCTATTGATAAACGCTCGATACCCGGCATTGATTCAATTGCTTCGCGGCGATTTTTACCTTCAAGTACAAATACAGGGTAAATTAAATCGTTTACGCTAAGTTGATTTTCAGCCATTAAGCGGCGAGAAAAGTCGCTGCGGCGCATTCTGCGCATGCGAGTATACGGGAAAAGGTCTAATCCTGATTGGGCCATATTAATATGCTCCTACTGTGGTAATGGAAAAGTAATTACTTGATTACGGCCATGTTGCTTTGCGTAATAAAGTGCTTTGTCGGCGCACTCAGTAAAAATTTGAGGATTGCTAACATCATCAGCAATGCTGGTGTATACACCAGCGCTAATTGTAAATTGAATATCATTATTGGCAACCGTTACTGTACTGGCTGAGATAGCTGCTCGTATTTTTTCAGCTATGTCTTGTGCGCCTTCATTGGGGGTATTAGGTAATAGCACCACAAATTCCTCACCGCCGTAGCGGGCAACTTCATCTAGTGGGCGCTTTAAATGATCTTTTATTAAGTCAGATACAGCTTTAATAACTTGATCGCCAATTATGTGTCCGTACGTATCATTAATGCTTTTGAACCGGTCTATATCAAGCATAACAATGCTAAGTGGTGTTTGCTCTCGGCGAGACCGACGAAGTTCCATGACGAGTTTCTTATCAAAAAAACGTCTGTTTTTTATTCCGGTTAAAGCGTCTTCGGTATTGAGTAACTCAAGTGAACGATTTTTTTCTTCAAGTTCTCTAAGTGTAACTTGTAATTCAAAGGTGCGTTCGTCGACTTGTGATTCGAGTTCTTGGCGCGTTTTTTCTTGTAACTTTAAGCGCTCTTTAAGCAGTGTATCTTGGGCTGCATTTTCAGCAATCAAGGTTTGCTGAGCTATTACTTCTTCATCGCGTTGTAAAATAAATAACTTCATTACACTGTAACATAGACAGAAAGTGCAGCTAAAAAAGCATGCAAATACAAATGCTAATGTACTTCTGCTAAAGGCGTATAGCCCCATTACTGCCACAATAAAATAAAGCATTACCACCAAGAAAAAAACTAATACGAGCAATAGCGCTTTATTAGGTTTAGAAGGCGCTAAACGCATGCACGTAAATGTAGTTGCAATATAAAAGCCTAAAGCGATTGGGGTAGCCGTTAAGCAAAATAGTGTCACTATATGGTTTGGAAATAACCAAATAAATAATAATGAGACACCAAATACGTTAACCACTACCTTTTGAACCGTTAGTAAAAAAGAGGGCTTTGGATGGCAAATTTGCTTTTGCAAAGGTAAAAACATTAAAGTAATAAGCATAAGTAGTATAGGGATCATAACTTGCTGTAATGCCGGCAAATTAGGGTGAATATATCTTAAGCCAAAGCCGCAAAGGTAGGCTAAGACCCCCCCCAATGTGAGTGTGATTAAACCAGCACAAATAAAATAACGTTTACGCGAAAAACCATATAAAACTAAGCAACTCACACCTAAAGAAAATATAAAACCAATCAATAAGCCATAGAGTAAATTAAGTTTACCTTTATGCGCTAAATAAGCTTCTGGTTGCCACAGAGTTAAAGGGACTCGCAAGCCTGAGCTATTCATCACCTTCAGTATAATAATCGTTTCGCTATTTGCAGGGCTAATTAGTTTAACTAATAAAGATTCACTTCTGATCGCACGCTTATCAAGGGGGTATGCATCGCCAATTTGGGTGTAAGAAAGTAATTGCGAGTTATGTAACTGATATACTTGAACGTCGTTTAGCAGAGGGTTGTTTAGCGACAACAGTTGTTCGGTATTATAACTAAGCGTGTTTTTTATTTTAAATTTCACCCATACAGAACGTTGTTCAAGACCTAGGTTAAGAGGTTTGCCTAAGGTTTTTTGCCAGTCTACCTTGCTACTTTGTTGTGCATGTAATAGCGACGTTGGTTCAAAAGAGTAATACAGGTTATTGATGTTTTGAGAGTTGAAATCGTGTTTTATTATTACCGGGTTTGCAAATGAATAAAACGTGCAAAGAAGCATTAATAGACTTAGTAATGCCTTTGCGCACGCCATTAGCAGCTCTTTAAACCAAAAACATTGTAAAAGTTTTCTGTTGTTTTTCGGGCTATTAATTCTTCATCTGTTTGATAAAGTTGCGCAACTGTTTGGCAAATATAAGGGAGCAGAGCGGGTTCATTTTTACGCGATTTAGGTTTTGGCTTAACTGTTCGTGGAATTAAAAATGGTGCATCAGTTTCTATTAATAATCGATCTAGAGGAATACTAGGTACTAGCTGTTGTAATTCTTTGCCACGCCTTTCATCACATACCCAACCTGTTATACCAATATACAGACCTAAATCTAAATATTGCTTAAGAGCTACAGAGTTACCCGTAAAACAATGAAGTACACCGCGAATATTAAACTCTTTTAGAATACTCAACATATCGTCACTTGCATCACGTTCATGTAAGTAAACCGGTAAATCTAATTTTTCGGCAAGCGTTAGGTGGCGTCTAAAAACGCTACGCTGTACATCGCGAGGTGAAAAGTCACGGTTATAATCAAGGCCGCACTCACCAATCGCTATAACTTGCTTATTGTTTGCAAGTGCAGTTAATTGTGCTTCTAATTCATCCGTCGCCGACTTAGCATCATGTGGGTGTATACCCGCTGTAGAATATTGAAGATGTTTTATTGCAAGTTCAAGTGATTGCTGACTGCTTGCAATATCACAACCTATAATAAGCATATTTGTAACACCGGCTTCACTTGCGCGGGTAACTACATCACGATGCTGGTCATTAAATTGATGATTGGCTAAGTTAACCCCAGCATCAATTAACGTATATGACATTATTTAGTACGTTTAACGCGAATAGAGCGGTTTTTACCGTCTTGTTTCAGTAAAAAAGAGTTGAATGCACCACGGCTAATTACAATTGTATCGTTTTCTTTTAAACGCATGCTGTCAGAGCCAATTTGACGCCATTGTTGGCCGTTATCTAGAGAGATAATTAACTCGCCATAAGCGGCTTCTTTAACTGAAGTAACCATAGCTTTAATTTCAGTCTCTTTTTCTACCTGTGATTCTTTGTACTCTAAGCCAAAATCGTCAGCTTTTGCCTTTGCTTGAATTGGTGCAGCAGCTACGACTTGAGGTACATTGTTAGCCGTTGGTGGAGTAAGCGTTTTTGTTACTGTTGGCTTTGTTAATGATTTACCAGCAACTGTATTGTCATAGCAAAGTAATCGGTTAAAGTCATTTTCAATAAAACTACATGCTTGTAACGCTTGAGTATTAAATTGTGTTTGCGCAGCAAAAGTAGGCGCACTTAATAAAACCAATAGTGAGAGTAGTTGTTTTTTCATTTTATTCCTCAGATTCTTTTTGTGGTTTAGCGGTATAGAATTTTGCTAAAATTAGGCCTAGTTCAAACAAAAGAAGCATCGGAAATGCTAATAATGTTTGTGATAACACATCGGGCGGTGTTAAAAACATCGCCACTACAAAAACGCCTACGACAATATATGGGCGCTTTTCTTTTAAGCTTTTTGTTGTTGTTGCACCACTCCAACATAGCAGCATAATTGCCACAGGAATTTCGAAAGCGACACCAAATGCAAAAAACAGTTTTAATACAAACCCTAAATAGCTACTTATGTCGGGCGCAAGAGTCATCATCTCTGGACCAGTACTTGTAAAAAAGCCTAAAATAATTGGCAGAACTACAAAATAACAAAAGGCTATACCGCCATAAAATAATACTATACTTGAGGCGAGAATAGGCATGAGCATTTTCTTTTCATGCTGATATAAACCCGGCGCTATAAACCCCCAAATTTGATGCAATATCCACGGAATTGACGCAAATAAAGCGACAAATAAAGTTAGTTTGAAAGGTGCAAAAAAGGGGGCAGTAACGTCGGTTGCAATCATAGTTGCAGTACTGGGCAAATGCGAAACTAACGGCTGTGCAACAAAGGCATAAATGTCATTCGCAAAATATACTATGGCAATAAAAATAATGAAAATGCTCAATAGTGCTTTTATTAGCCGATCACGCAACTCAATTAAATGAGCTACAAATCCCGATTTTACTTCCTCAGCCATTATTTTTTATACCATGTAATAAGTTGACCACAAAGTGAGAGATAAATTTCACTTTTTTTCATCAAGTTGTTGGTTATTTGATGTATCCGGTTGTTTTTTCTTGTAGCTGTGAGTAACTGACTCAGCCGCTTTTTGTAACTCTGTTAATGAACTTTGTAACTCAGGGCTTAAATCTTTTAGTTCTTGTTGTTCTGCTTTTTTAAGGTTTTCGTGAAGTTCGTGAATACGCAGTTCCTCACTTACTTCGGCTTTTACCGAGTTGGCAAGTGACTTAGCTGTTTTAACCCATTTACTTACTGTTCTAATAGCAACAGGTAAGCGTTCTGGGCCAAGCACTACTAAGCCAACAATAAAAATAACAACAAGTTCCCACATCCCCATACTAATTAAACCTTATTGCTATCTTTGTTTTTTTCAGTATTGGTTGAGCCGTCAACGGTGCTTTTTTCTGATTGTTGAATTTGCTCTGACTTTTCTTGTTCACTCGCTGTGTCGTCTGACATTGCTTTTTTAAAGCCTTTAACAGCGCCTCCAATATCACCACCCATACCGCGTAGTTTTTTTGTACCGAAAAGTAAAACTATGATCGCTAAAACAATTAATAATTGCCAAATACTAATACCACCAAAACCCATGGTTTTCTCCAATATATAAACGGTTAAATGTATATTTTAAATACTAATTATACGCCCAATAGCGCAAATAGCACTCAGTTTATGCGTTGCGCCATGCTGTTATAAAACTAATAGCCGATAAGCTTATAGTAATACCTGCAGCTATTAAATCGTGCTGTAAATAACAAAGTGTTGCCATAATCATTGTAGCACTACCAAATAAACTCAATATTAAAGGTTTATGAGATACCTTTTGTTCTTGAGGTTTATGAGCGTGTGGTGCACGCTTTAAATTCTGGTAAATTAGATCAGGTAGTTCAGGCATTTTTTCAGCCCAAAATGGCAAGTTAGCATACATTTGCTTCAGTACTGATAGCGGTCCAACTTGCTGCTTAACCCAATCTTCTAAAAAGGGTTTAGCTGTTTTCCATAAGTCGAGTTGTGGATATAGCTGACGCCCTAATCCTTCAACGTATAATAAGGTCTTTTGCAGTAATACTAATTGCGGTTGAACCTGCATGTTAAAACGACGTGCGGTATTAAATAGATTTACGAGCACGTGACCAAATGAAATTTCAGCAAGCGGTTTATTGAATATAGGCTCGCACACTGTGCGAATCGCAAATTCAAATTCTTCAATGCTGGTATCGTGTGGTACCCAGCCAGAATCAACGTGTAGCTGTGCAACTTGGCGATAATCACGATTAAAAAAGGCAATAAAGTTTTCAGCTAGATAACGTTTGTCTTCTTTGCTCAAAGTACCAACAATACCGCAGTCAATACCGATATACATTGGATTTTCAGGATGCTCGCGAGAGACGAATATATTACCCGGATGCATGTCGGCATGAAAAAAGCTGTCTCTAAACACTTGCGTAAAAAACACTTCTACGCCGCGCTCAGCAAGTAATTTCATATTCGTGTTTTGCGCCAGAAGTGAATCGGTATCAGAGACGGGTATACCGTAAATACGCTCCATTACTAGGACATTACTACGGCTATAATCACTGTAAACTGCAGGAATATACAATGATTCAGAGCCTTCAAAGTTGCGCTTAAGTTGAATGCCATTGGCACCTTCGCGCATTAAGTCGAGCTCGTCTAGGAGTGTTTTTTTATATTCTTTAACTACTTCTACAGGACGCAGGCGTTTTGATTCGTTATGGACTTTTGCAAGTACCTTAGCGAGCTTTTCCATTAACGCTAAATCGGCATTAATTTGCTCGTAAATATTTGGTCTAATAACCTTAATTACTACATCTTGCTCAATGCTTTGCTCATCAATAAGCTTTGCTGTATGCACTTGCGCTATAGATGCAGAAGCTAGAGGAGTTTGTGAAAACTCACTAAACAATTCACTTATATCGTTAATTTCTAGCGCTTTTTCTATTATTTTTTGTGCAAGTTCGCCTTCAAATGGCTGAACTTGATCTTGTAAAAAGGCAAGCTCTAAAGCGATATCATGAGGGAGTAAGTCACGACGAGTAGAGAGCATTTGGCCAAACTTAATCCAAACGGGACCAAGCTCTTGTAGTGCCAAACGTAAACGTAGTCCTGCAGGTTTTTCTTTGTGCTGATTACGCAGCCAAAACAAACTGCCACGAGCTACTTTACCAAACCAAGGGATCTTATGTTTAGGAATTAGCTCGTCTAGCCCATAGCGAAGTAAAGTTTTGGTGATGTTATACAAACGTGCAGTCGACACAAAAAATCCTTAGCGGGTGTTTGAAGGTAAAAAAGAGTTTAACAAGGTATTTATACGCTGCTCAACAGCAGCTACTTGGCCTTTGAGTTCTCTATTTTTTTGTTTAAATTGCTCAAGTTCTAATGGGTGAATAGTAATTGCGAGCTCGTCTTGGCATAAACTTGTAAGCATGGTACTTATTTTAGTATTGGTTTTGCTGCTCTTTTGTTTTAGTTTTTTTAGGTATAGATATAACTGCTGAGCGGGGGTATCGCCAATGTATTTAGAAAGCTGTTCAGGCCAATCAATATCAATGCCTGAAAACGCATTACTATAAGTTTGCGCAATATTTAAATCGCCTTGTAAGTCGAGCTTATCTTGGCGAATTAACTGGGTAAGCATAGCTGGGTTTTTAAGTGCTAAAAGCGTGTCTATATCTGCGCTGATCATACAATCTGCGTTTTCGTTACTTTGAGCACTGTATAAGTGCAATTGCTCAGCGCTATAAACAAGTTGGATACTTTGTTGCCAATCTCTTACTTCAACCACTAAGCGTTGATGTTTAACTGCGCTTAATTTTTGAGACAATTGTGGGTCAAGGCTGAGAGCTTGATTTAGTACACGCTCAATAAGCGAAAGCACAAAATTAGGTAACATAAAAAATTCAGATGCCATTGCATCATTATTATTTTTTGTTATTTTCTCAAGTGCCATAACTGCTAGCCTTAATATTTAAAACCACGATGCAGCGCAACAATTCCGCCTGTGAGGTTTTGGTATGTTGTTTGCTCAAAGCCTGCATCTTCCATCATCGCTTTTAGCGTGTCTTGATCTGGATGCATGCGAATAGATTCAGCTAAATACTTATACGATTCACTGTCGTTAGCAACTAGCTTACCCATTGTAGGCAATAAATTAAATGAGTAAAAATCGTAAGCTTTACTAAGTACGTCATGCTCTGGTTTTGAAAACTCTAAAACAAGTAAACGACCACCTGGCTTTAAAATACGGTACATAGAGCGCAATGCTTTGTCTTTATCGGTAACGTTACGTAAGCCAAAGGCAATAGTGATCACATCAAAGCTATTATCTGGGAACGGCAGCATTTCTGCATTCATTTGTACGTAGTCGATATTGCCAACTAACCCAAGATTATGTAGTTTTTCACGACCAACTTTAAGCATAGATGAGTTTATATCACCTAAAACAACTTGACCCGTTTCGCCCACTAATTGACTAAACTTTGCCGTTAAGTCGCCAGTGCCGCCGGCTAAATCGAGTACATGATGGCCTTTACGAACACCTGAGCTTGCAATAGTTTGACGTTTCCATAAACGATGCACACCAAAAGACATTAAATCATTCATTACATCGTATTTTGCAGCTACTGAGTGAAATACATCAGCAACCATAGAAGCTTTATCGTTCTCGGCTACTGTTTTATAACCAAAATGCGTGGTCTTTTGTTCGGTTTCGTTCATGACTAATCTCTATCGTGACAATAGAGGTTAGTGTACTTTATTGTACACAGTAGGTGCAATTTGAATATGATTTATCAGGTAATTTATTGCCCTGCAGTGTAACTACTTTGCCCTAATGAACGTGCTTTATAAGCCGCATGAGATGCTTTTTTAGCTAGCTGATTAAAATCATCTTCTTGTTGATGCTGAGCAATTCCTAGTGATAAGCCAATACTAGGTAGTTTAATCCCTGTTTTTGAACTAACAAAGCGCAGCTTTTCGACACCATTTCGTACTTTCTCGGCTATTACATTGGCCGTATCTGGGTCGATGTCGGCGAGCAAAACAGTAAATTGATCTTTAGCTGTGCGACCAGGTAAGCCACTTTGAAAAACATATTTTTGAACTTGCTTAGCTACTTTATTCAAAATGACTTCACCAATAATATCACCATAATTTTCAGTAAAATGATCAAGGTTGTCTATTTGAATCGCTATTGCGCAAATAGACTTTTGTTGATTAGTCCACACTTGCGTTTGTTGCGTTAAATAATGGCGCTTATAAAGCCCTGTTTGACTATCAATAATATGTTGTTTACGAAGCTGAGTAAGTTGCTTTTGTGTTTTTTCGTGTAGTTGTTTAGCTTTACTGAGTTCTTGCTTAAATTGCTTATGTTGGTTGAGTAATTCGGCGGTTTGATTATGGAGTACTTCAAGCGCTTGACGGCTTTGTTCTATGTTGTTCTCATTAAGCGAATGTACGCACTCGCTTACTTGACCCGCAAAACGAACTATTTGCTTCTCAGTAGCATGAGAGTTTTGAGAAAGTGAATTTATAACACCATCAACGTTTTGAATCATGTTGACTTGAGCTAAGTGGCCGGTATTTAAAAACTCAGAATGTAGCTGTTCAATTAAAACGCTATCTATATTATCCTCAACAGCAATAGCACGATCTAAAGCTTTATTTAGCTTGAGATTAGTTTGACTGGTATAAGTATAAATAACTTGATAATTCAGCGGCGTAGGTGGGAGCGCATAACGCTCTAAAAAAACACACACTTTGGTCATTTTTTCTTGTGCAATAGCCATGGAATCATGGAACATCATTTTTTAAATACCAACTAAGTACGCATAAGTGCAAATTCGAATATCTCATTCCATGAGGCGGTTATGCGTCCGAGCTTTTTATTATTTTTTACTACAGTAATCGTTATGTGCGCCATTTAAAAGTAAAAACAGAAGTTAGGGAACTTAAATTTTACTTTAGCGGCTTGATAGCTGCTTTTCTCATCAATTAAGCTTGCTATTGGCAATGTTAGAGTCGTTTCTTAGTTTAATACACTTGTTTTTAGTAAGGTTTATTTATTAAAGTTGGTCTCATTTACTTGCTATTTATTTAGCCTGCGATAGTTTTATGAAATTAATAACACTGCTAAGTTACATTATAATGAATCACTTTTTAGTTAAGCCACTTCGCCAATCTTTATTTGGCATCACAATTTTATGTTCATTGAGTGCATGCCAAATAACAACACCAAATGCCAATAAACAATTTACACAAGTAGCAAAAAGCATTGTCGATTATAGGCAAAGTACTAATCCTTATAGCAATTTAGAGGGAGTTGAAGGTTATTTATTACCAAATTTATCGCCCAAATTTTTAGCACAAGAATATAAAAATAAAGCGAGTCTACTTGCTGAGCTAGACGCAGTTAATATTGCAAAGTTAAGTGATGAAAATCAAATAAACTTCAATATTATTCGAGCTCAAGTACAAAACAGTGTTGATGAATATGTATTTAATGCGCACTATATGCCGCTTACCTCAGAATATGGTTTTCATTCTGGTTTATCGTACATAGTAAACAGCTCTCAATATAAAAATCAGCAAGACTACCAAGTATATTTGACTCGATTAACGCAAGTCCCACGCTTTTTTGAACAAAACATCTATTGGATGAAAAAAGGGATCGAAACAGGCCTTACCCAACCTAAAGCAGTTTTAGAGGGTTATGAAGACTCAATTAATGCTTACATTGTTGACGATGTAACTACATCTGAGTTTTATAAACCTTTTTTAACTAATACAGCAGGTTTGAGTGACGATAAATTTAAAGCGTTACAACAAAAAGCTAAAAACATTATAAAAGACGATGTTATACAGTCTTATAAGAATTACTTAGCGTTTTTTACGCAGCAGTATCGACCTAGTGCACGCACAAGTATTGGCATATCAGAGACGCCTAATGGCGAGGCATTTTATAAAAACAGAGCTAAGTATTACACCACTACCGATATGACACCTAAAGAGATTCACGAACTTGGATTGAAAGAGGTTGCTCGAATCCGCAGTGAGATGGAAGACGTAATAACAGAAGTAGGTTTTAAAGGCACGTTTGCCGAATTTATTCACTTTTTACGCACTGATCCACAATTTTACGCCACAACACCTGAGCAGCTTTTAAAAGAAGCCTCTTATATTGCTAAAAAAATGGATGCACAACTGCCTAAGTTATTTCATACCTTACCGCGTAAACCTTATGGCGTAGCACCCGTGCCAGCCAGCATTGCCCCTAAATACACAACAGGTCGATATTCTGGTTCTAATCGAGATGATGAAGCAGGGTATTACTGGGTAAATACTTACGCTTTGGATAAGCGCCCTTTGTATGTTTTAGAGGCATTAACGTTGCACGAAGCCGTGCCAGGTCATCATTTGCAAATCTCACTCAATGCTGAGCTTGAAAACTTGCCGAGTTATCGTCGTGATGCTTACCTTTCGGCATTTGGCGAAGGTTGGGGACTTTACTCTGAGTATTTAGGTTTAGAAGCAGGCTTTTACCAAGACCCATATAGCCGTTTTGGTCGCTTGACCTATGAAATGTGGCGAGCAGCCCGTTTAGTTGTTGATACGGGTATGCATATGTATGGCTGGAGCAGAGAGCGTGCCATGAATTTTATGAGTGAAAATACAGCGCTTTCGCTGCATAACGTTAAAACAGAAACTGATCGTTATATAACATGGCCTGCACAGGCGCTTTCGTACAAAATTGGTGAATTAACTATTAAACGTTTACGCTCTGAAGCAGAGCAAGCACTTGGGCACGATTTTGATATTCGTGAGTTTCATCATCAAATATTACGTCATGGTTCAGTGCCTTTATCGGTACTTGAAACGCAAGTACGCATTTATATTAAAAAGGAATCAGTTAAGCTGGAAAGTAAATAAGTATAATTTTTTAAAGTGGGTACTGAGTTGTTTTTTAGCTATTTAAGTTACAGGTTTGCTGGTAAGTACTTGTATTTATTTTAAGCTAGCAGATTAATAATTATGATGTGCCATTTAGTTCATTAAAACGGTCAGTACTTATTAGCTATTATTTTAAAAATCACCAAGGGTCATAAATGAGCAATTTTATAATGTTTAGTATCGATATATTTGCAAGTATGTTTATAGTTGTGCTCGGGTTCGTTGTGCTTACTGTTATTATTTTTTATATTCGAGATGTAACGCAAACAAAGCATGCTATTAGGCGTAATTACCCTGTAATTGGTCGTTTCCGGTATTTTTTTGAACGCCAAGGTGAGTTTTTTAGACAATACTTTTTTGCTCAAGATAGAGAGGAAATGCCATTTAACCGCGCAGAGCGAAGCTGGGTTTATCGCGCTGCTAAAGATGTTGACCGTACTGCTGCATTCGGTTCAACACAAAGCTTAGAAGTAACAGGTACAGTTATGTTCATGAACTGTGCGTTTCCGACTTTAGATGAAGAAGCACTCGACCCGAGCAATGTCACTTTAGGTCCATACTGTAAAACACCTTACACCACTAATTCGTTATTTAATGTATCGGGTATGAGCTTTGGTGCGCTCTCAAAGCCTGCGGTTCGTGCTTTATCAAAAGGAGCTAAATTAGCAGGTTGCTGGATGAACACCGGTGAAGGTGGGCTAAGCCCATACCATTTGGAGGGGGGCGCCGATATTGTTTTTCAAATTGGTACCGCTAAATATGGTGCACGAGACGAGCATGGAAATTTAAGCACCGAAAAACTTAAAGAAATAGCGGCTCACGAACAAGTCAAAATGTTCGAACTAAAAATGAGCCAAGGCGCTAAACCAGGTAAGGGTGGAATGCTTCCAGGGCGTAAAGTTAATGCTGAAATAGCTAAAATTAGGGGTATTCCAGAGGGGCAAGACTCTATTAGTCCCAATGGCCATCCTGAAATTAAAAACCCAGCCGATATTCTAGATATGATTGCCACGGTACGTAACGCGACAGGTAAGCCTACAGGCTTTAAAGCGGTAATTGGTGCCTACGGGTGGTTAGAAACGTTGTTCGCTGAAATAAATCATCGTGGTATAGAGTCAGCACCTGATTTTATTACCATAGATAGTGCTGATGGTGGTACGGGGGCGGCACCACAACCGCTTATGGACTCAGTCGGTTTACCACTACGTGAAAGTTTACCGCTGGTAGTTAACATGCTTGAAAAGCATGGGCTGCGAGATCGTATTAAAATAATCGCATCAGGTAAATTAATTGTTCCTTCCAAGGTTGCTTGGGCATTGGCACTGGGTGCTGATTTTGTTGTGTCGGCTCGAGGGCATATGTTTGCACTGGGCTGTATTCAGGCAATGCAATGTAATAAAGATACCTGTCCAACGGGTATCACTACGCATAACGAGCGTTTGCAACGCGGTTTAAATGTAGCTGATAAAGCGCAGCGAGTAGCTAACTATAATAAATACATTCATTACGGAGCGGGGCTTATAGCTCATTCTTGTGGTGTTACTAGCGCACGCGAATTAAGGCGTGAGCACGTACGTATAGTGCAAGAAAGTGGTTTATCGGAGCCGCTTGATAAAATTTATGAAAATTATAAGTAAATTTTAATAATGGAAAAGGCGCTGATAGCGCCTTTTTTAATTTAATTGGCTTATTAATAAACTAAAAAATGCGTCTTTGTTGTCGCATGTTTGGGCATTCAAAATAAGCTGCTCGCCTAGCGCTAATGTTTGTTTTTGCACTGTAAGACGCGCAGCCTCATCACTAATGCTATCTATATCGGTTACATGTGCGAGCCCTATGGTGCGCCTAATTAATTCAGCACCACAATAACCAATAGTGTCTTGTAGTACGCTTTTCATAAAGTACTCACTATAACCTGTAGCCTTTAGCGCAGCTTCAGTAGTGTGCTCATTGATAAGCGTAAGCCAATGTTGTTCAAATAAGGTATAGCATTCAACAAGAGTGCTTAATAAATGAGTTTGGTAATTACGACGAGCCACAAAATCTTCAATACGCCCGTATTGCGCACAATAATTTAAAAGTAAATTACCAATAAAAGAGCCAATATCGAACCCAATAGGACCAAAAAAACCAAACTCAGGATCGATCATCTTTGTATTATTACAATCAACAAAAATACTGCCGCTATGCATATCACCATGAAGTAATGTTTGCGGGTTAGATAAAAAATTAGCTTTTAGTTTTGCGACTTCTAACTTTAAGGCGCTATTTTTTTGTATTGCATCAACTTCGCTTTGTAGTTGCTTTGGGTAGTTATTGCGTTCGTGCTCAATGTACGGATCGCTAAAAAATAAGTCTTCAGTAATTTGGCAAAGCTCGGGATTAGTAAATTGGCTAACAAGTGTTTTTTTATTTTGTGCGGTTAAATAAAAGTCTGAATTATAAAAACCAGTATGGCTTAAGTAGGTCGCTACATGCTGCGCCAATTTAGGAAATTGCTCTGCATTATTTTGTGCAGTACGCAGTATTTGTAAATTACCTAAATCTTCTAAAATAGTGAGCGCTTGCATTTCACTATAATGTAAAACCCTAGCTGTATAAGTTGGGCAAATAGCGCCATGATTAAGCAAAACTTGTGCTTCTATACGAGCTCTATCAAGCGTTAATGGCCACGACTCACCCACGCAACGGGCGTAAGGCAAAGCTTGCTTTAAAATAACGCTATTATTTTGCTCATCAGTAATTCTAAATACTAAATTAAGATTGCCATCACCAAACTCGTACGCCGTTAAGGTTTGTCCGTGGGCAAAAAAATTACATTGGTTAGATTCAATTAACGTCGACACATAATCGATAGCGCGCTGTGCATTAAAAGCAACATAGTTAGTCATGGTTTAAATCTCAAAAATCAGCTTTTAAGCATTCTATACCTTTAAATGTTTGGATGTCTACAAGTCTAACTTGAGAGTTATTCAAAGTGGTGTAAAATAACGTTACGCATTTTTAATACTTTGAGCATTATGCAAAATTTAATCGCAAGCAGTTTAAAATATGAAAACGGGTCGCTTAGTGTGCTCGACCAATATTTACTACCTCACCAGCAGGTATGGCATCAGTGTCATGATGTAGAAACCATGAAAGATCTGATCATTAGTTTAAAAGTGCGTGGAGCTCCACTTATTGGCTTAAGCGCGAGCTTGCTAGTGGCGTATTTAGCTGAGCAAGGGGTAGTTAAAAGCGAGCTTGAAAAAGCAATCAACGAACTAGAAGCCACTCGCCCAACGGCGGTTAATTTAATGCATTGTATGGCGGCACTACGTAAAGCTTTAACAAAAAGCGATTATGTTACCGGTATTGTTACCACTGCTGAGCAGTTGTTTGTAGAAGATATAGCGCTGTGCGAGCGAATGGCAAACCGTGGCGCTGAACTAATAAATAGCGGCGACAACATATTAACCCATTGTAATACAGGGGCGCTTGCAACTGCGGGTATTGGTACGGCACTGGGTGTTATTTATAAAGCGCAGCAAAAACATGGCAACGTACATGTGTGGGTTGACGAAACACGACCCTTATTACAAGGCGGTCGCTTAACTGCTTTTGAGCTTGAGCGCTGGCAAGTACCTTACACACTAATTTGCGATAATATGGCAGCAAGTTTAATGGCTGCAGGCAAGGTAGATAAAATAGTAGTTGGGGCTGATCGTATTGCCGCCAATGGTGATTTTGCTAATAAAGTGGGCACCTATAATTTAGCTGTACTTGCGCATTTTCATAATATTCCATTTTACGTAGTCGCGCCTATTACCACGCTTGATACCTACACCGGATGTGGTAATGATATAGAAATAGAGCAACGTAATCCTCAAGAAGTGCGCGGAGTTAGCGGTAGCTTTGGCGAGGCTTTATGGGCACCCACTAATGCAAATGTATATAATCCTGCATTTGATATAACACCAGCAAAGCTGGTTACAGGGTGGGTGTTAGATACTGGCGTTTATAACCAAAGCCAAGTAGAAAGTGGCGAACTTTTAAAGCTTAAATAATCTTGCGATGTTTTGGTCCACATTATGTTTATTAGTGTGGACCTAGGTTTTGAATGTATGGCTAACTTACGATAATAGTGGAAATTGCTTGGCAATAGATGACTCCGTACTTTTTGCTACCCAGCCCTCTTTATTGTTAAATAAGCGAATGGCAGTGAACTCAGGATCGCTCCCCATATCAAACCAATGCGGGGTAAGCTCTGGCACTGAAATTAAATCGCCTTGCTGGCAAAGTACCTGGTAAACCTTATTGCCTAAATGCAGGCAAAATAGTCCTTGGCCTTTTACAAAAAAACGCACTTCGTCTTCACTATGAGTATGTTCAAATAAAAACTTTTTGCGCAGCTCTGATGCAGTAGGGTTTCCTTTAGCCAGTGATATTATGTCTACTGTTTGATAGCCATTTTCGGTTTTTAACCGATCTATATCGTTTTTGTACGCACTAATAATTTGCTCATGAGTAGTGTGCTCATTAATCTCTGCATTTGCTTGCCACTTTTCAAAACGTACGTTTACTTTAGCTAGTTGCTTTGCAATATCATCAGCATTTGATGAGCTTACGAGTGCTTTGTTTGCATTGTTGTCGGCATACACCGTTAATTGGCTCATACTAATTGCTCCAATGTAAATTGGCTAAAGTCATTAATATAAGGGTGTGCTTTAGTGCTTGCTTGCCCATCACGAATTAAATGTAGAGTTTTTAAGCCCGCAGCTTGTGCGGCATCAAGCTCGCCGGCGACATCACTTAAAAAGAGTATTTCTGCTGCTTTAAACGGTAACAGCTTAACAATAGTGTTATAGGCTGCTTGCTCTTGTTTTGCGCCAACTTTGGTGTCAAAAAAATCAGTAAATAAGCTGCGAATGTCGCCATAATCACTGTATTTAAAAAGTAGCTGCTGCGCTTTTACCGACCCTGACGAGTACACATACAAAGTAATATCGTTATTGTACTGAGCTTGTAAAAAATCAAAGGCGTCTGGGTATAAATGACCTTTAAAATCGCCGTGTTCATACCCTGTTTGCCAAATTAAGCCTTGTAACTGCTTAAGTGGAGTGATTTTTTTATCTTCGTCAATCCAGGTAAGTAAGGTGCTAATGACTTCTTCTATATCGGCGTTTGGCTTTTCTGTAAGCGCTTTTACGGCACTGATTTGCTCGGCTACATCGGGCTTGTTAGCATTGGCGCGTACAAAGGTCGGTAACTGTTTTGCCGCGTAAGGAAACAATACCTCTTTAACAAACGAGATGCGGGTTATTGTGCCTTCAATATCGGTTAAAATGGCTTTAATCATTTAGTCACTCCCGCTTGAATACCTATTATTTTTAAGCGCTCTAGCTCGCAGCTAAATAAAAACTCTAAGGCTTCTAGGTGGCGACGAACTTCATCAATATTGCGTCCTACTGCATATAAACCATGACCACGTATAAGTACGCCATGTTCTATAGGTGTATGTAAATGATGGTCACTGACCAGCAGGCTTAATCGGTCAATATCTTGATCGTTATCGAAAATAGGAATGCTCAGCGTTTCTAAATGCGAAGTAAAGCCGCTCAGTGCTTTTTGCATTTCATAGCCTGTTAAATCAAGCTGATGACTTTGGGTAATTTGCGACAGTACGGTGGCGGCTACAGAATGAGTATGTAAAACACACTGTGCATCAGGTATAAGCTGATACAAACTTAGGTGTAATTGTGTTTCTGCCGATGGTTTTACAGCTCCACTTAGGCGCTCGCCTTGGTGGTCTAATTGCAAAAAATGCTCTTGCGTCAGTGAGCCTTTATCGTGCCCACTTGCCGTAACAACAAAGCCAGTGCTAGTACGAGCTGAAAAGTTTCCGCCTGTTGCGGGTACCCAGCCTTTTTGGCTAACCCATTTTCCGGCTTCAATAAGTTGTGAAATAGCGGTATTGTTTTGCATACATTCCTCACTAATAAGCGTAAAGTTAATTGTTTTTAGACGGCTATACTTCTGTTTTGAGCAATGATAGCATCGCTTTAAGCGCAAAACCATCATTAAGGGCATCACGTGTTTGAAAGTAAATTACCAAATTTAGGCGTTAGTATATTTAGCCAAATGAGCGGGTTGGCTAATGAGTTTTCGGCAATTAATCTCTCTCAAGGCTTTCCTGAGTTTGATGCTCCTGATCTTTTAAAAACGCAGCTAAATTATTATGTGCAGCAGGGCGTTAATCAATATTCACCTTCAAGTGGTGTACCACGATTACAGCAACAAATTGCTGATTTAGCAAAGCGAAAATATGCCGCTGATATAAACGCGGCTGATCAAGTTACTGTTACCTCGGGTGCAACAGAGGCATTGTTTGTGGCTATTCAAACAATCGTGCGCCCCAGTGATGAAGTGATTGTATTTGACCCTGCATATGACTCTTACCAACCTGCAATTGAACTTGCTGGTGGAAAGTCGGTACACATTGCTTTAAGTGCGCCAAATTACACTATTGATTGGCAAGTAGTAAGCCAAGCAATTACTAAAAATACCCGTGCCATTATTATTAATACGCCTCATAATCCAAGCGGTAAAATATTACAGCCACAAGATATAAAAGCGCTTAAAGAGTTAGTTGGTACTCACAATTTATATGTAATAAGCGACGAGGTATATGAGCATATTACGTTTGATGAACAACCGCATTTAAGTGTATTACGCGATGATGAGTTATTTGCCAAAAGTTTTGTTATATCGAGTTTTGGTAAAACGTTTCACAGCACGGGCTGGAAAATGGGCTACTGTATTGCGCCTGCCGATTTATCTATCGAATTTAGAAAAATTCATCAGTACGTTACGTTTTCAAGCTTTACCCCCGCACAACATGCGCTTGCCGATATGCTAGAGCAGGAAGGCGAGCATATAGATGAGCTAAGTAGGTTTTATCAGCAAAAGCGTGATTTATTAGCGAGTCATTTAAGTAACAGCCGTTTTAAAATTTTACCTAGCCAGGGCACTTACTTTTTATTGTTAGATTACGGTAATGTATCGGATTTAAACGATGTTGAATTTTGCCATTGGTTAGTAGAGCAAGCAGGTGTTGCGGCTATTCCGTTAAGTGTGTTTTATCAAAAGCCACCAACCGATAAAGTCATTCGTTTATGCTTTGCTAAAAACGACAACACTCTCATAGAGGCAGCGCAAATATTATGTCAACTTTAACTATTACAGCATTGCAAAGCTCGCTTCACTGGCTTGATAAAGACGCTAATTTAGCCATGTTTAATAAACAGCTTGAAGCAATTACTAATCAGCCCGATCTTATTTTACTGCCCGAAACATTTTCGACTGGCTTTGCTATTAATTTAGATTGTGCAGAGCCCGAAAGCGGTAAAGTACTTACTTGGTTAAAGGCACAGGCTCATAAACATAATGCGGTTATTGCCGGTTCGGTACTGGTTGCGCAAGGCAATAAAAAAGCCAATCGGTTTTATTGGGTAAAACCCGACGGAGAGGTGAGTTATTACGACAAACGCCATTTATTTCGCTTAGGCAGTGAGGGCGATTACGTTGTAGCAGGGCAAGCGCGCAAAGTTTTTGAAATCAAAGGCTTTAAACTATTACCGCAGGTATGTTACGACCTCCGCTTTCCGGTATTTCAACGTAATAATAACGACTACGATGTAATGATAAACGTAGCAAATTGGCCAGCTGTACGCCGCCACATATGGGATACGCTACTTATGGCGCGTGCAATGGAAAACCTGTGTTACGTAGTAGGCGTTAATCGCGTAGGGGATGATGGTAATGGTGCCGCGCACAATGGTGGTACAGCGGTATACGACTTTAAAGGCGATGCCTTGACTAAAGCGCAAGATGACACCGAACAACTAGTTACTATAACACTTGAAAAAGCACCACTGGATGAGTTTAAAGCGGCGTTTCCTGCCTATTTAGATGCAGACTCTTTTACATTAATATAAACACGTTAATTTAGCGCAGAGCCAATAAAGTGTTAAAATGGCCGCTGATATTTTTTGTTGGCGGCAAATTTCGTAATGAACACTTTAATCACTCCTGTAATTTTAGCAGGTGGCATAGGCTCTCGCTTGTGGCCGCTTTCTCGCCAAGCAATGCCTAAACAATTTTTACCACTACTAAATGAAAACACGTCATTGCTACAAAGTACGTTGGCGCGTGTTTCTGATGGGTTGTTCGATAATGCTATTTTAGTGTGTAACGAACAGCACCGATTTATTGCCGCCGAGCAAGTTGCAAGCTTAGCTCCTAGTGCATTATTACTTGAGCCTAACGGTAAAAATACCGCGCCTGCTATCGGATTAGCGGCGCACTACGCACTACAAAATGGTGTTACTGGTCCGCTACTAGTGATGCCTGCCGATCATCATATTGAAAACTTTGATGCATTAACAGCTAAGCTCCCAGAAGCTGTAAAATTTGCTGAGCAAGGGAAGTTAGTGACGTTTTCGATTACACCTACAAAGCCACATACTGGCTATGGCTATATAAAACAAGGCGCGGCTATTGCTGGAACAGGTTGTTACGATGTCGCTCAATTTAAAGAAAAGCCTGACTTAGATACAGCGAACCGTTATTTAGCTCAAGGAGGTTATAGCTGGAATAGCGGCATGTTTTTATTTACCCCAGCAGCCTATTTAAAAGAGCTAGAACGATTTGCGCCAAAAATAGCAACGAGTGTCGCCGCAGCCGCACAATTTACTAAAGATTTAGGGTTTACCCGCCCAAGCAACAGTGCGCTTGAACATTGCCCAAGCAATTCAATTGATTACGCCATTTTAGAGCGAAGCGATAACGTAGTTGTTATGCCTGTTGATTTAAAATGGAGTGATGTAGGCAGTTTTTCATCCCTTGATGCGCTTACAAAAAAAGATGAAAACGGTAATAGTTTAAATACTAATTATATGGCTCAAAAAAGCACTAATAACTTAGTTATTAAAGAGGCTGAGCACACAATAGCCACGCTTGGGGTGAGTAATTTAGCGATTATTCATACTCATGATGCCACGTTAATCGCAAATCAAAATGAGCTGGATTCTCTGCCTTTGTTGCTCAAGCAAATTGCGACAACACAGGCTGATAAACTTAACCATCATCAAGTGGTTTTTCGCCCGTGGGGGAATTACCGTACTTTGGTTGAGGGTACTGGCTTTAAAGTTAAAAAAATTACTGTTAACAGCGGTGCTAAGCTTTCGACGCAGCGCCATCAGCATCGCGCTGAACATTGGGTTGTGGTTTCGGGCATTGCAGATGTATGCATTGATGAGCAGGCGTATACGCTAACGCATGACCAATCGTGTTATATCGCCGCAAAACAAATTCATAACTTGGCTAATAATCAAAAAGAGCCGTTAATAGTCATTGAAGTGCAAACCGGTGCTGTACTTGATGAAAGCGACATAGAGCGATTTGATGATAAATATGGAAGAGGCTAATAATTAGCTGTTTTTAAAGCTAATTCACTATTACTCTAACTGCCCACGCACAAACTTTAAATATTGCTCTAAGCTTCGTTGCCACAGATCTAACGCTTCATCAAGCATATCGTTGTGTGGTTTTTTATCGAGTAAACGGCGCTCTATTTTTTTAAGCTCAATACCATAGCGATTAAAGCCAAGTTGCAGAGCAGTGCTTGCTTGTCGATGTAAAAGCTTAATGCATTGCTCTGGTTGTTGATCAATAAGCTTTTGACAGCGAATTAGCTTGTTACGCGCCGAAAGCACAAACTCATTATAAATCGACGACACTTCATCTTCACTAAACGAGCTGGTGAGTGTTTCGGCCGCTGTTTTGTCATACAAGGTATCAATAAGCTCTACTGCAATACTCGCAGTTTGATTAGATTGAGAGTCGCTAAGTGCTTGGCGAAGCTTCTCGTGCTTAATAGGCTTACCTACAATGTCTTTTATACCTAATTCTAAATACTCTTTTACTTCGTCAGGGCTAAGGCTTGCAGTAAATGCGAGTACTGGCGTTCGTTGATTTTTATGATCAATGCGTTTTAGCCGTTTAAGTACTTCTTGGCCTGTTAAATCAGGTAAGTTCATATCAAGCAAAACAACATCGAAGTGGTGAGCTTGCATGAGCTCTATTGCGCTTTTCCCATCTTTTGCGAGCTTAATTTTGTGCTCATCGTCGGCCATAAATTCTATAGCAATTTTTTGATTTAAATCTAAATCTTCAACCAGTAGTACATCAAGACCTGTTAAGTAATCTTTAGTTTGATGGCGCTGCTCTACAAGGCTTAATTCACCTAAGGTAAAAGTAACGGTAAAGCTAAATACACTGCCGGTTCCAAGCTGGCTAGCTATTTCGAGTCGGCTACTGAGCTTTTCAAGTAGGCGACTGGTAATAGCTAAACCAAGGCCGGTCCCACCTTTCTCTTTTCCTGCACTGCTTTGTACGTAGGGCTCTGTTAAGTAAGCTATCTCATCATTTTCTATACCTGGCCCTGAATCTTTTACACTAATTTTTATAGTGTGCTCAAGTTGCTTTTCTAAAACTAAATCAACCTGAATTTTAACGGTTCCGTGGTCTGTAAACTTAATGGCATTACCCACTAAATTAATAATTATTTGCCTAAGTTTTTGCTGGTCGCAGTAATAACAGGCTTGCTCAGGAATATTACATATTAGTTCAAACTTGAGCTGTTTTTGCTCGGCGAGAGGACTTAGTAATAAGCATAAATTATTAAGCCATGTTTTAAACTCGACATCTTCTTCGTAAAGCGCTTCGTCACTTTGATCCAAACTTGCATAATCGAGTACTTTATCTACCAATAAATTAAGAGATTCGGCAGAATTTATAATCGCCTCGCAATAGGCTTTATTGCGAGTATCACTTGTTTGGTTCATAACAAGTTGAGCACTGCCCAAAATACCGTTAAGCGGAGTGCGAATTTCATGGCTTATAGTAGATAAAAATAACCCGCGTATTTCTAAATCTTTTTGTGCTTTATCGGCTAACTTATTGAGATGCTGCTCTCTGCGCTCATTACACAATAACGCCATACCTGCAGCATAAAACATGGGCGCAATTACGCCATTTAAAAATAGCAAAGAGCTAAACCAGCCGTTTACTAAAAGGTTTTTTTGTTCAATGTTATTCATAAATAACGAGCGGCCAATAAAGCTTAAAGCAACAAGCGTTAAAATGGTTATGTATACAATACTGCCATTAGGGTAGGGTTTGCGTGCACACTTAATAAATATAAACAGTAAAAAACCGGCTTCTGCTATGTGTTGTATATCGGATGCAATTACTCTTTCGTGCAAAGATGGGTCAAAAAAGGTGTAATAGCCAAGCATTACAGTGCAAAAAACGGTCACTGAGCAAAGTAATTTAAAACCAATACCGTGATAATTTAAAAACTGACTAAGTGAAAGGCAGTGCACTATTGATGCGGCAAACATCATGCTACTGGCAGCGCTAATAATTACTAAATTATGTGTATCACCAACAAGAGTAAAGCCAATAACTGAGCCTAATAGCAATATGGGATAGAAAATATAAAGCAATGTGCCTGGAATTTGTTTGTTTGTTCGCCACGTCAAAAAGTTAAGTAAAGTCATTACAACCATGATGGCGATGCTGGCAAAATAAAGAGTGAAAGAGTCGAGCATTAATAGTCCAGCAAAGTAGTTTTTAAACAAATATTATTAAAAGTATACACTTATACCAATTTTCAAAACAGATCACTTAAGTAAGCAAATTAGTATTAAATAAGTATGCAACACATACAAAAACAGACACCTAAGTGTCTGCTTTTAATTTTAAACTAAATATTTGATTAACGAATTTCATCAGGAATATTTTGCTGTGCCCAAGATAGGAGCTCAATACGGTTACGACATTTAGTTTTTCTAAATGCGCTATATAAATGTGTTTTAACAGTGTGTGGACTGATACTTAAATCTTCTGCGATCTCTTTATTCTTCGAACCTTTACTCATTAGTGAGATTATTGCTTTTTCTCGTTTAGTGAGTTTAACAGGCTCAATATCACCTTCAGTTAATTTATGCAGGGCATCTTTATTAAACTGAAGCATACGATTTAATGCATTACACATTATATCGCGGCGATACCAAAGTTGATCTTCAAGTAGTAAGCGAATACCTTTCATTAATACATCGGCGTTATCTGTTGTGTAAAACACGCCACGAATACCGCTCAACAATGCACGGTTAGCAAGTTCAGGGTTTTCGTCTAGATTAAATAATATGATATCGCATTTAATACGTAGGTTTACTAGTTGTTCTTTTAGTTTTCCCCATGCATCCTTGCTTGATGTTTCAATAAACAAAAGTCGAGTCCCTTCAGGTATGTCTAAAATATTAGTACCTGTGGTTACGTCAAGGCCTTGCGTTTTTAACAAAGGTTCTAAAACGTTAATACCAATAGTGTTAATTGGCTCTTGATCTAATAACAAAAAGGCTGAACTGCTCATGTTTTTATACTCTTTTATAAAGCTGACTG
>Ga0209309_10000799_pt1 | contig 34095 bp, 21 predicted proteins | sample COGITO_mtgs_1204_2_FD_184807 | JGI IMG/M metagenome (GOLD analysis project Ga0209309, IMG submission 184807) | Pelagic marine microbial communities from North Sea - COGITO_mtgs_120412 (SPAdes) (version 2) | ecosystem: Environmental > Aquatic > Marine > Epipelagic ... | reverse complement strand
TTAAACACCATGACTTCAAATAAATCACCTTGGAAGTAGCGATTTTGAGTATCTCGAAATTCCTGCTTTGATTGGGCGCCAAAAGTTAATGGACCACCAAAATCATCAGTCAAAATTGGTTCTGCATCGATAGTGCTGGCATCAATTTGATTAGCTGTGATTGCGCGATCTTCTAATAAGATGCCATTGAAATAAGAAGCATGGCTGGTCGTTAAATCAGTGGTATAGGTCAAAATACTTGGATGGTCCGGTGCCATAACAGCTTTCGACATAGTGTCGTTGGTTCTATAGACATGCATAGTATCTGTGGAATAATCTAAACCATAGCCGTTATCATGTCTAAAGCCAAAATCTAGAATCGGTCGATGAATACCAGTTTTTACCTTGGCAATACCAACCGCTACAATGGTTAAGCCATCGTCAGCTGCGCCATTATCATTAGCAAATAAATACCGGTCTTGCGCATAGAGTAGGTCGTCAACGCCATTAAAAGATAAGCCGGCAAAAGTGTTATAGGCTGTGGCCGAGTAAGAAGGTGCTCCATGATCGGCTCGGTCGGCAATAGGGTTAAAGTTATTACCGGATTTATCAATCCAGCGATTTACATTATTACCATCAAGCACGACGCTGCCAGGGTCACCAGCATCAAGCCATAGTGAAAGCTTATCGGTTAGACCAGCAGGCGCTTGGATCACTTTAATAATACCGTCTGTATATAATTCAGTTAAATCCCAGGCATAACCAGCATTAAGACTTGGTAATTGAATATCTTTAAATTGAGTGGTGGGAGCTGCGTTTACCCAGTCAATAATATCGAAAGCCGCTGGTAGAGTCAGGGTGGTTTCATCAATTGTTTTACTAATAATCAAAGTCCCATTTGGCTCAAAAGTGCCGCCGGTTTGCTTAAGTTGACCGTTATTTCCTAGGTTGTCTTTATCTTCGATATTAATTTGCAGCTTAGTATTGGCGGCAAAAGCAAAATTAGCTGCTGCAAGAGTTTCAGATACAATTAATGGGTTGGTGGTTTGGTTTAAAACCACCTCGTTAGTCACGGTTAGATCTTGCTGAATTGCTAGCGAGCCAGTAAAGCTGTCTTCAAGAGTCAAGCTTTTAATGGTGTCATTAGCCGCAGTATCCCAAATAGCCGTGTCGGCGGTTGCGTCAAACACAATGGCAGAAGCATTAACTGGTTGGCGGTTGAAATTCCAGTTAGTAGCTATTGAGGCATTTTTAGGAGTGGCTTCGCCATCCCAGTGTAATTCTGGTACGGTTAAAGCATATTTATCCGCAAGATAACGTTCAATAGCCAGTCTTTGGTCTGGGTCTAGGGCTTGCTTATAAATAAGTACTTCAGCAATCTCGCCATCAAGCGCATTATTATTGGGGGTCTCAGTACCAATACATAAGCGCCCAGTATTGGTTATTGTGATTGTTTTATCTGAGGGGTCGGTAACCGACTCTTCGCCATCTATATATAAGCTGGCAGTATTATTAGGGTTTCTTATGACGCTAGTAAAGTGATAGTTATCGTACAAATCATTGGTAAATGGCTGGCTTACGCGTCGGTTTGGATTACCCCCAAAATCAAAGTGAAAACCATTTTGGAAGGGGTAATGCACATTCAACCGCTCGCCAGCTTCATCATAAAACAGCACGGAATTATCATGTGCTGGTGCCTTAGTTTTAAGGACAAGAAAGATACTGGTTTGGTCTGTGCTTGTTAGGTCGCTAATGGTTACGTTGTTATTACAGAGTCCATCATTATTGGCTTTAGTAAAGCCAACCGTTGGCTTGTTATTTAAAGCAGTGGCTAAGACATTAGGTGAGCCCATGCCAGCTGAGAACATAGAGTTGTTGTTAGATGACTTATCAATCCAGGCTTGTAAATCTGTGCCATTGACCACTAAAGTACCGGCATCTTGGCTATCCAGCCAAAACCCAGGGTTAAGGCTTAGGCCGCCAGGGGCGGTGGTAATGCTTATACTGCCGTCAATATACAGCTGTGATAAATCCCAGACAAAGCCTGCATCTAAGCTTGGCAATTCAATATCCGTAAACATGCCATTGACTAAGCCGTCAAGTATGGTCCAGCTTTGTGGGCCGGCAGTCGTAGTAGAAGTGATCTTTAAAATACCACTTAGATTAATTTCACTGGCATTAATAGCGCCGAATTCTGTGGCTGTGGTCGAGTCTAAATCTAAAATAATTTTGGCGTCAGTGCCTAGAGTAAAGTCACCGGTAAAGGTTTCTTGTTCGTTAAAAGTCACAGGGCCGGTATAACCACTACGAATTTCTAGGGATTTTGGTTGTACAGTGCTGTCCCAAGTAATTGCGCGGTTACCTACTTCGATTACAGCGGTATCATTAGCATCGGGTAGGCTATCAGCGGTCCAGTTAGTGGCCGAGTTGGCTAAGCCATCGGCTGCGCCATCGGTCCAAAAGCGGTAGTTAGCATTAAGCACTTGCGCTGTAATAGCGGCTGCAGGCAGGGCAGTTGAAAAAATACTTATCTCATCAATAACGCCGTCAAAGTGGCGTCTAATAGTATCTGCATGGGCACCAATAGTACGGCCTAAATTAATTTGATGAGCAATTGGGTCAACTGCATTAGTTTGGTCGAGTTGGCCATCCACATAAAGAAAATGTGTGTCGCCATCAAAGACAAATACATAATGGTGCCAGTTACTATCATGTAAATCATTACGATTGCTATCACTATTATTCCAAAAATTAGCGCCCCGAGTGGTGGTGGAAAAATTTCCATTAGTATCGAGTCGCATATGAATATCATCTTCAAGACTGATAATTTGGCTGTCGCCATTGGTCGCTGTGCTTTTGACCCAGGCGCTCATGGTAAAAGTGGTTAGTTCTTCAGTAAAAGATGGAAAATCTAAATAATCGTTGGTGGCTTGATCAATGCGAACAGCCGAGCCGCTAATACCTGGCACCCAGTTATCCGCAGCCATGCCACCTTGAAAATTAGCCGTATGGCCGCCAGCTGTATCAATAGCCGTTGTGCCGGTATTATCATCAAACGGCCAATAGATTATTGCGTTATTACTCGCACCAACAGCAGGAGTGGCATATTTGGTGCGCAGGTAATCTTCAACTGCTTGGCGTTGATCAGTATCTAATGCTTGGTCATAAATAATAATCTCGGCAATTGCGCCATCCCAGCCACGGGCATTAAAATTACGATCTTTAGAAATTTGGCTGACTTCCGTATTACCAGCTGTAACGAATGAAATAATTGCTGGGGCGGTGGGTTTAGGCAGGCCGTTTATAGTGCGAGTTTCACCATTGAGGTAAAAAGCCCCGTTACTCACATTGGCACTCACTTCATCCACACCAAAAAAACGTGTGTATTCGCCGCCGTGCAATTGCAGTTGATCGTCATCACCAAAAATCAGGGTTGGGAAAATTGTATTACCAGTGTTATGCCGTGTGACTACAAAGTAGGTGCGGCCAGTGGTGATATCATCAAATTCAAGGCCTTGGTCTGCACCAAAAGCCAAATTGGGGAGACTATTGATACCAGAGGTCACGTAAGTTGGCGCATCACCAATGGTCGTTGCATGATGATTGGTACCAGATTTATCCAGCCAGCCGGTGATTTGGGTATCTTGAATTAGGCTGCCACTGGCATAACGTATGCTACCAGTATCAGTGGCATCGAACCACACCAGCGGGTTAACAGCAATATCACCAGGAGCCGCAATAATTTGCACTACACCATCGGTATAGAGTTGGCTTAAATTCCAAGCATATCCAGGTGCAAGTGTTGGTAGTTGCACATTAGTAAACTGCGTTGCTGGCGGTGTACCAGCCCAATCAATAATATCAAATGCCGCGGGCAAGGTGAGTGTGGTTTCATCAAAATCCACTGCAATAATTAAGTCACCGTTGGGGGTGAAAGTATTTGCAGTTTGAATTAACTTGCCATTATTTGCTGGGACATCTTTATCTGCCAGGGTAATTTGCACTCGTGAATTACCAGCAAAATTATACTCTGCAGAACTTAGAGAAGCCGCAAGGTTTAAAGTGCCCACACTATTTTCAAGGTTAACACTGTCGGTTAGAGTTAAATCATTATCAATTGACACTTCACCGGTATAATCATCGGTAATAGTTAATGAAGTAATACTCGCTGCAGCGCTGGCATCCCAGCTGGCATCCGCTGATGAGTTGCTATCAAAAGCTACCTGAGTTGTAGCGCTAGGTGCTTTAAAACGCAGCCAATTATTGGTCACTGAGGCATTATCTGCACTAGGGGCACGCCAACTGTTATATGGATAGTCAATATTATATTTAACCAATAAGTCTTCTAACACTTGATTGCTTTGTTGCTCGGTTAAGGTGGTATCAAACAAGATAACTTCGGCAATTTCACCATCAAAAAATCGATCAAAACTTGCATTGGAAGCCGGGCGGCCAAGCAGCACCATGCCAGGGGTTTGAGTACCTGTGACAGCGGTTAAATCGCTAGAATCTTGGCGTGTGTCGAGTGTGGTGCGCATGCTGAGTGTGCTGGTGCGATCCCAATTCACGCGAGAAATAAGGTTTTGATTAGTGGTAGCTCCAAATCCTATGGCTCTATCATTGGGGCCATCTTGATAAGAAAAGCTTGAACCATTATTACCAAGATGGATCTCCATAATATCGCTACCAGTATTAGAGTAGCCATTGTAAGTAGTAGTAGCAGTTAAACTATTACGCTCGGTGACGTAAAATGCAATATCTTCGTATTCAGTATTGTTTGTCTGGCGAGAGATAACAAACAGGGAGCCATTATTTTTATTAAATACTGCTGGCGGCAGGTACAACCAGTCACCATTATCTGCTGCGGTGGCTAAACCGTTAAAGGTAATTGCCGGTAAACTATTGAGCGAACTTATAGCAGTATAAGTAGGTCGATTGTTAGGCGTGCCTTGTTCGGCGGTATTGTTACCACCAGTTTTATCCAGCCATTTAGACACTAAATTAGCGCCATCTTTAATAACTGTGGCCGTATCGCTAGCATCTAACCATAGAGTAGGCCTGAGCGGTAAACTACCTGGTATAGCCACAATTTGTATTGTGCCGTTTACATATAAAGCCGATAAATCCCAAGCTAAGCCAGGGTCTAATTCAGGCAATTGAATATCGGTAAATTGGGTGCTCGGCGGCGCATTTGGCCATTGGAGAATTTGGAAGCTAGCAGGTAAAGTCAAATTAGTTTGATCCAAATTGACCCCAATAATTAAAGTACCATTCGGCTCAAGGGTACCAGCAGTTTGGATTAACTTGCCGTTCTCACTCGGCGTGTCGGCATCATCAAGCGTAATTTGGAGCCGTGAATTGTCTGACAAATCAAATAACGCTGAGCTTAAAGACTCAGCAAGGTTTAAAGTACCATCGGTGTTGTTTAAAGTGACGCTAGTTGTGGCGGTTAGGTCTTTAGCAATAGTGACCACGCCTTTATAGCTGTCTTCAAGGGTTAATGAGTCTATATCAGGTGTAGCACCTGCGTCCCAAATCCCGTCATTACTGCCTTGGTCGCTAAAACTAACCTCGCCCGCAAGGCCTGGTGCACCACCACCTTGCCAGTTAGTTTGGGTGGATACGTTTTTGTTCCCTGGTGATTGGCTACCGTTCCAAATAAAATTAGTGACTACCTCTGTATAGGTATATTTGGATTGTAAATAATTATAAACAGCTGTGCGGTTGCTTGGCGATAACTGCTCGTTAAAGTAAATAATTTCGGCAATGTCGCCATCAAAAAAATTATCTTTACCAAGTGAGCTACCAATAGTTAAGGTTTGTTCACCGCTAGTAACAAACTCAGTAGTAGCTGGGCCTAAACTTACCCCATCCACTAATGCATTCCAACTCACATTCGTAGTCCCAGCAGCTGAACTCAGTTCCAAAATACTTTTTTGGCTTTGACCACTAGCGGTTAATGAACTGTTGTTAGAGTTAGTGCCATTGTCTAATTTAAATAAGTTTTGATTGGTGGCATCTTTACCAATGATTAAACTTTTAATATCAGCTGGTGGAGCACCCCATTTGATTAATAGACTATAATAAATAGTACTTCTATGTGAATTAGTTAGCTTCGCTGTAAAATTACCAGTAGTTTGGTTGGAAAGATCGCAGCCATTCTCATTAACACCAACCTTGCAAGTAATAAAATTATTTCTATCAGGATTGTTGGAAGTCGCAACTAAATTACCATTAAAGAAAACCTCAATATCGACTGCTAATTCAGCATTACTAATATCAGAGGTTTGCAGTATAAATGTCTCTCCTATTTCCACGTTATAAGTTCCATAGGATTCTACCACAGGGCCTCTACGTCCGCTGCGATGAGATTTATTTTCATTTTCCGCTACTTCATATTCCCCAGCTGACTCTGTACCACTAATTTCAAATGCACTCGCTTTTAAATTATCCTGCGTCATTTGGGTAACTATAAAAGCATGTTTGGCTTGGCTAGGGTCAAGGGTTGAATTAGTAGTAAAAAAGTTTTCGTTAGCCGCGTCAAAGCGGATAATATTTTGATTATTAAAGCTAGGTATATTTGGAATAAGTTCTGGTTGGTTAATGGAAGTCGATTGAGTAAACACTGCACTACCAACCAAACTATTCCATTGGCTTACTTGATTCAAGCCATTTTTTGTTATAGTGCTAAGATCGTTAGCATCTAACCAAAGCGCTGGTTCGGTATCAATACCGCCAGGGTTGCCTGCAGCATTGGCTTGAATTGGTTGCAAAAGTATAAGACTCAGGCTAAGCAAAAATAACCCTAAAAAGCTCATACAATTACTGTAATTATAATTCTTAACCGATCTAATAAACTGCATTTACAATATCCAACTACATCAAAAGATATTAAATCTTGAATACTATGTGTTTATCAATGCACAATTAAGTTACAGGCATCAGCTTAAAAGTCCGTTGTAAAAAATACAACTGGCTCGCGTAAGATAAAACACACTCTTATATTTAGATTAGCGAAATTTAGCAAAGTATCAGGTTAAGAGAGGTAATTGAATGTAAATGAATGTAACCATTTGAGATAAAATAGCCTGAATAGTCTAACTTATTAATTTTTTATTGAATGAATTGAAATAGTTAGTGAATAGCTAGTGAGCCTCCAATTGAGAGCTTATAAGTTGCAGCCTCGTTACACAAAATATTAAAAAAACTATTATGGCTATTTTAAACACTCTAAGTGAGGCTTATTTTTTTGAAAAGACTTTATTAGTTGATTTCACCACAATTAAACAAAAGCTTACAATAACGCTCACCGGGTCAAGTAAATAATCCCATAAATTTAAACTGTCTAATAGTTTTAAATGAAACGCAATAATCGTACTAATAAGCCAAATTAAACAAATTAAATGCTGGCGTATAACCAAGCAGATAATTAATAAAGTCATATAAAAAATAGCGAAAGGCAGCTCAGGTGTGGCAGCAGTTAACAGACCAAAAGGGTAGGGATCAATTGGGCCTACACCATAGACCATGGGATAATACACCAGCCCTAGGACACATATAACCCGTTGTAAAATTGTATTATCTTTTTGCACCCCAGCTTTTTGTGGCAATTGGTGTACAGCTAAACCGCCTAGAGCTAATGCTAAACTGGCTAAACTCAGCTGGCCAATCACATCGCGCATATAAAATATTAACGGCCCCATGGCTTCGCTGCTAGGAATGCCAGCGTTATAAGCTGCTGGTTCATTAGGTATAATGGGCAGCCAACACAGGGTTGTTAAAAGCAAACCCAATAGCCAAAACCGGCTCATGGCGGTTAGGCCCCAAAGCAGCAAGCAAGTGAGTATGACCCAATATAAGGGGTTTGATAAAAAGTTAGCGTAGAGCCCTGCCATTAATAAGTATCCTAGCTTGCGTTAAATGCAAAGGTTTTGGTTTTAGGTTTTTTGGATAAGTTTAAACCTTAGCTATTTTGCTGTAGAGTATGCCGATTCTTTTAACAGATTCTACAAGGTATGACTCATGTTTAATCTCGCGCCAACGAGTATGGCAGCTAGCTGTAAACTATCTCGGCCGCAAGCCTGCTTTGGCTTAAGTCAGCAGCCCACCAGCGCTCATGCACCGAGTCAACACCAGTTGCTTGATAAGTCTCTAAGTATGAGCAATCCAGCTCAATACTCAAGGCTTACAGCATGTAAGGCACAAATAAACCATGGCGTGAAAGATGCAGCAGTGGCCTCAATTTTAGCAGCTGTTAACAAAGATGTATGGTGTGTACCAGCAGTACTCTTAAATAGGCTTGATCATGCTGATCCAGCCAAAGATATGCTCATCGCCCAAGACTACAAAGCTATACATTATTTAACCGCGCACATTCTTGCCAGTATCCAAAGCCTTGATGCACAAGTTCATGGCCAACAACCCAGCCGGGACCCAAGGGCAAGCTTAGTCTTTATGGCTGAGCATACACCGCAAAAAAACCTACTTGAAGGTTTGACGCAGCAATTAGAATTTAAAATACCAGCTGCCGCCCAAACACATTTAATAGCGAATCTAGATTTTGCCCACAATGAGACAACTCACTCTGCGCAAGCGGTGAGCCTCTGGCCGGTATTTGAGAGCATCATGACCGCTGAGCTGGAAAAATGCCATGGCTCTTTGCTCATGTCGCAATTAATGGATATCCACCTCCAAGCCAGCCATGAGCAGCTGGCTGGCTTAATTGATGCACCAACTTTTGCCGCATTACGCACGGAAATTAATACCAATGCTTTAAAATTATTGCAAGTACAAATGGCGCAAATGGATATTAAAAAAACCCAAAGCCAGGCAATTGTTGCGCTACTGCCAGATATTCTTACCCGTCAGGTGCATGAGCGGCTCGATACGCAATTCCAAAGTCTGCGCGCCAAGACCAATAGCATAAGTTGGCAGCGGCCATTCGAGGCACAACCTTTAGTAGCGCCAGCCAGCTGGGATGCCTTAGACGATCAATGGTTTACGCCGGCTATGCTGGCGGGTATTAAAGCATTTGACCAGCAGTTACCGGTTTATTTAGCCACTGCCAATAACGACCATTGGCAGGCGATTAATATTACAACCGCTGATAGCCCATTGGCTTTTTTCAAGCCAAATACTACCGAGCCGCAAATTATTCAAGCCCTTAAATCGTATACCGGTACTTTATTTACCAAGTCAGAGCAAACTGCTTTAAATAATTTAGTCTTAGCGGAAGTTAATGGTAATAAAGTTAATGGTAGTAAAGCTGATACTCCCCATGTTATAAGTTTGGCCGATACGCAAAACGAACTCCACCAAAGGTTTTGGACCAGCGTAGTTTACGACAGTCGATTAGTTCCCATGCATGACATGATTACTCATATGCGCAATAACTTTTTTAACTTTTCCGATGATACTCGCGCCAGTTTATTTGCCTGCTATACCAAAGAATTTCAAGCAGTAGTACATGATCATTTTATGCAAGCGCAGCAACCAGTATTACTCACTTCCAACGATCGTTTTACTCAACTGAGTAAGCGTATAGCTATTGGCTTTGCCGGTATAGGCCGTAATGAAATAGGTAACAATTCTTATGTGTTAAGAAAACTTATTGAAGATGAGCTGGGTAAATCCCAGCTGCGCTGGACATAACTTGGCTTACCCATAACTTAGCTAGCCAAAGCGCTAATGAAAGCGCTGTAAGCAAAAATTACTCCGATTGATACATTTTTATAGGAAGCGAGTGAGTATGTTTACTGCCAAGTTACTCAATTATATGAGCCGTGAGCCTTCAGCAGAATTGGCTCAGCCCGATTCGATGCAACCTGAATTACAAGACTCGGTCACCTCACGCATAGCCGTTTTTAATGAGACGCTTAATAGCCGTGCCTTAACTGCTTATTTAAAAAAAATTGATAACTATTCGCTGCAACACATATTTTTAGAAAACCGCGTTGCCCATTTAGACGAGCTTATTGCCAAGGGTATTGATCTTGTTGGGCCGCAACAAGAATACCAATTTGATATATTGTGGGAGGCCTGTGATGATGCTTCTGATGAAATTATTGGCCGTGTACTAAGCGCAATTCAAAGCAAGTATCCTGCAAGGCTGGATGCCTTATATCTCGAAGTACTGGATGCGCCTGAGTATTTAAATAAATTATTACCGCTTGGATTAGAGCCTAACCCCAAGCTCAAATTATTCGGTAAACAAACCCAGCTCACGAGCTTATTGCATTATGTGATTGAAATGCAGATTTATGATGTTATTGATAGTTTAATCGCCCATGGTGCCAATATTAATGCTGTTGATTGGCAAAATAATACCCCTGCACATTTATGCGCCTTAAAAGATTTACCAGATTTTTTTAAAAGTATTACCAGCAATAAGTGCCAATTGCAGCTTGAATTAAATTCCGAGAATAAACTCAAGCAAACCCCCTTAATGGTTGCAATTCTGAATGAAAACTATCCTATGCTGCAAGCCTTGTTGCAAGCAGGGGCATCCCTCAACCCTGCGCCTCATTTAAAACCACCGCTTATTTGTGCCATTGAAATTCAAGATTACGACAGCGTTAGAATAATTTTAAATGAAGGCGGTCAAGAGCAACTCAACAACTCATACTTTGCGACTAAAGCGCTGGTCTGTGCGGTGATACAAGAAGACTTAGATATTGTGCACCGGCTACTGCTCTGCGGCGCCCAAGCGCATCACAAAGTGCTCAACCAAAATAGTGATTATTTTGCTCTACCAGCAGAGTATTCTACCCGACGCTTAATTGACCCGCTATCCGCAGCCTTGCAAACAGGTCAGCAAACCATGATTCAAATGTTAAAAGCCCAAGCTAATGACAGCATCGAGCCGCGCTTAAGTTGGAGTCTTGGCTCGAGTATCTATGCTGGCCGAGCTCAGCTATGGAAAAACTTTCATCTCGCCAAGGTCTATGCTGCCGTACCAACTGAGCCAGTAAGTATATTAACCAATAATAATCAAGCCCAAGACTCACTTGTCCAGCAAGCCAAGGGAGTCTTAGAATCTATTCAATTTGCCGATGAGCAGCGGTCATTTTATATTTCGCCCAAGGTGTTTCAAGATGATGCCTTGGCAATTGCTGCGCAAGAGGCAGGCGGTATTGAGCCAGAGCAACCTTATGAGGGGCCCTATAACTCAATCCAAGCAGAAAGTATCGCGCAAGAGTTAACCCATATTTATAACAAAATAGTCAACATTGAACACCACCAAGGCTCGGTTAACATTATGGCTTTTAGCGAGGCTCACAGCCATGGCGCCAAGCAAGCCTTGCAGGTAATTTTTAAGCAACTGCTACAATTAAAAGACATCGATCCAGAAGCCTATGTGGCGCAAATGACCGTCTTTTTAAATGGCTTTAAAGCTTGTGAAACTGGGCAGGCAGAAGCGATTGATGCCATGTATCAATCACTTATTACTCAAGACAATCCAAATGAGCATTTTTCTTTTGAGCAAAAAATTAAAAATTGCGTCTGGCAGACCAAACAAAGTGCTGCCCGAGCTCTAGCTGTTGATAACACGGATGTGCATGGATTTTCTGTAGTGCGTGAAGTAGTTGACCAGCTGGTGGGTTTGCCGCATGCAGTAGAGGGCTTTCAAGAGCGCTACCTTGGTTTAGAGTCAGTTTATAAGGATCGGCTTGAGTTTATTTTTGCGGAGTTGTTCGATAAAAAACGTATGAGCGAGCAGGTGTTGTTAGCTTTTGAGCCCCGCCAAACATCTGAGTTAAGGCATGACTCTCAGAATAAAGTTAATAACAATAAAAATACAGTAATTACCGCAGCAGAACTGAGCCAGTGGATTTTTGCTTATGCGCAAAACCAACAGATAACTATAGATGCAGCATTGGAATATTTTGATTTAAATTTGGGGCCGGATTATGATTTGCCAATTAAGCCAAGTGAGACAACAGCAACTCGAGTACTTACAGCACTCGAGTACATAAAAGCTTAATGTATAAGCAAAAGCCTATTAATTATACTTTAATAAGGTTTGATAAGTTAGCCGGCGGCTTTGGTAGAGCTGCAGGTGCACTCATGTCAGCGCTTGGACCAATATCTGCAGTTTTAGGTGCAATACTTGGTGTGGCTGGAGCTTCTGCTGGAGCACTTGCTTCTGCCGCTGGGGCTGCAACTGGTGCTACCGGTGGAGCTACTGGTGCTGAACTAATGCTTGTCATAGATCTTCTCCTCAATTAAAAATATCATGTTGTAACATGATGCGTGTGCGGCAAGTAAACATTAAGATTGTGCATCAAAGGTCTACAAGCCGCACTTGAGTTTATAGTGTGGTATATGTTTTTAGAATTTACAGCTTAACTTTAGATCTGTTTTTAAAGGCTATGTTTTTGTGGTACGTTTTTGTTGTATAGAAAACCCGCTGGTCTTAATTGACTTAGCGGTTCAAGGAGTAAATCAAAAAATAAACAATTTGTTCATCAGACTCACCTCTATACACACTAAAGCCTTTATTGTTTTTCAATTGACTATACCAAAGGGCAGTAGCTGCACACTGGTTGGTGTACTCAAGCCGTTGTTTATTATTCAGGTTTTGGGCTAAATCAATATGACCTGTAAAAAGCCTTGGTTGTTTATGCCAACGGCCAAAATGTTTTAATTGCCGCACTAAACGTTTGTTTTTCTTGGGTACATTGACCGTATTCCAAGCCCATTCCCAATGTTGTGTGGGTTTAAAATAGCTGCCAATAATTTCAGCTTGCGCCTGCAGCTCGGGTAATTCTTGACGGCCGTGGGTAAATAACAACTGGCGCTGTTTTAAGTCATAACGCCATCTATAGCGCGAAATTGAATGTTGCGATTCTAATAATTGCACTTGTTGGTTATAAAACGGCCCTGCTTGGTCATAAAAAGCTTCTATCTTTGGCGAAATAACCAAGGTCATAGTTTCCGGGCGACGCAACCATGATTTCAACCAATACAGCATAATTCACCTTTTTTTTCAGAGCTTAGGGCTTGGTTAGTCACTTATTGAAAGTGATAGGCTTGGGCTTAAATTATATCTACTGACAGCTGTATTGCATCATCTTCAATGGCGACTTGAATTTGAATCGGGTTACAACAGACATAGCAATCTTCAATATATTCTTGGTGTAGCTGACTGCAGTCGATGACAATTTCAAAAATTTCATTGCAATAGGGGCAGCTAATCGATTCTTCTTCTAAAGGGTTCATACAATATCCTTAGGCTTGCGTAACCAGACTTTAGGCTTGAATTGATCAAGCCTAAGCCCCCTAGTACCCAAGTGCTAGTTCTTCAATAATTGTTTTTTGCTCATCATTAAGATAGGGCATTAAATGTACAAATACTTGGTAACAACTTTGCGAAATAAGGTCAGCCATGCCTTTGGTATTGTCGTCAAGTGTGTCTGGCTCTGCATTACCAAGACTAAAGCTACTAAATTGCGCTAATGGCCGTTCGCGGTTTTGATGCTCGCGTAAATATTGGAAGTAGGGCCAGTTGATTAACGATTGCACCATATTGCCGCTAATCAGCTCGCTCACAGCGAGAGCTTGGGATGTATGCACTAGGTGATGAATAAGCTGCACTAAGGTTTTTTCAAGATGATTAGTAATCCGAATAACTTTACGATGCAAGGGTTTATATTTACCTAAAATATTGTTCATATCACGGAAAATAAATCTATTATGCCAGTTTTTCTCAATAATCAAGCGTAAAAATAACCAGTATTCAACGAGATCAGTGAGTTCATTTTGGGTGTTAAGTATTGCCAAAAGTTCGGCATCAAAGGTCTGAAAGATATGGTCAACAATCTCATCTTTATTGCGGTAATGGTAATACAAGTTGCCAGGACTGATATCCATTTCATTAGAAATATCCACAGTGGTTACATTTGGCTCGCCGAGTTCGTTAAAAAGGGCAAGACTTACCACTAGAATCCGTTGTTTGGTTTTCAAAGGAGTAGCTCCTGTACAGCTTTTTATGCTCGTCATTAGCTTAAGGCTATTAATAGTTATACAAATATAGATATTTAAATAAATATGAACAGTGTTTTTAAGCCAGTATTTTTGTGACCTAAGGCTTGAGTTGCTTGATTCTTTGAATCTGGATCCACATGGATGTGGCTTAAGCCAAAGTTGATCATGGATGATACATTTTGGCGTCAGATAAGAAAAGTCAAGCGACTCAAGCCTAAGCTCTCGTATTTTTTGTGAGGATCATTATCCTGATAGCTTTATAGAGCCAACAGAGTAACAGAAACTCAAAAATCAGTGAAGCTCAGTGCGTGATAGAAGCGGCTCAATCCGGTGCTGATCTTACAGCTAGATTAAGCCTTTTTAAAACTAAGGGTATAAAATATACTTGTGTTTTATAACATAGTTAATGTTTTTGCGTGATTCACTCATGCAATTCACTGCAATTTACCAATCATTATGCCTTTGAGATTATAGGTTTGTAGGTGTTTTTTTTTTAATCTATTAGTGATGGCAAGACATTGTAGTTGTAGTAACAGTGGAACTATTTGCTAACACACGTAAGAGTATAAGTAACAAATAACTTATATTATTCCTACATTGAGGAGCCCCATAATGGAAATGAACACTAGTTGCTCACAGCAGCAATCTCAAACAATGAATCTAATGCAAGACTCGGGCGGCATGACCGGCGAGCAAGGCATGATGGGTTTCGCCGAATCCAAATTTGACGGCGGCGACAGCTTGAGTGAAGCCCTTGGTATGAGTGAAGGCGATTTTACCGAATTCAAGCAAGTAATGTACGAAGCCTTTTATGATGCCGCTACCAGCTTTTTAAATTCTAATGCTTCAGCTATGGGTATGGGTGAAGCCGAGACTATGGCCGCCAGTGAAGGTGCTCGAAGTGCGATGAATCCAACGGCTCAAGGCAATATGCAAGGTCTTGGCCAAGCTGAAAGCAGTGAAGTTATACCTGGACCAGTTGAGGCAAACCCATGCCGTCATACTTGCGCTAGTGAAAGCAGTGCCAGTGAAGGTAGCGCTAGGGAAGTTAGCGGTCGTGGTGAGCGACGTATGCGTGAACCTGATCCAGAACGAGTTCGTCGGCCAAGAGAAGCAGACCCTGAGCGAGTGCGTCGCCCACGTGGTGGCGAAGATAATGCTCAAGCTGGTCAATTTCATAGCCAAGCCTCAGCCATAGATCAAGCGGCCCGGTCATCTCAACCAGCTCCGTCCTCTCAACGTACCTCAGCACCATCAGCAGCTCAGGCCTCACAATATTTAACCCCAGAAACAGCGCAGACGCTAATAGACATGGCTGGTGGTGCTTCAAATGATGAGCCACAAAATAGAGTAAACGATGTATCGCCTTCTCGAGCATCCTATTTAAAAGGGTCACCTGATCTATTTACTGGCACTTCCCCTGCAGGTAAGGGTGCCTTTGAAATAGGCGGTGAAACCTTCGGCCATGCCTATTGGGCCTCGGGTTCTGGTTTTATGGCTGACAAAGCAGGTCAACAAGATCTAGGTGCATATATAGATGCTGCCAAAGCAGAGGGCAAGACAGCGCAAGTAGTGGTCTATGGTTTAGGCGATGAAAATGGCGGTGACGCCCAAATGGTGGAAAATTATGAAGAGTATATTAAAACCGTCTCTGATTTAATTGGCGATGCCGACGCTGAAATTTTCTTCGAGCCAGACTTAAGTGGTTTACATGCTGACAAAATGTCCGACCCAATGATTTTAGATGGTATTAGTTATCTTGATAAAAATAACCCAAATGCCAAAATCCTAATGGACACTACTCACTCTAATTGGCATACGGATCTTTCCCAGTACATACCAGACTATAAAGCCATGCAAGCCGCTGGTGCTGATGGTTTTGTAGGTAATGTGTCCAACTATCGACCAACCGATGAGCTCGCTCAATGGATGCACAAAGAGCTTTACGGTGAATTTGGTGACGACATGATTTACAGCATCGATACCAGTCGTAATGGTGCAGGAGCAGCTCCAGCCGGTGTTAAAAATGGCGAATGGGCCGATGTAGCCGGTGCTGGTCTTGGTGAGAAATCTGGCGGTTCTATGAACTTTAAAGGCATGGATTTACAGTTTAGACATGTTAAACCAGCGACTGAGTCCGATGTTGCCGGTGGCCCAGGCTCACTGGTTTCGGAAGATCGCTTGAAAGAACTGTTTCAAAATTCGATTTTTGCTTAATTAGGGCTACTTAATAACTTATGCTTAAATTTTAGAGCAAACCCGAGTTTAAACCGCTCGGGTTTTTTTTTGACTATTTTTTTTGGCTATTAATAGGTGCCCATGCTAGAATTTGCCAGCATAAATTCTTCACGCAGCTTGAGTAAGCAGCTTTTTGTAAGCAGCTTTCATTAAGTAGCTACGGGGCTTTATACTCATCATCAATTCGAGGTCAACATGGGCATTCAACATTATATCCCCTATTCATGGCCCCGCCGAGTATTGTTTTCCCTCGCACCGGAAGCCAGTCACTATCGTTCGCTGCAGTTGGTAGACCAAGCCTATCGTTTAAGAATGCTTGGTGACCCGCAACCCATGCCTGGTCGAAGGCTCAGCTTTGCGGGCTTAAATTTTGAGAACTCTGTGGGTTTAGCTGCTGGCTTAGATAAAAACGCTACGCATATCGATAGCCTTGGGAGCTTAGGTTTTGGTAGTATTGAAGTCGGTACAGTGACGCCTTTACCGCAACCGGGTAATCCTGCTCCGCGTTTATTTCGTTTGGCCAATAAGCAAGCCATTATTAACCGTATGGGTTTTAATAATTTAGGCGTGGAAGCTATGATTCCACATTTAAAAAAGCGTCAATATTCAGGAATATTAGGCGTGAATATTGGCAAAAACAAACAGACACCGGCCAATAGAGCCATTGATGATTACATCTATGCTATGCATAAAGTATTTCTTTATGCTGACTATATTACTGCCAATATATCTTCACCTAATACTCAAGGCTTAAGAGATTTACAGCAAGAAAAAAACAATAGCCAATTTTTAGAACAACTCGTGTCAGCCCATGAACACTTACAAAAAAAATATGCCAAGCACTGCCCATTATTTTTAAAGTTAGCCCCAGACTTAACTGAAGCCGCTATTACACAATTAGCACACACTATTTTAAGAGTTGGTATTAACGGCGTTATTTTAACCAATACCACCATTGCCCGCGATGGGGTAACCGATCATTTATATGGTTATGAAACTGGTGGCCTAAGCGGCGCGCCACTAAGGCAACAATCAACCCAAGTGTTACAGAGTTTTCGCCAGTTATTGGGGGCAGACTATCCCATAATTGGGGTTGGTGGTATAGATTCAAAATTAGCTGCTGATGAAAAAATAACAGCGGGGGCGAACCTTGTACAGATCTATACAGGTTTTATTTACCAAGGTTGGGATTTAATTGAACAATGTGCTTATTGTTAAAATATAAATCTACAATATAAAACAAATAATAAGCAGTTTGGATTACAGATGTTATAAATAAATGAACCCCAGCTAGGGGGTTCTCTACTTTTGGTTAAAGTATTTTAAAGAATTCAATCAAATTATTTGTGAGTTAAAAATTAAATTTAAAACGTTAAATTTACTATAGTGATGCTCGTTTGAGCACTGTAGAGTGGCCTAAACCAGACCAAAAATCGGTTCGGCCTTCTCGCCAACCGGAGAGCCATTGTTGTTTTATTGTTGAGTCCTCATAGGGGCATTGGTTACGGGAGTGGCCATTAATTCCATGTTGGTAGCCTTTGGCAAATACTCGAGAGTTTTTCTCTCTTTTGACTCGCTTCATGAATGATCCTTACTCTTTGTTGAATAGATTGGATTTTCAGATATGTACCTAAAAGTAATTAAACCTAACTGAGGTAGAATTTAATAATTTTTAAGTACACATTTATTATTAATGGTTTTTGAATGGTTTGTCGAGCAATCAAAACGAATATCAAACAAATCTTTAAAGAGCTTTACGTTATAAGCACATAAGGTTGCGGGCTTCATAAAGGTATATGCCATTTTAATGACTTAAAAAATGGTTATTTGAGTTAAAATCGTTTAAAAACTATATAAATTTTTTTTAATTCGTTAGTCACTTTGGCTAACAAATACAACTGAACTGGGGGTTGGCTTGCTTGATCTGTCTCATTTTGGCGTCAAATGCCTTAGATCAAGCAAGCCAAGCCTAAGCTTCGCCAACAACACGCCTAAGGGCCAAAATGTATGAATTCAACCCATCAGTTTTTCACAGTCTTCCCCAGGGGCTGCAAAGATCTAGTAACAACACGTTTACAAACTCTTGGCCATCAGGTGGAGTTAGCCACTGATACACTGGTTTTTACTCAAGCAACCCCCTTACAATTTTTACAAGGCTTACGCCAAACACCCTATGCAAGTCGTATGGGGCTGGTATTGGCAGAGCAAGCATTAGGTGAGGGCGAGGATAGTATTCAAGCTATAGAACAGCTCGTACGGAATTTGCGCTGGTCGCAATTTTTAACTCCTGGAGCAATCCAAATTAAAGTCCGTGCATCCTTTGGTTTAGGTATCGATGAACAATTTACTGCCAAGCGTGTCAAACGTATGATCGAAGAAAACTTTGATACCGCAGGCAGTGCTTCTGTGGGCTCTCATGTGGACACTTTAGCCTTTGCCGAAAATGACGATCTCGCTTTAATTACTCTGCAAATTTTAGAAGATAAAATTTGGTGTGGTCTCGATGCCAGTTTAAAACCCTTGCATCAACGCTTTGGTATTAGCCGGGCCGCCGCCAGCTTAAAAGAAAATTTAGCCGCGGCTATTGTGGCTTATGGCCCAAAAGCGGATGAAATTTATCATATAATTGACCCGGTATGTGGCGCTGGCACATTATTAGCTGAAGCGGTGCGCCACGGTTTAGATTGGGAAATCCCCCTTCAAACATCCACTGAACAAAACTTATGCTTACACCGTTGGTTAATTGAATTTAAAGAGCCTGCAGAGAACAATTTAAACGTCTCCAAGCAATCAATAGAGTCTGACAATTTTAGAGTTTACGGCTATGACGTCTCCAAAGACGCCTTAGCCGCCGCAAGACATAATTTTAAAGCTTTTCCGCTCGCTGTACATTTAGAGCGCCAGGATTTAGCAACTCCTTGGCCGCTACCTAAACCAAGCCATAAAAAACCTTGGGTAATTTTGAACCCACCATATGGTAACCGCTTAGGCAGTGAAGATAATTTAATCTATCTTTATGAATGTATTGGCCGCCAATTACAAGCCTATGCCAATCGTATAAATGGCTCATTTTTTTATACGATTGTTTCCAGTAGTGTGGAATTACTTGATGCTTTACATTTACCTTATGATCGCCAAGACCGCTATTTTAATGGCGCAGAACAAGTTTTTGCGCGTAATGGTCAAGTTGCAGTTAAAGCTGTAAATACTCGCTCACCTATGACTCCGGTGATATTTGAAGAGATTTATCAAGCCGCTGCAAATACTCCACAAGCACCAGATATTATTGAAGAATTGGCCAGGCGCTTATTTAAAAACTATAAAAAAATTGCGCAATTTATTCAGTCACCACAACCAAACATTAATAAAAAATTGCCGCTAACAATGCGTACTTTTTTAAGTGAAAATAGTACTCAAAATGTGCATCAAAATAATAATGCGTTACGCCTGTACCGAATTTATGATGGTGATATTCCGGAATACAACTGCGCCGTAGACATTTATGAACACTGTTTATATGTACAAGAATACAAAGCACCTGCGAGTGTACCTGAAGACAAAGCCGCGCAACGGCTTGAAGAAATGGTCGCCACTTTAAGTGCAGTATTTAAAGTGCCCAAGCCACGCATTGCTGTCAGAGCCAGGCAGCGCCAACAAGGCCGGCAGCAATACAGTCGCATTAACCCAGAGCTTAAGCCCATTAACCAGTGGCATAAACGTAAAGATGTTTATCTCATGCAAGAGTGGGGTGCGCAATTTATAATTAATCTTGGTGACTATTTAAATACTGGGTTATTTTTAGATCACCGCAAAATGCGCTGGCTTATAGGCCAGTTGGCTTATGGTAAACATATGCTTAATTTATTTGCCTACACAGGCGCGGCCAGTGTACATGCGGCTTTGGGCGGTGCGGTTACCACGACTTCCATAGACTTATCACCCCAATATACCGCTTGGGCAAGGCATAATTTAATTGCCAATGGTTTATCGCTGGAAGATCATCAAGTGGCAGCTGCAGATGTTATGCAGTGGTTAAGTAATAATAGAAATCAATATAATTTAATTTTTATTGATCCACCTACTTTTTCTAATTCAAAAAAAGCTGAAGATTTTGTAGTCCAAGATGACCATTACGAGCTTATTCGTTTAGCCATGAAGCATTTACAACCAGGCGGTCATTTAATATTTTCATGCAATTTAAAACGCTTTGAATTGTCACCAGAATTGCATGATTTATTTACAATTCAAGATATCTCTTGGTGGAGCCAATCGCCTGATTTTCAGCGCAAAACCGGCCATGGTGTTTATGGTGGGCATTATGCATGGGTTATCGAGCATAAATGAATAAGTAGCAAAGCTGAGAGGCTTAGGCGATTAACTTGTTATCATCTGAATCCACATGGATGTGGATTAAGCCAAAGTTGATCACGGATGATACATTTTGGCGTCAGATGAAAACAAGTTAATTACCCCAAGCCTCTCAGCCACTCTACATTCAACTTACATCACATACATTCAACTTACATCACAGCTGTTTTCTTATATTTAATACGCTTTGGCTGCAAGGCCTGGTCGCCATGTTTTTTGCGCTTGTAGTTTTCGAATTCTGTGTAGCTGCCTTCAAAAAATTCCATTTGTGCTTCATCTTCAAAGGATAAAATATGCGTGGCGATTCGGTCTAAAAACCAGCGATCATGGGAAATAACTAAGGCACAACCAGGGAAGGTCAGTAAGGCTTCTTCTAACGCTCGTAGAGTTTCTACATCAAGATCATTAGTTGGCTCATCCAGTAACAGGACATTAGCGCCTTTTTGCAGGAGTTTGGCAAGATGTAAGCGGTTGCGTTCACCACCTGATAAATCACCTACCTTTTTCTGTTGGTCAGAGCCTCTAAAATTAAACCGACCAGCATAGGCTCTTGAAGGTATGCTCACACCGCCTACTTGAATAAAGTCCAGCCCGCCGGAAATTTCTTCCCACACGCTTTTGTCACCGGATAACTCATCCCGAGATTGATCAACATAGGCAAGTTCTACTGACTCACCCACTTCTACGCTGCCTTGATCTGGTTGTTCTTGGCCAACAATCATACGAAATAAAGTGGTTTTACCAACGCCGTTTGGTCCAATGATACCCACGATGGCACCTTTTGGCAGGTCAAAAGAAAGGCCTTCATAAAGCCAGCGGTCGGCAAAATGTTTACCCACATCTTTAAACTCGATTACTTTATCGCCTAGTCGAGGCCCGGGTGGGATATACAGCTGCTGAGTCTCATTGCGTTTTTGAAATTCTTGGCTGGCCAACTCTTCGTATTGTTTTAAACGGGCTTTACTTTTGGCTTGACGACCTTTTTGGTTGGATCGCACCCATTCCAACTCAGACTTTATGGTTTTACTCCAGGCTTCTTCTTGGCGACTTTCTTGTTCAATGCGAGCTTCTTTTTGCTCTAACCAAGAGGAGTAGTTGCCTTCAAATGGAATCCCCTGGCCGCGGTCAAGCTCTAAAATCCATTGGGCGGCGTTATCTAAGAAATAGCGATCGTGAGTTACGGCAACCACAGTACCAGTAAAATCACATAAAAAGCGTTCAATCCAGGCCACGCTTTCCGCATCTAAATGGTTGGTGGGCTCATCAAGTAATAACATATCTGGTTTAGACAGTAATAATCGGCATAAGGCCACCCGGCGTCTTTCGCCACCGGATAGATGCTCAACTTTGGCGTCCCAGGGTGGCAGGCGCAAAGCATCGGCGGCCAGTTCTAGAGTTCGGTTAACATCCCAGCCTTCGGCGGCATCAATTTTATTTTGTAATTCGGCTTGTTGGTCTAAGAGCTTCATCATTACATCGTCAGCCATTGGCTCGGCCAGTTGCATGCTAATATCGTCAAAGCCTTTCAGCCATTCATTAAGCTCACCAAGGCCTTCTTCTACAGCTTGTTTAACATTATGCTCGCTATTTAATTCAGGCTCTTGCGGTAGATAGCCCACCGTAATACCTGGTTGTGGCCGGGCTTCGCCTTGAATCTCATGGTCTAAGCCTGCCATTATTTTCAGTAAACTTGATTTACCAGAGCCATTAAGCCCTAAAACGCCAATTTTAGCGCCAGGGAAAAAAGATAATGAAATATTTTTTAAAATCTGTCGATTAGGTGGAACGACTTTACCTACTCGGTTCATTGTGTACACAAATTGTGCCATGGAAGATGCCTCTTAATAATTTATGTGTTGCGGGTTTTATGAAGGGTGCAGTACTTTTTCAGTTTCTGGTTGCTGGAGTTCAATTTGGAGCAAATAATGATCATAAAAAGCTTGAATACGCTTGATTATGGCTTGAGTATCCAGTTCATTATCCTTAAGGAGCTCACTCACGCTGCCATGGTCTATAAATTTATCCGGTAAGCCAAGTGCGAGTAGCGGCTTAAGATAGCCGTTAAATTGCAGCCATTCCATGACGCAACTGCCTGCGCCGCCAGCCACGGTATTTTCTTCAAGTGTTATGAGTACTTGGTGGTCTTGCATTAACGTAATTAACCGATCTGTATCTAGGGGTTTGATAAAACGCATGTCGATAAGGGTTGCATTGAGAGTTTCTGCGGCTGGTATAGCCGTGTGTAATAGGGCGCCAAAATTAAGAATCGCTATTTTTTTACCCTGGCGGATAGTGCGTGATTGCCCAATTGGAATAGGTTGTAATCTTTGCTGAATGTCTACTCCTGGGCCATTGCCACGGGGATAACGCACAGCCGCTGGCCCTTGATACATGTACCCAGTATGTAGCATTTGTCGGCATTCGTTTTCATCAGCTGCAGCCATAATCACCATATTTGGTATACAACGCAGATAGCTTAAATCAAAATTACCATTATGGGTTGCGCCATCAGCGCCCACTAAACCGGCGCGATCAATAGCAAATAATACATCCAAGTTTTGCAAAGCAATATCGTGGATTAATTGATCATATGCGCGCTGTAAAAAAGTAGAATATATAGCAACTACTGGTTTTTTGTGCTCGCAAGCTAAGCCTGCGGCAAAAGTTAAGGCATGTTGCTCGGCAATAGCCACATCGAAATATCGATCTGGGTATCGTTTAGAAAATTCGATAAGATTTGAGCCTTCGCGCATTGCCGGAGTAATACCTACCAAGCGTTCATCGGCAGCTGCTTGGTCGCACAGCCATTGGCCAAAAACATCACAGTATTTTTGTTTGTGTGCTGTAGTCGGGTCTGGTTTTACAGTTTGCTTGTCTGCCGCTTGGTTTTTAACAGGTTTTTCAAGTTTATTCAGTGCATGGTAACCAATAGGATCTTGCTCTGCTGGCTTGTAGCCCTTACCTTTGGTGGTCACAATATGCAATAACTGTGGGCCATTATGTCGGCTGAGTTTTTCGATGTAGCGGACTAATTCATCAAGGTCATGACCATCAATTGGACCAATATAATTAAAGCCTAATTCCTCAAAAAATGTACCAGGGGTGACTAAGCCTTTAACGTGTTCTTCTGTTTTACGAGCAAAGGATAAAGCCAGCGGGTGAGCCTCTAAAACTTTTTTGCTATTTTGCCGCAGGTTATTGTAGGTATGACTTGACCAGATTCTAGAAAAATAACTGGAGAGGCCGCCCACACTTTCTGAGATAGACATTTGGTTGTCATTCAAAATAACCAACATATTGGCTTTGACGTCGCCTGCGTGAGATAAGGCCTCCATAGCCATGCCAGCGGTGATAGCGCCATCACCAATGACAGCAACATGCCGATTAGCAAGCCCGCTGAGCCGAGAGGCAACCGCCATACCTAAACAGGCACTGATTGAAGTGGATGAATGACCTACGCCAAAGCTGTCGTACACACTTTCTGTGCGACACGGAAAAGCCGCAATACCATTTTTTTGCCGTAAGCTGTGCATTTGATTTTTACGACCAGTAAGAATTTTATGCGGATAAGCTTGGTGACCCACATCCCAGACCAGTTTATCAAGCGGTGCGTGCAGTACATGGTGCAAGGCAACTGTTAATTCAATTACCCCTAAGCCCGCACCAAAGTGACCACCAGTGGTGCCCACGGAATACATCATATAAGCCCGCAGTTCATCGGCTAATTGAGCGAGCTGATGGCTATCGAGTTGCGTCATATCGCTTGGCGACTTGATACGGTTAAGGAGCGGGGTATCAGGTCTCTCTCTTGGTACACTTTCAAAAACCTTCATTCAATGGATTCTCTTTTAATTCGCAGTGAGCGTTTTTTTGGTGGAGTAGCTATAGATCTTCCCAAAAGTAATCTGATTGATAAATGTGTGGCATACACTGGTATCCATCCACTTATTGGTCATATTACTTGTCTGACAAGGTATAGTGTATCGCTTGTATTTCTTAAGACCAATAGCATGAATGAATTGACAGCTTTTTACAATTAATTCGCGCTATGGTTCGAGCTATGGTTAGTTATTAAACTTTTGGCTCTCATTGTTATCTTCACCTTCGGAGTGACCTTAGGTTTGAGTTGCTTGACTTTATGAATCTGGATCCATATGGATGTGGATTAAGCCAAAGTTGATCATGGATGATACATTTTGGCGTCAGATGAGAAAAGTCAAGCAACTCGAACCTATGCTTTCCCTTCGGCTCAAACCTAAGCTCTTGTGTTATCAAGGGTATCATTGGCATGTTGACTTTCAAGATGAGCTTTACAAGCGACCACAAAGGCCAGATTGTTCTCTAAAGTATTCTTTTTAATCATACGCGCTGGGGCAATTTTAATATTTGGGTCCGACATACTGGAATAAGTCATTTGCGTAGTTTGAGCATCTATAGCTTTAAAATCTAACTGAGAAATAAAAGCTTTTAAATGTGGTTTTTTGGCATTTTCAAAGTCGGCATAGATCGGGTCTTCATCGGGCCGCATAAGGGTCACAATACCTGCCAATTGCTCAGATTCTTGATGCAAATAAGTATTGGCTAATGCAAAACGCCCAGAAATACCAAATTTTCCATAGGTGTTAATAGCTACTGTATAAATTTCATCCTCAACGCTGGTATGTTCGTCAGATATTTTCATGGACTCTATTATAGGCAGCCAATCGCCGAAATTGTTCATTTGGACTTTGAGTTCAGGGATAATAGAGTGAATGGGGGTATCAATATTGACTAACATTTTGATGGCAAAAGTATTTGACCCTTTGATAGGCGCAATTTGACAATCAATTGCTGGTTGGCTTGCTTGTGGCTCATCAGACCAATTGAGTTTACTAAAATAATCACAGGCGATGTCAAATTCTTTTTGATGTGGATTGTCGCGAATTGGCGAATCTGACCCACTAGCAGCATTGCTTGAAAAATCAGCACCATCGAGTGGGCTGGGATGAGTATCTCCAAGTGAGCCACTGCCTAAATGACCAAATGCATGGCAGGTTGCGCTTCTTAGGGAAGAAACATGCCGAGAAATGATGGGTGAGGGATTTTGAATTTGCTGGCTAATACCCTGCATCAATACATTGCGCGTTAAACTATAAGTGTTAAAACAATGAGTATTAAAACAATGGCTTCCACTTTTAGGAATACTTGTCTGTGGGAGGGAGGCAAATGTCATTGGTTGATCCTTTTCGCGCTGACTGTCTATATCTCTATGAGAATTGTCTATATGTGAACTAGCTCCATGAGTACTAGTATCCGTCTGAGTACTGGCGTCTATCTGATTGCTAGTATACAACTGATAATTTGTGTCTGTTTGGGTGCTTTTATCTGCCGAGCTAGAGGGAGCTCTAGCCTGCTCCATCCCACTCACTTGATGATTTAACCTTTGGTTATTGACTCCTGCTAGTGGGTGGGATTTAATTGGCATCATAGTACTCTTGCATCCTTAAAAAATTATATAAGATCGCTGGTTGACTTGTGTTTTATTCCCTTAAAGATTTCATAAATTCAGGTACCGCTAATGCCCCTTGATGAATAGCAGTATTATAATAATATGTTGTAAAGTTTTTATTGTCTGCTGCTTGCCAACGTGGTTGTAAAGGGGTCAGCGATTTTTGCGCCATTGTGGCGCTCCACCAACCGCTTGGGTAAGAGGGTTGTGGAAATAACAATTGTTGAGGATGCTTAAAACCAGCAGCTAATAATTTATTTTGCAGTGAGCGAATAATTGTCTCAGTATGCAAAATAGGTGACTCTGACTGTTGTACAATCACCCCTTGTGGCGATAAAGCGCGAAATGCTTGTGCTAAAAATTCAGCGCCAAATAATTGTTCCGCCGGCCCAATAGGGTCGGTTGAGTCAATTATTAACACATCGATGGAATCATCAGCTGCATTTTTAATCCACTGGGCTGCATCAGTAAAACATAATTGTGCCCGAGGGTCATTATTACTTGAACAAAGTTCTGGAAAAAACTCTTGCGCAACTTGGGTAACTCGCTCGTCAATTTCTACTTGGACCGCCGATTCCACTTGCTGATGCTTAAGCACCTCTTTTAAAGTACCGCAATCGCCGCCACCTACAACCACAACTTTTTTTGGCAGGGGGTGGGTAAATAATGCTGGATGAGTCATCATTTCATGGTACAGAAAATTATCCCGAGTGGTCACCATAAAACAACCATCCAGCACCATGAGGTTGCCAAATGTTTGGGTTGCATAAATTTCAATACTTTGAAATGGGGTGATTTCAGAATGTAGTTTTTGTTTGATAGCAACACCAAATTTGGTGCCTTCATCCCCGAAAGGTTCATCAAACCATTGAGTGAATGATGTTTCAGCCATGAGCTGTGCTCCTGTATAAACTTCTGAAGGATTTCAGAGTACGTTTTCACCGCAGCAGTATACGTGTAAACTCTGGTGAAAGGCAATTAAGTCATAACCAAGGAATTGCAATGCAGGCAGATCAAGTGGCAAACCAAAAAACTCAAGGCCAAAGCTCAACTTCTGTAGGGGATATTTACAATACCACCTATTGGGGCGATGGCTACTTTGCAGTCAACACTCAAGGCGAGTTGTGTGCTGTTAATCCCGCTGAACCTCATGCGACTCAATCTTCATTATCGGGCTTGGTTAAAACTTTACAAGCACAAGGTGTAAACCTGCCTTGCCTGGTTAGATTTGAACATATTTTAAGGCATCGCGTGGCTCGTCAATGCCATGCCTTTGCGTTAGCCAAACAACGGGATAATTATCAGGGCGATTATCTGTGTGTGTATCCAATTAAAGTCAATCAACAACGCTGGGTCGTGGACGAAATTATTGCCTGTCATGCACCAGAGCAACAGCGTTTAGTGGGCTTAGAGGCGGGCAGTAAACCAGAGCTACTTGCCTGCCTTGCTTTAGTTAAATCACCTCCAAGTGTTTTAGTGTGTAATGGCTATAAAGACCGCGAGTATATTCGTTTGGCTTTATCTGGGACTCAACTTGGTTTAACCGTATTTTTAGTGGTTGAAAAACCAGATGAAATTCCATTAATTATTCAAGAGGCACAAGAGCTAGGTATTAAACCCTTAATTGGTTTGCGGGTCCGTTTAGATACGGTGAGTGAAGGTAAATGGCAAAACACCGGCGGTGAAAAATCTAAATTTGGTTTAACGGCCCAGCAAATTTTAAATGCCTGTAACCAACTGCAAACGGCTGGCTTAATGAGCTCTTTACAGCTATTGCATTTTCATATGGGGTCGCAAGTGAATAGCGCCAATGCTATTGGTCGTTGTGTGGCCGAGGCTGCTCGGGTGTGGTCTGCAGTAAAAAAACTTGGTGCAAAGGAGTTATCATGGCTTGATGTGGGCGGCGGGCTTGGCGTTGACTATGAGGGCACACAATCTCGGACCACTTTTTCTTTAAATTATTCTGTGGAAGAATACGCCTCCGTAGTGGTGCATGCTATTGCGCAAATGTGCGCACTTAATGGGTTCGATCATCCACATATTATTACCGAATCTGGTCGTAATTTAACAGCTCATCATGCGTGTTTATTAGTGCCAGTGGTTGGTTTAGAAGCCAATGCGCAGTCTATGAATGATTCACTCAATATAAGCCCAGAAATGCTGGCGCAAAATAACGAATCTTCCTTAATTTTTGATTTATATTCAAATTATCAACGCCTGCAAGCTGGTGTTACAGTGCGTGAAATTAAAGAATGTTTTCATCAGGTGATTTATGCATTTCAGGAAATAAAGCACAGTTTCCCATCTGGCGCTTGTTCATTAAAAGCTAAGGCTTGGGCTGAATCGCTTTATTATTCATGTTTAACAGCAATTCGGAGTCAATTAGATCCGCTTATAAAAAACCATCAACAAATGCTTGATGACCTCAATGAGCGATTAGCAGAAAAAATATTTCTTAATTTTTCTATTTTTCAATCTATTCCCGACAAATGGGGTATTGACCAAGTATTTCCAATAGCGCCGCTACATGGCTTGTTATCGCCAAAAATTACCCGGCGCGGTAAACTGCAAGATATAACTTGTGATTCGGATGGCCAGATTGATTTATATGTGGATGGTATGGGGGTAGAAACCACCTTTCCAATGCCTGACGATTTTAAAGTAGGTGATACCCTGGGTATTTTCTTAGTTGGCGCTTACCAAGAAATATTAGGTGATTTACATAATTTATTTGGTGACACCAACAGTGTCAACGTAAGCATTAACCAAGCCTCTGGCGAGTTTGAAATTCTCACCGTGAATCATGGTGAAACAATTCAAGCGGTGTTAAAAGCTGTAGATTATGACGCCGAATTACTTAAACAGCAATTAAAGCTGCGCTGTGAACAAGCGCATATTTCTGCAGCCGAACGCCAGTTATTTGAAAGCTGGCTGATACAATCATTGCAATCATCGGTTTATTTACAAAAATAATTGACTGCGTGCGGCTTACACAACATGCGGCTGACACAACAAGTGACAAATTTTAACAAGGAAATTCAATGCAGCAGGAATTTTTATGCGATATTGCCGAGGTGAGTGTGCCTGCATCCTTAGGGGTTGAGCACAAACAAGAGCATTTTATAGTGGTGGTGGATCATGGCGGCGTGTTTGTGTATAAAAACTCATGCCCGCATTTAGGTATTCAGCTGGATGTACGAGAGGATGAGTTTCTTGATATGGGCGGTGAGTTTATTGTCTGTGCCAACCACGGGGCATTGTTTGAAATTGATTCAGGGCTTTGTATAGCAGGACCATGTAAAGGTGATCGACTTGTTGCGGTGCAAAGTATGTGCAAAGACTCTCAAGTTTTTTTACTCGCTTGAGAGCCTGTTACTATTTTATATCTTGTCTAGCATCCACCTTACTGGAGTTTGTGCACGAAGCGGCACTATTTGTTGTTCTCCAGCATAAAATATATTTGGTGGCTGCCAATTGTCCCGGACTAAAGTTATAGTGGATTCATTAGGTGTAAGCCCATAAAAATTCGCACCATTTAAACTACTAAATTTCTCCAGTCGATCAAGCGCGTTTTCTTCCTCAAAAACTTCAGCATACAGCTCGATAGCCGCGTGAGCTGTATAACACCCAGCACAGCCACAGGCAGATTCTTTGTCCGCCAAGGTATGTGGCGCAGAATCTGTGCCTAAGAAGAAAAATTCTTCAGCGGATGTGGCCGCTTGACGCAGTGCTTCTTGGTGATGGCGACGTTTTAAAATGGGTTTGCAGTACAAATGGGGTTTAATACCATTACCCAACATATCATTGCGATTATACATAAGATGATGCGCGGTTATAGTCGCCCCTAAGTAGCCTTTATGAGCTCTGATAAATTCCACAGCATCTGCTGTAGTAATATGCTCAAGCACAATACGAAGTTTAGGGAAGCGTTTAATCAAAGGTTCAACTTGTGCTTCAAGAAAGCGTTGCTCGCGATCAAATACGTCAACATCTGGTGCTGGGCTTTCTCCGTGCAGCAATAAGGGCAGTTGATGCTCCTCCATAGATTCTAATATCTGGTAGGCATCTTTAAGATTGGTCAGCTTGGACAAGGCATTAGTGGTAACGCCAGCAGGGTAATACTTGACACCCAAAAACGAAGGGCTTTCAGCGGCAGTTTTAATATCAGCAAGTGCTGTATTTTCGTTTAAAAAAAGAATCATCAATGGCTCAAGTGAGTGATTGTCTTCTAGTGCCGCTAGGATTCTTTGGCGATAAGCCAAGGCTTGAGTTGCAGTAGTCACTGGCGGAACAAGATTGGGCATAACACCAATACGACCAAAACGCTGCGCAGAATGATTGACTGTAAGCTTAAGAAAATCAGTATCTCGTAGATGAACATGAAAATCATCAGGCTGGCGAATAACTAATGTTGTACGCTGGTCTGCAGCGAGTTGGCGTTGTTGCTTGGAGCTACTTATTTTAGATAACATGTTGCAAGCTTCCTCTATGGCTTTATTAGAATGGCGAAGTATATTTCGTTCCACGCAGGAGAGACTGTGAAAGTATTCAAGTGAGCATGTCATTTCCTCACCAAACAACTCTCGTTCCCACGCTCCTGAGACTGTGTAAGTATTCAAAGAGCAGCCCGCAGCAGTCAACTCTCGTTCCCACGCTCCTGCGTGGGAATGCATACCGCGTGTGAATTAAGAAAAATCGGTTACTAAGCGAGCAATTCAGGCTAACAGGTTGTTAATTGTCCAAAACGATTGTTCTAACTGGTTATTCGGTATGCATTCCCACGCAGGAGCGTGGGAACGAGAGGGCTAAAGCGAATACTTACACAGTCTCAGAAGCATGGGAACGAGAGAATCTTTGGGTCAACAAGTTCCGTAATGTCATTTCCTCAGCTTTTATTAAATATTTTATCATGTTTTTTATGCATAATTGAGCGAGTAAAGCTGATTTAAGCGAGATTAATCTTCATACTGCTAGTCTATATATTCAGATCTAATTCATAAGATGTTGATATTTTGAACTGATATGTAATACTTATGCCCATCTAAGCCAACTTTCGTAACGCACATTGAATATATTTAATATCGCTTTATCATTACTCCTTCATAAGGTCATTCATTAACAGATTGATATACAGGTTATAAAAACCACTTTATCAACGCTCTTTTAGAGTAAAGGATCAATATTATGCAAAAATCTCTTATAGCTTCCGCAGTTCTCATGCTGAGTATTTCTGCCATTGCCGCAGCAGAGGATCAAAAGTATGGCCAAGGTTTTTCTATTAACCCAGGTGTTGGTTACTATTCATTTGATAGCGAATTAGACCTAGAAGATGATAGCTTTCCTTCTATCGGTTTGGAATATAGATTAACCCGCCGCCTTGCTGCTGAAATTTCATATTTTCAAGCCACCACTCAAAATACCCGAACCACTATTATTCCTGCGGAATATGACGTGGAACATTATCGACTAAACGGTAATTATTATTTTAGACCCGAGCAAAAATTTCAACCATTTGCCACTATAGGTATCGGTAGTTTAAGTTTTGATCAGGAAGAAAAAAATATTCATACCAGTAGTACTGTTGCTGATTTAGGCGCAGGCTTACGTTATTTCTTTACACCTAAAATTTCTTTAAAAGGCGATCTAAGAGCAATACACAATATAGATGACGACTATGTTGATGCATTAGCTAATATAAGTGTTAACTTTTTATTTGGTGTTCACACTCCCGCTAACGACGAAGATATAGGGGCTCCTGTTAATACAGCCCCTCAAGATTCCGATGGTGACGGTATTAACGATAAAGACGATGATTGTGCCGATACTGAAAAAGGTTTAATGGTTGATGAAAACGGCTGCGCAATTCCGGTTGAGCAAACCGTTTCAATGGATTTAAACGTGAACTTTAAGTTCGATAGCTCAAAGTTACCACCTGAGTTTTATTCAGATGTCAAAGAACTTGCAACCTTTTTGAAAACTTATAAAGACAGTAATGTGACAATTGAAGGCCATGCGGATGCTACCGGCCCAGAAGAGTATAATGATAAATTATCCAAACAACGAGCCCAAGCAATACAAGATATTTTAGTGAAAGACTTTAGTATTGATAGCAAACGTATAGAACACATAGGATACGGCGAGTCTCGACCTATAGCGGATAACGCAACCGCTGAAGGCCGGAGTAAAAACCGCCGCGCAGCAACTGTGGTAACAGCCACACGAACTTCAGGCGGTCAGTCTGCCAAAACCAAGCCTGAGTCAGGTTCAGTGAGCACTGAAGCTTCGCCTCAACCCAAATCTCAAAAATAATTGGCTATAGATTACTTGTCTGACAAGGTAAAGAATAAGCTTGGCAATACTTTTAAAGCTTGCGGTACAGTCATTCGCTTATGAGGGTCAGCATCTAATAAGCGAATGGTGATATCCGTTAGTGTTTTTGGTTGAGTTAATTGTGTTTGCGTACCGAGCGTGTATTTTTCCGAGCCACCTGGTCTATTGCAATAGTTATAGATTTGTATAGTTAATGGCTTGGCAGTATCGCTATTATTAATAAATTGTGGGCTGCTAGTTAGCTGGTTTATTGGTTGTGTATTTTTAAGTGAACCATAGAGCAAACACATAAATGTCATGCCAAGTGAATAGGCATCATGAGCCATTGCATTGTAGTTGGTGGTGTCTTGAAAAGCTTTGTTTGTAAAAGATTCTGGCGGGTAAAAACCCTCTGTACCACCTTCGGAATGATTCATTGTATTGTGCGCCATGCCTAAGTCGGTAATATAAATATCGCCATTTTGGTGGTGCAAAAAATTATCTGGTTTAACGTCTGAATGAGCGTAGCCTTGGCTGTGCAAGGAATAGACTGCCTGAAGGTAGTTTAAAGCTGTTTGATTGATCAAGTTATTCAAGTGAAACGACTGAGTATTGTCAGTGCTGTGCATTTGTTGGCTATGCATTTGCTCAATATGTTGTGCACCATCCATACCAGGAATAAATTCAAAGGCAATATAAGCTTTTTGTACAGTTTGGGACTTTTTAATAATTGCTGAGCCGTAAAATTTTGGTAAAAACTTTGATTCTATAGCTTGCCAGTTGGCTATTTCTTTTTGAGCATGACTTATATCGGTTATTTTTTTAACTGCTTTTAATTCGGTAGTATTTGGGCAGACAGCAAACCGAACCTTACCTTCACCACCTTTGCCAATAGTGCAGTGATATGCTTGAGCTTGTTCACTGGCTTGACTTTGACTTTTTGTTTTTTTAATATCCCCGCGACTGTTTTCAATAGAACAACCCATATGCTCAGCAAAGTCATCTAAAACTTGCTGTGTCATGCTGTTGGTTAAATATATTTTTTCATTATTTGCTAAACGAACCAGAGTAAAGGGTAAATTATTATCGTCTTTGCCAAAACGGCCTCCTTGGTTTGAACCAATGACAAAGCGTGATGTTTGCAGGAGTAAATTTTGATTCATGCCATATTCGTTTGGTCTGGTTTCAAGTTGTTGCGCAATAGTTTTAAGTTCTATTTTTAAATTATCGAAAGGATCAGCTGCGGTATTGGTATATTCACAATCATGACCTTCAAAATTTTGAAAATACTTGTAAATAGCTTCACAGGTTCTAAGGCGAAACATTGCGTAATTACTCAGCGGCGCAGAACGTATGTCATCTATTTTGGGGTAGTGTGGTACTTGAGGCGCTGATAACCCTATAAAAATACTATTGAGCCGGCTTTGAGCCGTGCCCTCTAAAATTGGTTCAGCCACAACACTTGTAGGTGGTGTAAATAAGGATTGAGTGAGCTTGATAATTGGGTTTACCATATGGGGCTACCTTTAAACTGAGCTTGGGTTTAACTGCTTTGTCAGCTGCTTAATTATGCAGAATAATGTCATATTGCATTGGTGGTTGCACTTGTGCTGCATCCTGTAATTACGCATCATCAAAACGATTGTTTTTCACACATTTCTGCGTTGCTGAATCTTGACTTAGCACCACTAAGCCTGCGCTTCAGCGCCTTGAACTGTGTAAAAAAG